>Ga0209636_10003915_pt1 | contig 15222 bp, 11 predicted proteins | sample DeeMarSWOR152_54_FD_187464 | JGI IMG/M metagenome (GOLD analysis project Ga0209636, IMG submission 187464) | Marine sediment microbial communities from White Oak River estuary, North Carolina - WOR-1-52-54 (SPAdes) (version 2) | ecosystem: Environmental > Aquatic > Marine > Intertidal zone >...
GACTGAATATGATGTGCTTGTTGTCGGCGGGGGCATTGCAGGTGAAGAATCAGCTTTAAACCTTGCCAATCTGGGTTATAAAATTATTCTAGTTGAAAAGGATCTTTCCATTGGCGGGAAAATGATTCACCTGAGCAAGGTCTTTCCCACCCTCGACTGTGCCGCATGTATCACCACACCAAAAGTATCAGAGACTGTAAGACATCCGAATATTACCATCTTTACCAACAGTGTGGTTAAGGATATAGAAAGAAATCCCGACAATGGCTTTACTTTCTCCCTGGTCGAAAAACCAAGGTATGTCACCGAGGATTGTACAGGTTGCCAGATCTGTGAAGAAAAGTGTCCTGTCGTTATTGAAGATCAATATCAATGGAATCTTGTCGGAAGAAAAGCTGTCTATATTCCATTCAGTATTGCAAGCCCCCGAATTGCTGCCGTGGATATTGAAAATTGTATCCTCTGCGGATTATGTGAAAAAGTATGTCCTGCCGATGCAATTGACTTTACCCAGGAGGAAAAAATAACTCCTGTAAATGTTAAATCAATCATTATTGCCACAGGTTACAATCTTTTCGATCCATTGAAGATGCCCAGGTATGGTTTTGGAGAATTTAAGAATGTGGTCACGTCCATGCAAATGGAAAGGCAGCTTGTTCCCACCAGGCCTTACAATACTGTCCTGCGGCCCAAAGATGGCAAAATGCCGGATAATATCGCCTATGTCTTATGCACGGGTTCACGCGATGAGACTGTTGGCAATCCAATTTGTTCGCAGGTCTGCTGTATGTATTCCACCAAGCAGGCACAGCTGCTGATGGGTGCACTGCCCATGGCCGATATCACGATCTACTATATTAATATAAGAGCCTTTGGCAAAGGTTTCAATGAATTTTATGAGCAGGCAAAAGATATGGGTGTTGAGTTTGTGAAAGGGAAAATTGGTAAAATTACCGAGAAAGAAAACGGGAATCTTATAATCAGGTACGAAGATATCAGGGAAGCTAAAATAAAAGAAGCTGAACATGATCTTGTTGTACTATCTGTCGGACTTCTGGCAAACACCAATTTCACAACTATGTTTAAAAGCGAAAAGATCGAGCAGGACAGGTTCAATTATGTCAAACAAACCGATGAATTAGCCAGTCCGGCAAAAACAAGTATAGAAGGTGTTTTCGTTGCAGGTACGGCAGCAGGCCCTATGGATATTCCGGACTCGATTTTATCTGCAGGAGCAGCATCATCTGAAACAGCAAGCTATCTGAGGAGGAATCACAATGAAGAATAAAATAGGCGTTTATATCTGTCATTGCGGATCTAACATCAGCGACTATGTTGATGTGGAAAAGGTAAAAGATATTGTTGAAAAAGATGAAGGAATCATACTGGCCAAAACGACGATGTTTGCCTGTGCCGATTCCGTCCAGAAAGAGATCATTGAAGATATTCGTAACAATGAGCTTGATGCTATAGTTGTTGCATCATGTTCCCCTAAACTGCATCTTTTCACCTTCCGGAATGTAGCTATGCGTGGTGGTTTGAATCCCTATAACTATGTCCAGGTAAATATCCGCGAACAGGGCTCATGGGCTCACTCAGACAATCCTGCAAAAGCAACAGAGAAAGCCATCGCACTCATTCATGGAGGTATTGCAAGGGTTAAATACTCCGAAGCATTGACACCATTAAAAATCCCTGCAGACAATACAATCATTGTTGTTGGTGCCGGTGCCGCAGGTATGAGAGCTGCCATTGAACTTGCCGACATGGGTTCAAATATATATTTACTGGAAAAAGAGCATTTTACCGGGGGCAGAATAGCCCAGTGGGATGAGCTTTATTCAACAAATGAGACAGGACCTGAAATTGCTTCAAAATTATATCACAGAGTTATTCAGCATAAAAATATAACACTCTTTACAGGTGCAGAAATTGTTTCAAATTCAGGAAGTGTCGGAAATTTCAATGTAGGAATAGAAATAAAACCCCGTTTTGTTAAATCAGATGGCAAAACGGATCAGACAGAACTTCAAAAAGCAATTGATATTTGTCCTATCGAAGTAGGTGATCCATTCAATTTTAACCTGACCAAAAGAAAAGCTTTATATGTCAATCATCCGGGTGAATTCCCCGAAAAGCCTGCCATCGACGCCGAAGCCTGTAATAAATGCGGTGATTGTGTTAAAATTTTTAAGGATATCGACCTTGATCAGAAAACCGAAACAATTAATATAAATGCAGGTGCCATCCTGTTAACAACAGGATTTGATCCCTATGAGCCCGAAAGAGGTGAGTTTGGCTATGGTGAAATAGATAATGTTATCACGCTTCAGCAGTTTAAAAGGCTGATGTCCCTAAATGAGAAAGAACTTGTTTATAAAGGCAAAAAGATCAGGAACATTGCTTATATCTTTTGCGTGGGAAGCCGGCAGGTAGAAGGCGAAAATAAATATTGCGCCCGCTATTGTTGTACGGCGGCTATCCATACAGCTGTCCAGGCAAAGAACAAATACTCCGGCATCAATAATTTTCATTTTACAAGAGGAATCCGGACATACGGTAAACAGGAAACGATTTACCAGGAAAGCCTGAATAATGGTGATCTTTTTATGCAGTCTTTTGAAGATTCGCCTCCAATCGTTGGAAAACAGGGTAATGAGACCATCGTGAAAATTAAAGATATCCTTACTGAAGATATGGAGGTGGAAGTCAATACCGATCTGGTTGTACTTGTCACCGGAATGGTTCCCCGAAAAGAAAACACCATTGCCGGTATTCTTAAAGTTCCGGTAGGAAGGGACAAATTTTTTAACGAGGTTCATCCTAAACTCAGACCTGTTGAAACAGTTATTGATGGTATCTTAATTGCCGGAGTCTGCCAGGGACCAAAAAACTTAACTGAATCTATCCAATCTGCATTATCTGCCGTATCAAAAGCAAATTCCCTGGTCAGTAAAGGGGAGATAGAACTCGAACCTACGCTGGCAATGATCCATAAAAACCTTTGTGAATGGTGCGACAAATGCCATAATGTTTGCCCTTACGATGCCATCATTAAGACCGAATATGAAGGGAAAAGTGTGGCAACTGTTAATGAACCGAATTGCAAAGGTTGTGGTATGTGCCTGCCCGTTTGCCCGGTTAATGCTATTGAATTGATCGGTTATACCGATAAGGAAATTGAAAGTATGATCGAGGCTATGGCAGAATAATCTTTTAAGATGATTACCCTCTTTAAAGTCAATATTTATAAAAAGTTGATTTAATAAATATCTGACCCGATCATGAAAAAAACTATTGACTATATCAAGGATAAAATTACCGTTTCAGAAGAGTTAAAAGAAAAACGGAAAGAATTTGCCAGGATTAAGAAACTCATCCTGAAATCTCTTGAATCAGAACCGAAAACCATCCCACAGATAGCTGAAGAAAATGATCTTCCCCTTGATGTCATAACATTTAACCTTATGACACTCAGGAAATATGGTGAAATTGAAACCGGAGAAATTGATGATATGGATGAGTATTTCTATTATCAAGCGGTTAAGAAGAAGAAAAACTCCGAAGAATCTTAAAATAAACTAATCCCGGGCATAGTCCGGGATTTACTTTAAAATATTTTTACGGATTCGGGGTTGTGTCATAACCACAATAATTAGCTAAAATGTCATTTCACTCCCCTCCCTGCCTGCACTATCGTTCCGGCAGGCAGGCAAACCTCTCCACTAAAAGGGAGAGGTTTGGATCTTACTTTCAAACTGTTCCCCTTCCCTCTTCAGGGTAAGGTGTTAGGCGATGGGGTGAAATCACGAATCACATTTTGCTGCATCTATAGTATTTTGTGGTTAAAAAATCTTATTATATTTTCAGTTTCGAATTATTATAATAGCTCATTAATTTTACTAAAGAATGATGTATTTATTAAAATTTGCAGCAATATTATGGTTAGTTTTATACCATGGTAATACAATGTTACCCGGTATATCACTCTTACAAACAAATCCTGACACCATGACTATAGAGTATCATCCCATCGGGATATTTCATACCGATCTGACACCCCTGACCGGGGCACCGAGGCAAGGCATATTACAACCTGAAAATAAAGGTATCATTGAAATTTATGAAGAGTATTGTGATGCCCTGCATGAACTTGAAAACTTTGAATTCATCATTGTCCTTTACCATATGCATCTGTCAGGAAAGTGGTATTCCATTGTCCGTCCTCCAAACAGTAAAAAATCCTTCGGAATGTTTGCTACAAGATCACCCAATAGGCCAAATCCCATCGGATTGTCAGTAATCAAACTTGACAGGATCGAAAATAACAGATTATATGTCAGCGGTATTGATGCATTCGACGGAACACCCGTGCTCGATATCAAACCCTGGATTTCATCGATTGATTGTCCCGAACATAAGAATAATAAGGCAATTGAACAGGATCTGGGATTGGAAAAGAAATAGAGTATTGCGGACTCACTTCCTTATCTCCCTCTATCGCGAGAGCTAAGCTTTATAAATAAGTCAAATAGTATTATCCTTCGGATAAAATGTCCCGGCTGGAAAGCCGGGCTCTACATATTCAATCAGCGCATCATTTAGTCCGGCTAAAAGCCGGACTTACAGGTTCAGCTATCCATGAATGATTAAAACTTTTGAACAATATTACTACACCTTAAGAAAAAAAATCTTAATGGTGGTTCGACTTTTAGTCGAACCTGTTATTATGTATGGTGATGACCTGTAGAGCCCGGCCTTCCAGCCGGGACATTCAATTCTGTCCTACGCCTGAAGTTTGAATTTATCCCCTTTCATGGGAAATACGTTTTACCGATACACTCTCTGAAATCCACATTATTATTCACAAAAATATAGATATGTATATAGCGTAGCTCGCGAGAGAGTGGGAACAGAGGGGTGAGTCAGAAGAATAGAGTGTGACTCTGTGTAATGAATAAAACCCGGTTGTGATATACAACCAACACAAGACCAATATCTGTTGTATATTAGATTATGTTAGAAATGAACCTCCGAATATATATGTTCATAAGGAATACCCTTATTTATGAGGATTTCTCTCATTTCTTCAATCATGGTATAATTGCCTGATAAATAACACCAGTATTCTGTACCTATGGGATTGTTTTCCAGATAATTGGTTACGCGCCCATGATAGTCACCCGTATTATCCCTGGAGGTGCAAATGACACAATGGTTATAATCTGCTTTTTCGTAAACTTCGTAACCGTACCTGACTCCCTGTATCAGGCAATATTTCAATGAAGGATAAGAACGGACAAAACTGTGGAATGGTGCTATGCCCGTTCCCGTTGAAACAAAAAGTAAAGGAGGTGTTTTTAAGAAATTCTCATTGACCGTAAAAAAACCAAAAGGGCCTTCAATTTCAAGCTCATTACCAGGATTCATTGTCCTCAGTTTTTTTGAGATAAAACCATTGGATACTTCTTTAATCAGAAATTCAATGTATGGTTCCTTTACCCCACTGTAAATGGAATATTCCCGCATAAATTTGTCACCCGGTAAATTAACAAGTAAATATTGTCCCGGATTAAAATTCAAATTATTTCTTTCCAGTCGAAGCACAAAAACTGATGGTGACAGATCTCTTTTTGACAGTATTTTATGAGAACGTTTGTGAAGTACTTGAGATTGATTTTGAAGTATTTGAGATAGTTTTTGAAGCATATGAAATTAATTAGTTCAAAGTTGCAAGTTCCAGATTACAGGTTACAAGGTGCAGGGTGCATGGTGTCTGCCTTCTCCAATAAACTGCAGATTCAGCGGAAAATACAGGCCACAATCTCAAATTAAACATATGAAATAATTGAATGTGCACTTTTAACAACACCATTTTAGTAATCTTTTATAGAAACATTTAATGCAATAATAATCATTTTTTAAATATAAGATATAAATATCTTAAAATATTTTTATTTTATCAGTTTATTAACTTTTAGTTGTTGTTTGATTCAGAAGACAGGATAAAAAAACAGGTTGGATTTTGGCCTGAAAATAGAAACAGATACCCCGAAGATTAAGTAAATTAAAAAATGATCGAATATTAGCAGCCCAAATTCCTGTTACAGGAATAAAACTTTTTAGTTTTTAATCTCCACAAACTCAAATGGGAGTTTTGATATCCTCGACATCTCATATCCGGTCTCATGCATATAATCATCTCCCTCTTCATAATGCCACTTTGCAACAATATCATTTCCCTCAGACCGGAGCCTGCTCAGTTTCTTGCAAAAATCGAGTATATACTTAGCAGATAATGAATTGAAATACTCGAATAAAAAATTAAATTCTATTAATGCAGTGGAGGCTTTCTGTTCAGCAAGATGCTGACCGAATTCATCCAGCCAACCCAGCAGCGGAGAATAGAACTGAGGAACATCAAATGGCCTGGATTCACCGGCTATTTCATAAATGTTCTGCTCCGGATCCAAAATGACTTTTGGGGTATTGGATGTAGGTTCAATGATAATTTTTTCCATTGTATGTAATTTAACTTAAGCTCGATTTAAATTCACTGCTCTTAAATTACTCCTAAGAGTAATATTTTTGATTGGAATGTTGGAATAATGAAATACTGGAATGAATTAAAATTTAAAATGAGTTAACATGAGCTAGAATTTAAAATTATTCATAATCTTCATTAACTTATAATGCACACTCCAATTTTTGGCATTTCAAACTTTTAATTTTAATCACCCCTTTCATCCATCCTCTTCTTCGCCCCCTCACTTTTTCAAACCTTCACACCTTCAATTACCTCTTTTCCTGTCGGCAACCAATATCTTCATCTCAAAATATGAACGATGCTGGTCTATAAGGGTGAAAGTATATTTTATCCTGGTATGTGATCGCAAAGCAATCGTTATTAATCCCAGTCCCGCCCCTTCTTCGTTGGATATGATTTCCTGATCTATGATCTCAGCATAAGATGCCTTTAATCCTTCATGATCCTGTTGGTTAATCTGTTCAAGCCTGTACTTCAACGCATTTATTCTTTTATTCGCAATAATATTGCCGGTACTGATGATAAACTGATTATCTTTCCTCCCTAAAGAAATATAAGGTTTCTTATTATTTATATGATCTATGTCATTAGCTTCATATTTGTAAATGTTTTCAAGGCATTCAACAAATACGCAGTATAACTTTTTCTGAAGTCCCCTGTTTAATTTTTTGAAAACGGAGAGTGCCTTAAGCTTATCTAATAAAGGATCAATTGTTTCAAACGTAATTGTTCCCCTATATTCGAGCATTATTTCTTTATTCGGCATAATATCAGATACATTGCTCATCCTTGATAATCCCGGATAAAATTTTGAACTGAGTATATAAGATCACAAATAATTAACAAACTCCAATATAACAAATTCAAAATAATCCTGGTAAGATGAAAGACATTTAATATTTTGAAAATTGAGATTTATGTAATTGGAATTTATTTGTATTTTGTTATTTGTATTTTGTTATTTATTATCAATACTTATTAATCCAGTAAATTTCTGTAAATATAACATTATGTTTAACTTGATTTATTTTTAATAAAAAGATGACCTAAAATTAGACATTAAACATAAACCTGTTATCTGAAATTCATATTTTTATTTAACAAATAAACAACGCATATTAAAGATAATAGTTCAATAATACAGACCCATGAGCGAATCCATCCTTAAAGCATTGATGCGACTGTTTGCATTGATCATTGATATTCATAAAGAAAAAGAGATCACCGAAAGTGAGAAAGATATTGTCAGGTCATTCATTTCCCGCCAGTTAAGCAGTGAGATGACAGAAAAATATATGAAGATCTTCGACGAATACCTTGAAATTTACCACAAGGGTGATGTGCAAAAAGGCAGTATAGAAGACAGGAAACATACATCACTGACATCGATGAGGATATTGGGTATTTGTGAGGAAATAAATAAAGAGCTGGTACAGAAACAAAAGGTCTATGTGGTCATTCAGCTGACTGAATTCATATCCTTTGATGAAAAGGGTACAGAAAAAGAACTGGAATTTCTGGAATCAGTTGCTTCCGCTTTTAATATTCCTGAAAATGAATTTATTAATATCCGGAATTTTATCATCTATCCTGTAACTGATATTCCGGAAAAAACCAATGTGCTGGTAATCAATAAGGATGAAACATGTAAGTACGAGGATGTAAAACATATTTGTAATAAAAAACTTTCCGGAGAGATCTTCTTTCTGAACATCCAGAGTACAAATACATATATATTACGTTACCAGGGCGATGATGATCTGTACCTGAATTCCCAGAATATTTTACCCCGATTGACTTATACTTTTGATCATGGTTCTTCAATCAGGAATTCCAGGATAGATACCGTGTATTACAGTGATGTCTCGGGCCAGTTTTCAGAAGCCGGACCGGGGGCAAAAATTTCAATCAGTGCGAATAATGTGGTTTTCAGTTTTAAGAAAAGTGATAACGGAATCCAGAACTTCAGTTTTCATGAGGAATCGGGAAGATTGATCGGTATCATGGGTGGCAGCGGAGTTGGCAAATCAACCCTGCTGAATGTCCTGAATGGAAACCTGAAACCACAATCGGGTGAAGTACTGATAAATGGTTATAATGTTTATAACGACAAAGAGAGAAAAGAACTTAAAGGAGTGATCGGATTTGTGCCCCAGGATGACCTGCTGATTGAGGATCTTACAGTATTTCAGAATCTTTATTATAATGCCCGGCTGTGCCTGAATAAATTCTCTGATAAGAAAATAAGAGAGACTATCAACTGCATTCTGGATGATCTTGATCTCCGGTCAATCAGAGATCTGAAGGTTGGAAATCCATTGAACAAAGTTATCAGCGGGGGACAACGGAAAAGGGTAAACATAGCGCTGGAACTCATCCGTGAACCATCAATACTGTTTGTCGATGAACCTACTTCCGGTCTGTCATCAGTAGATTCAGAAGCTGTCATGAATTTAATGAAAGAACAGACATATAAAGGTAAACTGGTAATCGTAAATATTCATCAACCCTCCTCCGATCTGTACAAGATGTTTGATAAAATTATCATCCTCGATAAAGGAGGATACCAGGTTTACTATGGAAATCCAACCGAGGCAGTCGTGTATTTCAAAACAGTAAGCCATCATGTAAATCCTGATGAGGATCAATGCAGTAAGTGCGGAACCGTTAATCCTGACCAGGTATTGCAGATCATCGAAGCAAAAGTGGTGAATGAAAACGGAAAACTGACCCGGACAAGAAAAGTAACACCCGTTGAATGGTTTGAACTGTTCAGGAATAATATTCGATCAAAACAGGTAATCAAATCTATCAAAGAAAAAATCCCTGAAAATTATTATAGTATTCCGGGTATATTGGAACAACTCAGGATTTTTTTCACCCGGGACTTACTTTCCAAACTGGCTAATAAGCAATATATATTGATGATCCTTTTTGAAGCACCATTGCTGGCTGTTATTCTGGGTTTTTTTACCAAATATATCAGTGGGACTGCCGAAAATCCGGATCAATATATTTTCATGGACAACGAAAACCTGCCCGTATATCTTTTTATGAGTGTGATCGTTGCACTGTTCCTTGGCCTAATCATCAGCTCGGAAGAGATAATTCACGACCGGAAAATTCTCCAGCGGGAGTCATTTCTTAATCTGAGCAGGTTCAGTTATCTGAATTCAAAGATCCTGATCATGTTTCTGGTATCAGCCATTCAGACTATATCATATGTCCTGATAGCTAATTATATCCTGGGGATAAAAGGGATGGCTTTAAGTTACTGGCTGGTTTTGTTTTCAACCTCCTGTTGTGCCAATATGATGGGACTAAACATCTCATCCGGATTTAATTCAATTATTACCATCTATGTCTTAATACCTGTTCTTCTAATACCCCAGTTACTACTTGGAGGACTAACTGTTAAGTACGACAAACTGCATAAAAGCCTTACATCTTATGAATATGTACCTGTGATCGGTGACCTGATGCCCTCACGCTGGGCATATGAAGCGCTTGCCGTGGAGCAATTTAAGAATAATCAATTTGGGAAATTATTTTTCCCATATGACCAGAAAATCAGGAATTCATGGTTTAACTATCAATTCTTAATCCAAAAACTTCTGAACAAACTTGCTGAAACACAAAGAAATATTAATGAGGGAATAAATAAGAATCAAAGCATTCAAAATATCAACATTTTGAATGAACAAATCGAAAAACTACACCTTTTAACTTCATCACTTTCTTTTGAAATTCCTGATAAACTGGACATCAATTCTATGGATGAATCACTTGTTACAGAAACGAGTAATTATCTGAAGGAATTGCAATCTTATTTTAAAAATATAAATAAAGAAGTTGTGTTTGAAAAGGAAAGTGTAAAGCAAAACCTTATAGTGCAATATGGAGGATCAGAGGCTTTTTATCAATTTCAAAGGCAACATGATAATACAGCCCTTGAAGACCTTGTTAAAAACAAAAATGAGTTAGAAAAGATTACTGAATACAATAACAGGTTGATCAGGAAATTTGAACCCATTTATATGATCCCAACATCCAGGATCGGAAGAGCGCATTTTTATGCCCCGGTAAAAATAATCGGGGACAGGTCTGTTGACACCTTATGTTTCAATATCATGGTGATCTGGCTGATGTCGATTATTCTTTACATTACACTATATTTTGACGTGATAAGAAAGTCCCTCTCTTTTTTTGAAGGATTCAGATTCAGAAAAAAATAATCAAGCTTTGAAATAAAAGATATTTAAAGAAACTTTTAATTAAGGTTTCTCGCAGATTATCGCAGATTTTCACGCTGATTAACGCAAATAGAATCAACTGACAAAATAATATCTGTGGAAATCTGCGATTATATGTGCGTTACCTTGTCCGCCTCAGGTGGAATCTGCGAGAAGCCTTTTGGGATCTTATTAAATAAGCTAATGTTCTCTTCTCAACTTACAAATTAATGAATCACTGTTGCACAATGGAAAACGCTGCAAAAAATCTCGTTAATCATCTTGGACAATATGGCTTTAAGAGTGCGGTTGTTTCAATCCATCGTCTGAAAGATTTAAAACTAACTATTCCGGAGTAGAAACCTAAATAAAGAATTTTATGAAAGATATTTATCCAAAATTGACTTTCAAATTCCGGAAAGTATTCCTGATACCGGATCGATTATTGTTATTGCGGCACAGCAACCTAAAGTTAAAGTGGAATTCCAGTTGGACGGTCAGGTATACGCCTTCATCATACCTCCAACCTATTCAACTGAAACAGATAAAAGAGTCATTGAACGCCTCACCGGATATTTAGACGAACATGGTTACAAAATCTTTCATGCCATACTACCTGAAAAACCTCTTGCCGTTCAATCCGGACTGGCAGCTTATGGCAGAAACAATATCACATATATCAATGGATGGGGAAGCTTTTTCAGGCTCACAGCATATTATTCAGATATGCCCTGTAACACTGATCATTGGGACGATTACGTTTTGTTGGATCAATGCGCTAATTGTAATGCCTGTATTAAAAAGTGTCCCACAAATGCAATTAGCAATGCTAAAATAAGAGTCCTCGCTGAACGATGTTTAACCTTTATCAACGAAGGTATGAATGATTTTCCCGATTGGGTTGATCCCGGGTGGCATCAATGTCTGATTGGCTGTATGGTATGTCAGGATGTCTGTCCGGTAAATAAAAAATTTACCCCGGGATACAGAGTTCGGTTGTAGTTTCTCAGAAACAGAAACCAAATTGATTTTGAAGGAAAGTTCAAAGGATACAATCCCATGTGAAACAGCAAATAAATTGGAAAAACTTGGAATGCTTGAGGAATATGAAGCTTTCCGGAGAAATTTACAAATGTTAGTAAATAACAATGCCCGGTATGTGAATTAACAAAATCCTGATTTTCAGTTTATTTATGATTTTCCCTTTTTTAACTGTGAACTTAAAACCGGGAATGTAACAGTATAAAAGCAAATTAATCCCTAGCTCCAGACCCAAACAGGCATTTCTGTAAAATCGCCATAAAAGACAATATCAAATACTGCATGCCAGGTCATGGCCGGGATTACACTCCCGGAGATTTCGCGGAATGTTCCGAGTATCAGTCCAAGTATAAATGTACTGAGGACCAGCCATACAAAATCGATCCCCAAATTAACAGGTAACGATTTTAATACCAGATATTTATACAATGTATGACCTGCTGAAGCAACAAAAATAGAAATTAAAATCCCAAATGTTTTCATTCTTCCCTGGATATACCCCCTGAAAACAAGTTCTTCCGTTATTCCTATCATTGGTGATATAACAGCAACCAGGGTCAACGTTCCAGGAAAGAGAGATAATCCTGCTATTTTCCTGTAAATAGCAGCCAGAAATACAGCAATAACTACTCCCCTGAGGGAAATAACGAGTATTCTTCTATTTAACCGATCGAATCCAAATAATGAAGGAACACTTGATGAACGGGCAATGACAAATGAAATGCTGAAGGAAGCTAAAGCCAGACCTCCGAGGGCAATAAAAAATATAAATCGTTTCTCATGTATGAACCATGCAAAAACACTGATACCTGTTAATACCAGCAAAATATCAAAAATTATGTAAAGCCTGGTTTTATCAATTTTAAGAGTGGTAAATTTAAAGTCGTTGATTCGTTTCATTTTATAAAGGCTCTAATAACCAATGCCATTATTAATAGAAACGGAATAACCAGCAATATCCAGCCTGATCCCAAACATAATCCCGATCCCGGAACTATATAAGTTTCCGGAAGTGCTTTCTTCAAGCTGTCAATTTCATCCTCTGATTCATCAAACTGGTCCTGGTCAATCACAATGAGCTCAATATTTGATAATTGTCTTAACGAAGCATAATTAATTTCAGGCAGGTCTATCGCCAGGGCTTTTATCTGATCCAACTGAATCAGAGAAGATAAATCTTCAATCTCTCTACATCCGATCAGTTCCAGTCCCTGTAATGATTTGTGATGATTCAGGATTTCATCAAAACTTTCCTGGCTGACTTTTGGAGGCAGGGATAACCAGCGAAGTGGAGGAATCTCATATAACACAGATATGTCGCTTAAAGTATCACACCTGAGCAGGCTCAGTTCTCTGAGCCCCTGTAATGTTCTCAATTGATCAATATCCGTCAGGGAAAGACTACCAATCAGGTAAAGGTTATGAAGACTCTTTGGAAGAACCCTTGCTGAAAGTGATGTTATTTCAGTATTAATCACAGTTAATGATTTTAGATTCCTGATTTTTGCAAGTTGAATGTAATTAGTATCTGATGGGGTCCATTCCATTAAGATTAAGGACTCAAGGTTAGGTAACCTGCCAAGAAAATCACAATTAATAAATTCTGCATCAATTAAAAACAAAAGTTCAAGATGGTCAAAACTTGGCAAAAATCTCTCATCAATTGTATCCATTAATGTTGCCGGTACTGACATCCATTCCGGTTTAAATAAAGAAATGATTTTATAAAAAAGATCCTTATTATCATAATCAATTAATATCCCGGCATCTGGATTAATTTCAGCGATTTTACTTAATACAGGAAACAGATGATCCTGAATTGAATCGTCCACAAAATATATTGACCTTGGATATTTTATTTCTTCATCAAACCTGTCATTCATCCATTCAAATTCATCGTCAATATGAAGAGTAAGCAATTCTTTATTCCAGAATATTTCATTGGGGGAACCAGTATCTGATTCAAACATAAGATGCAGTCCGTCTGATTCATGATAACGCATCACTGAGGGATAATCCAATCCATCAGAAGAAAATAAATACAGTATATCCCCTTCTGAGACAGGTAATGCAGTGATTTCCCCTGTATCAGCAAGTGATCCAAAACCTGTCCATGACCTGGAATAATTATAACAATAATTGATACCGGTCAGGGTTATCACTTTTAATTCTGAGTTGTCACCTCTGCATTGAAGCCATAAGTAAACTGCACTGATTGTGACTAATATAAAGAATAAAATGAATGAAAATCTTTGTTTTTTCATTTATTAAATATTAAGTATTCCTAATGTTGACAAATTTCCCTGCTAATTTTTACCAATAAAATTATACAATATTTAGTTCATTCAGAAAAATATTATTTTGCCACAAAGTCATCAGAACATCAAATTTTATAAACTATAAATCATTATAAATAAGCTTTTTATGAATCTTTTTATTATAGTGTCTTATTGGCATTCCAATATTTTCTTACATTTTGTAGTAGATTCCTGTTATAAATATTATGAATATTATTAAATGAAATATTGCTTCATTAATCTATAGCCCAATGCAGTTACTTACAAACTTGACTGTTTACCAATAATATTGTAACTTATGGTGTCAATATGATCTAACCGTCATGGTTAAAGAACCAGATATAAACAAGTATTCAGACATATTTGATGTTTACCGGAATTTCAATAAGTATCTGACACACCTCGTTTGCTTGAATATTACAGTTTTTATTTTGGGAATGATCACTTATGGAGAGAAGTTTCTTTTCTGGGAATATGCATTAAGTTACATTGGTGGAACAAAAACTGTGACAGGGATTCCAAATACAATGTCATGGTTAATTTTCTCATGTGGTATGATATTATGCAGCATACTTTGTTTTTATATTAGTTTTTTGTTGAGAGATGAGGATGAAATGGAACACCAAAGGTTCAAAAGATATCTCTTGTTGATATGTGGTGTTGGATATTTAATTATTCTCATGCCTTACAATATCAACAATAGTATTCATGCTATAGGTGCAGCACTAATATTTAGCATGCTCTGGATATTAACAGTTATACTACTCAAAGAGCTACGTCAAAGTATTGAGAATTATAAACTATTGTTTTACCATCTGGTTTTGCAGGGGACAGTATTACCTTATGCATTTTTTTATTTTATTAAGTCACCCATTCAAAAGCAGGCTCAGAAATTCGCTGTTATTGGATTAATGCTTGTCCTGAAGTTGGTGAGCATGCAATATGCAAAAGTTTTTCAAAAACGTATGAAAGAATACTTCTGATGCTTTTTTATACCTTTCACAGGCAGATCTGCAAAAAGAATGCGGGCAGCGGTATCAATTCATCAGCTCATCAAATGTCCAGGTAACATAGTATAATCCTCCCACCTGTGCAGAGCCAAAGC
>Ga0209636_10003916_pt1 | contig 15222 bp, 13 predicted proteins | sample DeeMarSWOR152_54_FD_187464 | JGI IMG/M metagenome (GOLD analysis project Ga0209636, IMG submission 187464) | Marine sediment microbial communities from White Oak River estuary, North Carolina - WOR-1-52-54 (SPAdes) (version 2) | ecosystem: Environmental > Aquatic > Marine > Intertidal zone >...
AAAGACCGGACGTATCGTCGCGATTGAGATGAACCCGAGGGTCTCTAGAAGTTCTGCTCTCGCCTCTAAAGCAACTGGCTTTCCCATTGCAAAAATAGCTGCAAAACTCGCGATAGGATATACCCTTGATGAAATTCCGAATGACATTACAAAAAAGACCCCGGCCTGCTTCGAGCCGGTAATAGATTATGTCGCGGTTAAGCTTCCACGATTCACCTTTGACAAGTTTCCAGGAACACCACGTGAGCTCTCCATACAGATGAAATCTGTTGGTGAAGTAATGGCCCTCGGGCGTACCTTTCTTGAAGCGTTTTTTAAAGGTTTACGTGCACTCGAGCATTCCTGGAAATGGTACGAGGTGACTGCAGAAAAAAACATAGATGCCATAATAGAGGTCCTTTCGAAAAACTCCCCAGACAGAATGCCCTATATCATTGAGGCCCTCAAAAGGGGAATTAAAGAAGAGCGAATAGTAGACCTGACAAAGATTGACCCCTGGTTTATCAGGATGTTTAAGAAAGCTGCTGACTTCATACTGTTTATATCTGGAAGCTCACTTGATACTACTGCATTGCAGCGGTCAAAAGCAATGGGTTTATCTGATGAGTATATTGCGCACTTGAAGAAGATTGATGAGCATGAGGTTCGTGCTCAGAGGAGAAAGGCAGGGATCAATCCCACCTATAAAATGGTTGATACCTGTGCTGCTGAGTTTGAGGCATCCACGCCCTATTTTTATTCATCATATGATGCGGAGGATGAAACAATCAGCACTGATAAGCTAAAGGTTCTGATACTGGGTAGCGGACCAAACAGGATAGGTCAGGGGATTGAGTTTGATTACTGCTGTGTACAGGTATCATTCGAGCTCAGGAATCTTGGCTATGAAACCATAATGGTGAACAGTAATCCCGAAACCGTAAGTACGGATTATGACACCTCTGATAGGCTCTACTTCGAACCGGTCTGTTTTGAGGATGTCATGAATATCATTGAAAAGGAGAAACCGATTGGTGCGATTGTACAGTTTGGCGGTCAAACTCCCCTCAACATAGCTCGGATACTGGAAGAAAAAGGAGCTAAGATTCTGGGGACCTCAACGAAATCAATTGACCGGGCAGAATCACGTGAGGAGTTTTCCAATCTTATTCACGAGCTGGGACTCCGTCAGCCTAAGAATGGAACAGCAAAGAGCATCCCTGAGGCAATTGAAATAGCAAAAAACATAGGCTATCCGATTCTCGTACGTCCCTCCTACATACTGGGAGGGAAGAAAATGGCGATTTTTTACGACGACCAAAAACTCAATAGCTATCTCTCTGGCAGTATAAAAGTATCAAAAGTAAATCCTATCCTTATCGATGAGTTCCTCGAAGACGCTTTTGAGTATGATATAGATGCTGTTTCCGATGGTCAGTCTGTGATTATCGCGGGCGTCATGCAGCATATCGAGGAAGCAGGTATCCACTCCGGGGATTCAGCATGCGCAATTCCACCGGTAAAATCAAAGCCGGAATGGATAGAAGAGATGAAAAGGCAAACCCGCCTCATTGCAAAAGCTTTAAATGTTATAGGATTGATCAACATTCAGTTTGCGATAAAAAGTGATATCGTCTATGTACTTGAGGTAAATCCCCGGGCCTCTCGTACTGTGCCTTTCGTTTCCAAGGCGACAGGTGTTCACCTTGCCCGTATTGCCACTGCAGTCATCATGGGCAAAACTTTGAAGGAACTTGGAATAGAGAGAGATTTCAGAGCAGACTACGTGTCGGTAAAGGAGTCTGTTCTGCCCTTTAACCGATTTCCAGGTGTGGACCCACTTCTGGGGCCTGAAATGCGGTCCACCGGTGAAGTAATGGGAACAGGTGCTTCCTTTGGTGAAGCTTTCTATAAAGCAGAAATCGGTGCAAATACGCCACTGCCTGTCAATGGGACCGTGTTTATAAGTGTGAATGATTATGATAAACACACAATCCTTCCTGTTGCAAAAAAGCTGACTGCACTGGGATTGAAGATTACTGCAACAAGAGGTACCGCCGCCTTTTTATGGGAGCATGGAATCTGGGCCGATGTGATTCAAAAAGTGCACGAAGGGCATCCGAATGTTCTAGATTATATGGAGCATGCTAAGATCGATCTTTTTATAAATACTCCTCTTGGAAGAGAGTCTCAATTCGATGATTATACCATGCGGCAGGCCGCAATCACTCATGGGGTACCTTACACAACCACCACATCTGCTGCCATCTCAGCAGTTGAAGGCATAGAAGCCAAGCTGAGAGGGCATATCTTTGTCAGACACCTTCAGGAAATTTACCACGAGTAATCAAAGGATAATCTCTGTACATATCGTCCTTGCTAATATTGCTCCGGGATTAAGAATAAATGGTAATAGAAATCAGAAGTGAAAATGAGGGACCACCGTTAAAGAGCTTTAATAAATTTCAATGTTATATTCATAATCATGGAGTAAACCAGGATAACCGGTCTCAATCATGTTGATTATCTTGTTTAAAATACCCTCAAGAAGTGTGCTATCATTGGATACATACACAAGCCCTAAAACAGCTCTTTGAATCGAATGTTGCTCATCGATTTCCGATACTGAAGCCCGAAATTTTGACCATATCCTGTCCTTTATTGCCCGTAGTATGTTCCTCTTGTCTTTCAGCGATGTGGAGTAGGGGATAAACAGTACAACTTTTAATATTAACACCTTCATGATCTTTTGAAGAGCATGGAAAAAATTTCTTCTGTTTTTAGATAAATTCTCCCATTATTAATTTAAGAGATTCAAAAATATTTTTATCTGCTCCAAATACGTTGAGGCTTGATCCCGTCTTTTCAATTACCAATCTCACCCCGGTCAATTCTGCTATAAGGGACGCAGCAGCAATATCCCACTCGTTCACGGAGTGCTGTATGTAGGCATTTACACGTCCGCATGCCAGGTAACAGAGATCAAGGGCTGCAGAACCAAAAAACCGTAGTTTTTTTACTTTATAAGCAATTTTTTCGAAAATACGGTAACCATTGGTAAGGGATCCTGCCTTAAAGAATCCTCCTGCGATAACTGCTTCCTCAAGACTTCCGATGTTCTTGCGCTCTATTGGGATGTTGTTGAGTGTTGAGCCAACCCCTCGAACCCCTGAAAATATTTCTCTTTTTACCGGGTCATACACTACTCCTACCAGATAGGTATCCTTCTTTTTCAAGGCGATGGAAGTGCAGAAATGGGGAATCCCCTTTGAAAAGTTAACCGTACCATCGAGAGGGTCAATTACCCAGTTAAAATCCGATACAGTTCTTTCCGGCCCGCTTTCCTCACATATAAACCCGTGATCTGGAAAATATGCTTTGATGGTAGATTTTATTAAATGCTCGGTCTTAACATCAACATCAAGTTTCACATCGTGCTGAGAATGAGCATTAATTTTTAAATCCCCTTTTTGGTACCTTTTCATTAGGTAGTGTCCGGCCTTGTATGCACATTTTACACATATTTTATGAACCTTTTTAATGAAACGCAGGTCTTCCCCTGGCATAGTCTCCGACAGGCTCCTTTTGAGATACTAATATGATATGAATATCCTATGTCTTCAAGCTAAAGTTGTGTGGTTTTTTGGCCTCAGAGGTCAAGATTTATGGCATTCGTATTTAAAACAATTTATTGATTTGTCCCTAGTGAGAACATATATTACCACACAAAGGATCGACAACTATGGGATTTGAATTATGTATTTTTGACCTAGATGGAACGCTCATTGATACAAGTGGGGATCTTACAAGCGCGATTAATGATATGCTTGCTCATTTCAATCTGGATAAAATGGAAAGGGCCAAGGTTATTGATTACGTTGGTGACGGCATAAGGAAACTGGTTGAGCGTTGTATCCACAGACAGAACGTCGATCTTGAAGAAGCAGTGTCGTTTTTTGAACACGCCTATCGAAGAAGGCTCGTAGAAACTACAAAGCCGTATCCCGGAATTATTAAGGTCCTCAATCAATTAGAAGAAAACTCTAAGGCTATCTTGACAAATAAATCATACTCTTTTACAGAGGAGATTGTGAGAAAGCTTGATTTAGAGCGTTATTTTCCCGTTATTGTTGCCGGTGATACTCTTAAAAGAAAAAAACCCTTTCCCGATGCAGTAGAGCATATTATTGGGCAAACAGGTGCGCAAAGGGAAGCCACGGTTATGATAGGGGATGGAAAGAATGATGTTTTAACCGCCCGTAATGCAGGTATTTCCTGTATATATGCGACTTACGGTTTTGGACGTTTACGAATGCTTGGCGATATGCAGCCTGATTATGTGATCAATAAGCCCGAGGAATTGCTGGACATCTGTCTATAGAGATACTCAGTATCCAGAGAGAAAAATTTGAATTTTTATGTGTTTTAAAATACAATTTCAATAAAATCTTATCTTTAAAATCGTACAGTAAATTTTGTATTTCTATTTATTTATATTTTAGTATAATAGGATGAATGGTCGCGGCGTTATCGACCGCAAAAAATACTACTCGCTGGATCGGGGGAAAACATGGCAGGTGAAGTAATTCAGAAGATAAAAGAGAAGGAGAAGGAAGCAGCACAGATCATAAGCGAAGTAAAAGATGAAGTAATGAAAAAAATACTCAGTGCAGAGGAGAAAAACGCTGATTTTATCCGTGAAAAAGATGAGGTGTTAGAGGAAGATGAGAAAAAAATAAAAGAAAAATATTATAAAGAAATGAAAGATATATTGAAAAAACTCGACCATGAGGAGCAGAGAGAAATCGAAAAGATCAATTCTCTCTGTGAAAAGAATCTAGAAAAGGCTGTCAGGTTTATTACTGAAGAAATTGTAAAGGAATAAGCATGGCATTGGATCCCGTAGTTAAGGTAGAAATTACCACGCATAGTTCTGTGATGGATGAGGTCATAGAAGATCTTCAGAGGCTCTCCATTATTCAGATAGATCCCCATTCCGTAACGAACTGGGAAAGCGAGAAGGAGACCATTAATCGCACATCGCAAAATATTTTAGAGATGAAAAAGGAAGCGCTTGAAGTCGAAAGAGCACTGGATTTTCTCGAAAAGCACGGGCCGCGGCTTTCAATATTACAGAAGCTTACCATTCAGCCCGAGGAGATTTCAAAAGATGAGCTAAAAAAGATAACCCAAGAACAAATGTCTCAATCAGCGAAGGAAGAGGCGCTGAACATTGAGAAGGAGTTGAACGAAAAAAGCAATGCACTCAAAGAGTACAATCAAAAACTCGATGAATTGATGCCCTTTTTGAATTTCAAGCCTCTATTAGACATCTTAAATAGCAGTGAAAATGTTGAAATTGTGTTCTCAAAATTGGATAGAGAGACTTTTGAAAATCTCTCCAGAGTGGATATTTCAGAGCTCATTCATATAGAGAGAATCAGCGGCGAAGAAACTGTGTATTTTTACATTGTATACCATAATGATGCGAATGAAGCTGTCCGTGAGCTGGAGAAGAACTTCAATTTTGAACCCATTTCGCTTCCAGAAATAGCCCAAGCGCCCTCCGAGATGATAAATGAATATAACAGAAAAATCGAAGAAACGCAGAAGGAAATTGACAGGTTGATATCCCACGCATATGAAACTTCAGAGAAAAAGAACCTTCTTCGCTACTACTACGATTGGCTTCAAATTGAGATAGAAAAAGAGAGCGCGAAGGAAAAATTGTTCTACACAGAAAAGACATGCGTCATCAACGGGTGGATAAGAGAACGGGACTATTCCGAGCTTTCTAACATTGTCGAGAAATACAGAGAAGCTCACATCTGTCAGATTGAGAAGGAGGAAGATGAAACCCTCCCTGTGGTTTATAAAAACAAAAGGCTTGTCTCTCCCTTTGAATTGATAGTAAATCTCTACTCCCCCCCAAATCCGAAGGAGATAGATCCAACGCCCATTCTCATGCCTTTTTATACTCTCTTCTTTGGCATTTGTCTCACAGAAGCGGGTTACGGGTTAGTGATCGCTCTCCTCTGTCTGCTTGGTCTCGTGGTTATGAAACCAAGAGGCGGAATGAGAAAGTTTTTAAATCTTTTTCTTATTCTGGGTGCCGCAACCTTTGTAATCGGGGCCCTGATTGGAACAGTCTTCGGGATAAACTTCGATATGCTCCCAGAAAACCTCGCCTGGTTGAGGGAAGCCAGGTATAAGATAATGATATTCGATTCGAGCAAGGATGTGCTTACCTTTTTTGCCATGTGTCTTGGTTTCGGTGTTATACATCTCATTGTAGGCTATATCATAAAAATATATATGCTGATCAAGAGTGGGGATTGGGTTGAGGCGGTGTGCGATCATCTTCCATGGGTGTTTCTGTTGCTTGCCCCAGTGCCAAAGGTTCTTATGAAGGCATTACCACAATATGAGAGCCTCCTGAATGCGGTGTTTTACGTGTTACTTGCCCTCTGGGCAGGTATAATTGTTCTTTTTTCCGAGCGCAACTCCCTGAACCCAATAAAGAGGATAGGGAAGGGGCTTTTTACTTTATATGGTGTTTCCGGTGTTCTTGGAGACGTTCTCTCCTATTCAAGGCTCCTTGCACTGGGACTCGCTACAGGCGTTATAGCTGGGGTTATGAATACCCTTGCGAACATGGTTAAGCAGATCCCGATTATCGGTATTGCAGGATTTGTTCTTGTATTAATAGTCGGGCATCTTTTTAACCTTTTTATCAGTGGACTCAGTGCCTTTGTGCACTCGATAAGGCTTCAGTTTATGGAATTTTTCACCAAGTTTTATACAGGAGAAGGTGAGCTGCTGACGACCTTCAATGAGAAGAGGAAATATACGTACGCACCAATCGTCAAGAAGTAAGAAGAGTTCACGTAAAGACGGGAAAAATTGAAAACATAGATATGAAAAAGTAAGATACAATTTGAAGGAGGTTCATATGAATATGGGGCTTTTTCTGGCCATTCTAGGAGCAGCGCTTGCAGTGGCTCTTTCTGGTACTGGTTCTGCAAAAGGTATTGGGCTTGTCGCTACAGCCGCCTCAGGAGCGATGAGCGAAGATCCAAAGAAGTTTGGGAAGTTTATTCTCCTTATCGCACTTCCGGGAACACAGGGTATTTATGGATTTGTCATGGGATTTTTAACTATTCAGAAAATTGGTCTTTTGACTGGACAGATTGTGTCTCTTACACTTACTCAGGGTTTGGAAGTACTTTTCATGAACTTACCTATTGCAATTGCCGGCCTTTTTTCTGCAATACATCAGGGCAAGGTGTGTGCCGGCGGAGTCAATCTGATTTCAAAGCAGGAAGGTGAAATGGGTAAAGCACTCGTTATGGGTGTACTTGTTGAGTTTTATGCAGTTTTAGGTTTGTTGGTTTCTATCTTCATTTGGTTGTTCCTGACTTTTTAGTTGATATCTGAATTATACAAATTAGAAACGGAGTAATCCTATGTCGGTTGATGGAATAATTGATCGGATTATCGCGGACGCTGAAGCGGAAGCAAAAAAGATCATTGATGAGGCGGAACAGGAGGAGAGTGCTATTAAGGAGAAAGGGAAAAAAGAAGCAGAGGAGTACTACGAGAGACAGCTGCGCCTTATTGATGAAAAATATAGAAGAGAAAAAGAGAGAGCAATCCTGAACAAACGGCTTGAACAGCGCAAAAACATGCTACAGGCCCGTCAGAAATGGATGGACAGAGCATTTCAGGATGCATATAAAAGACTTGTTGATCAGCCGAAATCAGATAACAAGGATCTTCTCATCGCTCTGATTAAAAAAGTCTCTCACACAAAGGATGAAGAAGTTATCTTTGGGAAAAAGGGTGAGAAGAAGATCTTAGAAGAAATAGTAGCACAGCTCAATCAAAAAGATGGTGGAAACTTTACTCTCTCCAAAGAGAGAAGAGACTTTCCTTGGGGTTTCGTTCTGAAAAAGGGCAAGGTTGAGATAAATATGTCGATTGACAGTCTTTTTAAATATAAGCGAACCGATTTAGAGCAAAAGGCCTGGGAGATCTTTAATGCTGGTATATAATCCTGAATTCGTCGAAAACAGTGAATACGCCTTTGCAGTTGCAAAAATTCGAGCATTGGAAACCAATTTCGTGAACAGTGCTGGGTATAATTCCCTCATCGCGGCACCTGTTGATCGTTTCAACGCATTATTTGCAGAAATTACCATGATAAGAAGTGAAGGAGCCGCAAATGTTAGTTCGCTTTTAGCACAGCTTGAGGAGCTGTTTACCGTGCAGTTCTATATGGTCAAATCCCTTGTGCTCGAGGATGAAATCAAGAGACTCATATCCTTAGAGTATGACTATGAGATTTTAAAGCTTATAGTCAAGGAGGAGAGAGTAGAGAGGGTAGTCATTCCAACTGAGGTTTCTAGGCGTTCAAATTATTCCTATCCAGTGCTGAAATCCCTGTTGGAAGGAGGAAAGTTTATTGATACTGGAGAAATCCTCTATAATACCTACTTTTCATTGAAGAGCGAAAAAGAGCTTAATAGTAATATCATAGATAATACATGTGATAAATCTTACTATAACGAGGTGTTTCAGATCCTCGAACAGTACAATAATCCTTTTCTCACCGGATATTTTATAAGAAAAGTTGATATGCGCAACATATTGACCACCCTCAGGTTAAAAATCCGGGGTGAAAAACGTTCCACACTCAGGGAACGTTTTTTCCCATTCGGAAGTATAGATATCAGCTTTCTCGAACAGGGTCTGGATTTAAACCTCGAGGGTTTTACTTCAAGAATTATCTTTTCCCCCCTTTCGTCTGTTTTAAGGGCTGTAGAGAAAAAAGGGGAGGAAAGCGATCAGGTTACACAAGCGGAAAAGCTCCTTGAAGAGGATTTATTGAGGTATTTAAAGGAGAGTATTTTTGTTACCTTTGGTATTGAACCGATTCTGGCATACCTGTGGACAAAGGAATTAGAGGTCAAGAATTTGAGGATAATACTTCTTGGAAGGGTCACAGGGATTGCTCCTGAGGAAATTAAAAGGTATGTAAGAGGTTTTTATGGCTAGCATTGCTGTACTTGGCGAAGAGAGGAACATCCTCGGTTTCAGGCCCTTTGGGGCCGACGTTTATTTTTATACAGAGGGTGATGGACAGATTGATGAGTGGTTAAAGGCCATTTTAAAAAAGGAATATAAACTTATCGTTATAACAGAATCGGTTGCAGTAAAGCTCAAATCGCAGATTGACGCTCTCTGGGAGAAGGAGCTTCCAGTTGTACTGACAATCCGTGGGCTGGGTGAGAGCACAGGAATAGCGTCTGAGCGGCTGAGAAAGCTGGTGATCAAGGCGATCGGTACAGACTTATTCAGGGAAGAATAGAATCGTATAGTAATTATAAGGCCCAAGAAAATCAGTTTAAATTGCCTCATTAATAAGCAGGCTAGTAATAGATTTATCTAAGGAGATTAATAATGGGTGTGGGGAAAACAGTAAAGATCGCAGGACCCTTAGTAGTTGCCTCACATATGGAGGATGCAAAAATATATGATGTGGTGCAGGTGAGCGATAAAAAACTCATGGGGGAAATCATTGAGATGCGGAGTGATGAGGCATCCATACAGGTATATGAAGAGACGGGCGGTCTGGGCGTTGGTGAGCCAGTGTTTCTTACCGGACAGCCCCTCACTGTTGAGCTTGGACCCGGTTTGATTGAGTCAATCTACGATGGAGTTCAGCGGCCCCTGGATGTAATCAGGGATATAGCCGGCGATCTTATCACACGCGGTATATCAATACCTGGTCTGTCCAGGGAAAAGAGGTGGACCTTCAATCCCACCGTTAAGGTGGGTGATCATGTCGCCCAAGGTGACGTACTCGGCACAGTCGATGAAACTGTTCTTGTAGTGCACAAGATAATGGTACCCCCGGGAATTACCGGGGTCGTGAAGATGATTGAAAGAAAAGAGTGTCTGGTTACAGACACGGTTGCTGTAATAGAAACTGAGGACGGGCAGGAAGTAGAGGTTAGTATGATTTCCAAATGGCCCGTGCGAAAGCCCAGACCGTACAAGGAAAAACTCCCACCTGATGAGCCTCTTGCAACAGGGCAGAGAGTGATTGATGCTTTTTTCCCGATAAGCAAAGGTGGAACTGCCTGTGTGCCAGGCCCCTTTGGAAGTGGAAAAACAGTGGTGCAGCACCAGCTTGCCAAGTGGGCTGATGCCCAGATCATTGTCTATGTTGGATGTGGGGAGCGGGGAAATGAGATGACCGACGTGCTGCTCGAGTTCCCTGAACTGCAGGACCCTCATTCAGGTGAGCCTCTTATGAAGCGGACCATCCTGATTGCTAATACATCGAATATGCCTGTGGCGGCCCGTGAGGCTTCGGTGTATACTGGTATCACTATCGCAGAATACTACCGTGATATGGGTTACTCAGTGGCCCTCATGGCAGACTCAACGTCGCGATGGGCAGAGGCGATGAGGGAGATGTCAGGAAGGCTTGAAGAAATGCCTGGTGAAGAGGGATACCCTGCATATATGGGTACCAGAATTGCTGAGTTTTATGAACGGGCAGGAAAGGTTATTTGCCTTGGAAGTGATGGGAGAATCGGAGCGCTCAGTGCGATTGGAGCAGTCTCGCCACCTGGTGGAGACCTATCTGATCCGGTGGTCCAAGCAACTCTGCGAGTCGTAAGGGTATTCTGGAGCCTTGAGGACAAGCTTGCCTATAGAAGGCACTTTCCCGCAATAAGCTGGCTGAACAGCTATTCACTCTACGTTTCAAACCTGGCTGACTACCTTCAGTTGAATCTGGGTAAGCAGTGGCTTGACAACATCAACAGGGCCATGGCCATACTGCAGCAGGAAGCTGAGCTCGAAGAAATAGTCCGGCTTGTTGGCCTCGATGCCCTTTCTCCCGACAATCGACTTATCATGGAAACAGCAAAATCCATCCGTGAGGATTTTCTCCATCAGAATGCATTCCATGAAATCGATACCTACAGCTCCTATGAAAAGATGGTGAAGCTAATAGAGCTCATAATGCACTTTCACGAAATTGCGGATGATGCTTTGAAGCATAACGTTCCGATATTGGACATCGCGACTTTAGCAATCAGGGAAGATATTGCACGGGCGAAATATATTACTGAAGATAAATTACAAGATTTTGATAAATTAAAAGACAGAGTTGCAAAGAGCTTTCAGGAGCTCAAGGAAAAGGTTTTAGCGGAGGCGTAAATGATCAAAGAATACAACACTATCAGGGAAGTTGCAGGTCCGTTGATGCTCGTTGAACAGGTAGAGTATGCAAAATACGAGGAGCTGGTCGAGATAGAGCTCCCGAACGGCGAGCTGAGAAACGGCAGGGTTCTAGAGGTAAACAGGGACAGGGTGCTCATCCAGCTCTTCGAAGGTGCAACCGGAGTAAACATATTCAACACCAAGGTGCGCTTCAAGGGCAAGGGAATGGAGCTCGACGTCTCGGAAGATATTCTGGGAAGGGTATTCGACGGACAGGGAAGGCCAATCGACAAGGGACCCAAGATAATACCAGAACGACGGCTTGATATCAATTCGTCTCCCATCAACCCATATGCAAGGGATTATCCATCGGAGTTCATCCAGACCGGATTTTCCACAATCGATGGATTGAATACACTTGTACGGGGTCAAAAGCTCCCCATATTTTCCGGGAGCGGCCTTCCACATTCAAAAATGGCTGCACAGATTGCTCGACAGGCAAAAGTTCTGGGAAAAGAAGAGGAGTTTGCAGTTGTATTTGCCGCAATGGGAATCACTTTTGAAGAGGCGCAGTACTTCATCCAGGATTTCCAGAGAACGGGTGCAATTGAGCGGAGCGTCCTTTTCATAAATCTTGCATCAGACCCTGCTATCGAACGTATCACAACACCGCGGCTTGCACTTACCGCAGCCGAGTACCTTGCCTTTCAGATGGATATGCACGTTCTCGTCATACTGACCGATATGACAAACTACTGCGAAGCACTGCGCGAAGTTTCAGCTGCACGTCAGGAAGTACCTGGAAGAAGAGGGTATCCCGGCTACCTCTATACCGACCTCGCATCGAACTATGAGCGTGCAGGCAGGATTCGGGGGAAGAAAGGCTCAATTACACAGATTCCAATACTCACCATGCCTGAAGATGACAAAACCCATCCTATTGCCGATTTAACAGGGTACATTACAGAAGGTCAGATAGTGCTTTCTCGGTCCATGCACCAGCGTGGGATTTACCCCCCTGTTGATGTGCTGCAGTCACTTTCGAGGTTAAAGGATAAGGGAATCGGCGAAGGGAAAACCAGGGAAGACCACGCTGATGTGTTCAACCAGCTCTTTGCTGCCTATGCGAGGGGGCTTGAGGCTCGCGAGCTCGAGGTAATTCTTGGAGAGGCAGCACTGTCTGATATGGATCGTATTTTCTACAAGTTTGCAGATAGCTTTGAGAAGCGCTACATAGCGCAGGGTGAAAATGAAGACAGGGACATTGAGTTTACCCTAGACCTTGGATGGGAGCTTCTTGCAGTACTACCGACTGCTGAGCTGAAGAGAATTCGCCTCGAGTTTATGGAGAAATATATGCCCAAGTTCAAGGCAAAGGTAGAGGCAAAGTGATATGATTCTTAAAATCAACCCAACACGGATGGAGCTGCTGAGACTCAAGAAACGGCATGTTCTTGCGATAAGGGGGCATAAGCTTCTTAAGGATAAGCAGGATGAGCTTGTACGCAATTTTCTTGAAATTATCGAAGAGACTAAAAAGTTGAGAATCCAGGCAGACAGTGAAATCCAGGCAGTGTTTCAGAGCTATTCACTTGCAGAGGGTGTCGTAGGGGGAGCTGCCATTGAAAACCTGTTTTCATTGCCCGGCGCACAGACTGAGCTGAGATCGAAAACAAAGGCAATCATGAATTTAAAGACGCCACGCTTCGAGGTAGATATCACCGGAGACCCCTATAACTACGGTGATGATCGCAGCTCTGTGCTTGTTGACAGGAGTGTTGCGATGTTCGGGAATCTCTTGGGTACTCTTCTGAAGCTCGCAGAGCTGGAAAAAACGTCCATACTGCTCGCTGAGGAGATTGAAAAAACAAGGCGGAGAGTCAATGCACTGGAGTATATCCTCATACCAAACATAGAGGAAACAATCAAGTACATTAGCATGAAGCTCGCAGAAATGGAGCGGTCCAACCTCACGCGCATTAAGAAGGTCAAGAGATTGATCGAAGCAAAGAGAAGCGGTGCAAAGGAAAATTAATTGCAGCTTGGTCCTGATATAGTAATAACCATGAGCCATGGACCTTCGGGTACATCAATAAAATCTACAAACTGCCGGTCAACATAATCGTTTTCTTCCATTCCTAAATACTCAAAACAGATTTGTGATTAGTCGTTTTAATTCAGTTGGCCTTGACTGTAACCGGTAAATCTCTTATCGTAACTATAAAATTCATTTGAAAAGGAGAAGTATAAATGGCAGAGTTTAAAGATCACCTAAAAAAAGCAGACTGGAAAACAGAGAAGCACGTTCCAGTTATTGAATGCCCTGACACTATAAAGGCGGGAGAGATGTTTGATGTGAAAATCACTCTCGGCAAGGAAGTAGCACATCCCAATACCACAGAGCACCATATACGTTGGATAGCACTCTTTTACCACCCTGAAGGATCTGCTGCAGCATTCCAGGTAGGGCGGTTTGAGTTTTCAGCCCATGGTGAATCTGTTGAGGGGCCGAATAAGGGACCTGTATATACGGACCACACCGTTGTCGCCTCCATGAAAATAGATAAACCGGGACACCTTCATGCTGTCTCTTTATGCAATATTCACGGTCTGTGGGAGTACACGAAAAGTATTGGAGTAAAATAGGTTCAGAATCACACTCTTTCAATAAATAACTGTGAAAGTGATTTCTTATATCCAGGAGAGATTACCGTTCTCTCTTGGTATTTTATTCTCTGGCAGTATCACGATTATACTCCCGGATAGTATTAAGGCAATTCCCATGTATTGGAGGAAAGTGAGCCGCTCAGAGAGAAATATATAGGAGAGAATAATTGTGATCAGGGGATAACCTGCAACGACTGTTCCGGTGAGCGATATCTGTCCCCGTGATATCGCATAAAAAAAGATGTGATAGAGGGAAGATGCAGTAAAAATGATTATGAGGACATTTCGGGAAGGCTTATTTATAGAGAAATTGTTTATAAAAAGAACGGGGACGATCCAGATGAATAATGTCAGGGCGTTATTGATAATATTGTTCCAGAGAGGAGACAGATGATCAAATCCTTTTTTTATTAATACTTGGGCTATGCCCCAGCAAAGCGCTGCTCCAAGAGTGAGAAAAAACCAAGTCATGGAGGCAATATAATAGAAGTTACTTTAATTTCAAGGTAATTTTCATGATGAGAAAGGGAAAGTTAGACACATTACGAAAATGACTGCTATTTTTTATTATTGACATATTTAACTCATCTGGGATACAATCTAAAACTGACTTTGAGGAAAATATTTTTATGAAAATTAAGTGGGTGCATATATGTACTGCCTTTTTGATATTTTTTTCTACGCATCTTCTACATGCGCAGGATGAGTTGCTGAAGCCTCGGGTTGGCATTATCCCAATGATTAACACCGAAAGAGATGAACAGTACGACCCGATCTGTGAAACCATTGATGATACTGTAATACTGAACATTAACCTTTTAAGACGTTACATGGTTTCGAAAACTGCACGGATAGACCCTTTCCGTGACCCTCAAATCCTAAGAAAATATTCGGAAGAAAAACGCTTGGATAATCTGGTGTTTGGTAAATTGTTCCTGAACATGAGGGGAGAGATCGTGCTTCAGATGTCCGTGTATGATAAGATTAAGGATAGAATAACTATAACAACAGAGGAAAAGGCAAAGAATGTTTTCGAAGTTTTTGATACAGCAAACAGGCTTGTAAACAGTGTTGTGAGCGAGTTCAGCAAGATGCACATTGGTTTTGGAAACATCATTCTCGAGAACCTGGGTGAGCATGGTTATTTTTCAGTATTCATGGACAATGAGTATATTGGAGAAAATATCAGTGAAGTAAAGAAGATTTTGAATGGCAGTCATACGATTGAGGTACATCAGGACAGGATGTTTGGTCACGAAGTAATCTATTCAGAAGATATCTGGGTGTATGAAGATACAGTATCAAAGGTAAGCTTCTCGATACCTTATCTGTTGGAAA
>Ga0209636_10003917_pt1 | contig 15222 bp, 16 predicted proteins | sample DeeMarSWOR152_54_FD_187464 | JGI IMG/M metagenome (GOLD analysis project Ga0209636, IMG submission 187464) | Marine sediment microbial communities from White Oak River estuary, North Carolina - WOR-1-52-54 (SPAdes) (version 2) | ecosystem: Environmental > Aquatic > Marine > Intertidal zone >...
ATGAAAATGCCACCTTCTAAAAGGGCAGTTTTTAATGCATTTTTTTCAATTTCAAGGTCTACTTTCCTTGCAAACTCTTGATTCTGCGTTTTTTGAATGTATTTCATAAATTCATCTAGGTTTCTTTCTTTCCATCCTGATTCAATGGCTATTTTTCTTACAATATCGCCAGCACTAATGATTTTTAACGAAATGTTATGATTCTTTTCAAAGTATTGTTGGACAAAACGAGCAACTGTGTCTTTTCCTGTTCCTGAAAATCCCCCAATAGCTATGATAGGTATCGTTCGGTTTTTAATCCTTGTTGAGAATTCTTGCAGGAGGTATTTCTCGAAATCACGAAGGTGGGGAATAAATGTGCCCATAATTTCAACCAGCTTGTTAGTAATTGATCATAATAATTGTGATATGCTCTGGGGTCTTAGTCTGGACATTATTTTATACTATTTTCAGATCTCATGGATATAGATAGATAAAAAAGCCATCTATTAAAGGATTCAAATATGATGTGTTTGAATTAATATCTTTAAATTGGAAGAGAGGTAGTAGGTAATGAGGGCCTTATTTTGGAAAATAACGTGGATTTTTCGGTCTTTGTCCAGGAGTATCGAAAAAACAGATCGTCAACTGAACGTGAGGCATTAGCATTAGCTATAGGATTTAATCCTCAGTTAGAGAGAAAATTTAAGCTAAAACAGCTGAGAGCAGCTGGAAGAAGCCAAGATTTGATAATAAAACGTGCTGCTTTAATAGGATTAGCATTTTCAACACTTCTGGATTCAGAAGGAGGAAAAGAGCAGGAAAAAACCTTGAAGAACTCTCTGAATGATCCTTTAACAACAACAAGGATGACTGCAGCAATTGCATTAGGAGTGAATGCTTTTTTTTCAAACAATAAGAAATTCCAAAAAAAGAGCTATAATGAATTTAGAAAAAAAATTAAGAAAGCTGATCTCGTTGTAAAGCAAGGGTACGCAATTGGCTTGGGTCTTCTGGCTAAGTTTCGAGAAACACAGAAAGATAGCCTTCCAGCAATTCTAGAAGCTTATAATCCAGCAGAGATGGGGAGTCCAGACTGTTATTTAGTGGGACTTACACTAGCAGCTCTAAATGTTGATAAAGCGGAAAATGTGTTTGATTTCATAGTTGAATTAATTATCCCTAACTTATCAAATAAGGAGAGTCGGAGAATTGCAATGATTTGTACTGCTTTTCTTCTTCCTTTGATCCCTGATCCAGTAATTAGAGTTGAAAAGCTTGAAAAAATAATAAAACAAGGCATAGAGTTCCATTCGAAGTTCGGAACAGATTCAGCACTCATTTTAACATATTTGTCCCTTCTTAATGATAATAAACAACAAAAGAATTTTCTCATTCGATTATTAGGGCTTAAGGATTTAGATCCTGATTATGAACAAATTTCCACCATCCTCAAGGAGAATAAAACAGTAACAGATGTTTTAAGGGCACTATTACAGTGTAATACTTTAGATATTAAGGCAGCAGGGATTACTGCTAGTTATTTTCTGGAATCTGAAAAGTCACTTGCTGATTTGGGCACATTCATCGAAGAAGGACTTCAACAACGGGGTTCTGGCAATTTTGACCGTTTTCTTGTGCTGTTAAGGGCATTTTCATTCATTCTCATACATAAGGAGTATGATCGTGCAAAAGAGTTTGAAACCTTTTTCCACTCGAATGATCAACGTATAAAACGGTTTGCAGGCCTTTCCTATGCTTGTCTTCAAGCTATGAAACAGGAATTTCAGGATGTTTATTCCAAGTTAACATCAGAGTTAGACGAATATGTCCGGTGGGGATTGCTTGTAGGTATATCTATCTATGAAAGCCTTGGTCGAGATATACTAGAGGACGAATTGATTATTGGACTCTTATTACTGTGTCTTGGTTTTATTGATGTGAGTACATTATTATTGCTTTCTCAAGCTATGATTTCAAAATTCTATCAATGAATCACAGTTATATTCTTTGTCGCCAACGGTAATAATCAACCATATAACGAAAAGTTTGAACCATTCTAGTAGGACTAGGGAAGATTGGATAATCTTGAGACTCAAGAAATTGTATTGATGGCGAATTGTGAGCAGTTAATAAGGTTGTTATCAAAATAGGCTTGTTGTAACTTCGAGAGAGCTTGATGACTTCTTTAAACAGATTTACTTCTAGATCAGAAATAAAATTAAGTTGATCTTTGTGCTCATCAAGAATGAAAGGGGATTGTTTTGCCAGATTTGCTAGATAAGCTATCCCTCCAACTCCTAAGAGAAATATAGCTTCGACTGAGGGCATCTCATCAAAGATAATTTTAATAATTTCTTTGACGTCGTTCAAATTTAGTGAAGCAACTGTATCAATCGGGTTTCCTTTCGACCAGTAGGGCGGGAGAATTTCATCAATACGTTCATACGCATTTTTGGTTAATGGCTCTAAATTTATTCCTTGTCTAGAGCATGCATCAGCTGCCATTACCCCCCAACCACCACCTCTTGTTAAAATAACAACTCTTCCTCTAGGAAACCTCATTTCAGCCCATCGAGAGAAAACAAGAACAAGGTCAAACATTTCATCAAGAGAATCTACAATTATTGCTCCTGCATTCTCTAGAATATTACGAAAGACTCGGTCATCACCAGTTATAGCTCCTGTGTGAGAAAGAGCAGCCTGACGACCTGAAACTGTGCCTCCAGCTTTTAATATGATAACTGGTTTGCTTTTAGATATCTCTTTCACTAAATTTACAAAACGCCGGGAATCTTGAATCCCTTCTACATAAAGGCCAATAACTTTGGTTCTGGTATCATGCTTACCAAAGAATTCTAAATAATCTGCCATTACCAAATCTGCCATGTTACCAGCCGAAACATATACATTAAGACCTATCCCTCGTCTCGAAGCAACAGTGAGACCAATCGTGCCAATATTTCCTGACTGAGAGATAAAAGCCATGTCTCCTTGTCTTAATCCAGCTACAGGCCACATTACTGCAGTTAAATTTACCCGTGTGCTTACAATACCCATCCCATTCGGTCCAATTAATCGGATACCATTTTGTTGAGCATAAGTTGTAATTTTCTCCTCCAATTTTCGTCCTTCCTCTCCAGATTCCTTAAAACCAGCTGTGATAATAACAACATGATGAACATCTCTCTGTTTTGCCTGTTCAAGGATAGATAAGACAAATCTTGCAGGAATGATGATAATCACTAGATCAAGGTGTATATCTTTCGGGATTTCAAGAATAGAAGGATAGGCTTTGTATCCTAAAATTTCCTTTTTATTGGGATGAACAGGAAAAAATTCCCCCGTATAACTATTTTGCACAATATTATGAGCAACAATGAATCCCCAACTTGAGAGCTTGTCACTTGCACCAACCAAAGCAACTGCTCTTGGATTGAAAAAAGGTTCTAGATTAAGAGACATTGAACATCATCCATGTGATTATTGACCGAAACATGCCCGAGTCTACTTTTAGTTCTCGCAGAAATACATTCCAAAGGACCAGGCTACAACATATAAAGATTCTTTAAAGAAAAAGGCTTTTATGATTATGAAATATTTACTTTTCAATGAGTGGATGATAGTGCGATTCTTAAAAAGTAAAGAGTTAGAAGAAATTTGGAAAAACTTTATCTATGCTCCTAAGCAATTGGAAGGTGTTTCTCTTGATCTTACAGTAAAAACAATTTATACTTTCGAAAAGCAAGGTGCACTAGATTTTGGAGGAAGTGAATATCAACCTGTTGATCTGGAACCTCTACGACCAAAAATCGAAGATGATCCAAAGTATGGATGGTGGACGCTTTCAACCGGAATGTATATTGTAGAGTATAATGAGAATTTCTCTGAAAATGAATGCCTAGCTATTGTTTATCCTCATAAGCGTCTTCTTAGCACAGGATGTTTCCATCCTTCTTTTATCGTTGATCCTTCTAAGAATTCTCAATCAATCCAAGGATTGTTAAGTGTTAATAGTCAAGGTGTACGAATTAAAGAGAACGCTCGAATCTCTACAGCACTCACTCTTATATTAGATTAAATATGGAAACGGTGCCCTATTAGATTAGGGGAAAATTACTTATAATCAGATTCATCGATTTCTGGAATTTTAGTTCGTGCGATTCGATCAAAAAACTCTACTTTATTGAAATAACGGGTTATTTTAATATGATTTTTTTCAAGTTTAAAATAAATCTTTTGACCTTGGAAAAAATCATCAGTGAACACGATTTGGCTTGATGTAGTATTCCTAGAGGAATTACTCTGCTCTATAGACATACTAATATTTTGACTCCAAATTAAGGTCTCTGAATCAAGAATTTGAAAGCAATCAGCTGGAATGACTTCAAAACCTAGAAGCAGATCTTTCCAAATCCACAATGGAATGGCCAATTTTTTAGTTTCCCAAGAACCAATGAGTGCGAGGTCGATTGTATCAAAATTTGGGTCTATTGGATTCCATTTTCGAAATATGAAGCTAATTTCACAGTCTTGGAGAAATGATTTCATAAATACCCAAAAAAAGGATTTTTTTCTTGAATCATATATTTCCTGTGGAAGTTCCAAAAGATTGGCAATTGACACTCCAAAATCGCCAATTTCAAACTCCAAAAACCAGATCCGATGGCCTAACTCTAAGTAATCATGAATCGATTGTTGTTTGAGTTTATTTTTCTTCTGATTCATCTTGTCTCACTTTCACTATACACTCTCAGAGTTATATTATATAAGCACCCAAAAATTTCAGAATAAATTTTGCAAAGTACACTTAACCCCCCAAACAGAGGAATAAGAATGGATTTTGAGCTAAATGAAAAAGTTGCTCTAGTAGCTGCTTCCAGTACAGGATTGGGAAAAGCTGTTGCCATAGGATTAGCAGAAGAGGGTGCTAATATTATTATCTGTTCAAGAGACTCAGATAAACTAAAATTGGTATACCAAGAAATTCAAAAAATGAATGGAAGATGTCTTGCTATTCCTACAGACCTCACGAATTATTCACAAGTAAAAAACCTAGTTTCTAAGAGTATTAAACATTTCGGGAAGATTGACATCTTGGTTACTAATTGTGGAGGTCCTCCATCAGGGGGATTTTTGGATTTTTCAATAGAGGATTGGAATTTGGCAATTGACTTAAACCTTATGAGTACGATTTATTTATGCAAAGAGGTTATTCCATACATGGTAAACCAAAACCTTGGCCGAATTATCATGATTACTAGTGTCTCTGTAAAACAACCTATAGAAGGACTTATTCTTTCAAACGTTGCTCGAGCGGGGGTTGCTGGATTAGCAAAGAGTTTAAGTAACGAATTTGGAAAAAATAATATACTCGTGAATATAGTTTGCCCTGGATATACGCAAACACAACGAGTTAATCAACTTGCTTTAGATTTATCAGCTGAACAGGGGTTAAAACCAGAAGAAATGATCCAAAAATGGGCAAAATTGAATGTTTTAGGACGGATAGCAACCCCCGAAGAATTTGCAAATGTGGTTGTATTCCTCGCGTCTGAAAGAGCCAGTCACTTAACAGGAACAGCTATTCAGATCGATGGAGGTCTTGTTAAATCCCTTTTATAAAGAAAAAAGAAAATGAGATTATTTGAATTGAGCTTTTCTTTTCTCCAAGAACGCTGAAACTCCTTCTTCCATATCCTCATGAGAAAAACAAAGTGAGAAAATATTTGCTTCCATTTGTATGGCATCAAGCAAAGCTATTTCTATTCCACGATCGATAGCTTCCTTTGCCTGTGATAAGGCAAAACTTGGACCGCGAGCTAGTTTTTGAGCTAGTTTAGTCACTGTTGTATCTAGATCCTCAGGGCTAACTACTTCATTGACAAGGCCAATGGCGAAAGCTCTATCAGAATCAATGTTGTCTCCAAGAAAAATCATTTCTTTAGCCACAGTCTTACCAACTAATCGTGGGAGGCGTTGTGTTCCACCTGCACCTGGAATAATGCCCAACTTTATCTCAGGCTGACCAAAAAGTGCCTTGGTTGAAGCAATTCTTAAGTCACATGCCATGGCTAATTCACAACCTCCTCCTAAGCAAAACCCATTGATGGATGCGATCACAGGAATCTCAAGGAGCTCAATATTGTTTAAAGCTCTCTGCAATCTTAATGAAAATGATTTAATTTGAGCAGCTGTTTTTCCTCGAAATTCATTTATGTCAGCACCAGCAATAAAGGCTCTTCCTGATCCTTTGAAAACTAGAACACGAACATTTTCGGTCTTTACCTTTTCAATAGCTTGATTTAATTCTTTTATAGTCTCTGTATTGAGAGCATTAAGGGCCTTCTCTCGAGTAAAGGTAATAATAGCAATTCCTTCAGTCACTTCATAAGTTAGATTTTTAAACATGATTTTTCCCTACAAATGATTCTGAGTTGTAACAAGCGTCTTAACATAAATGTTCAAATATTTTTGCATAAATCATCAGGTTTCAGCAGAAATTTAATTATTTTCTAATCATTTCTAAGAACCTGATATATTCTGTTTAAATTGAGTGGAAAAAAAAATGGCTCTATATGAATTCGAAGGAAAACAGCCCAAAATTGCAAAAACCGCGTTTTTATTCCCTTCTGCGGAAGTTATCGGTGCTGTAACTATTGGGGAGAATTGCTTCATTGGCCCCAATGCTGTTTTACGTGGAGACTGGGGATACATTAAAATTAGGGACGGTTCCAATATTCAGGATAACTGTGTTATTCACTCAATCCCTGATGAAGGGACAATTTTAGGTGAAGATTGTCATATTGGGCACGGTGCTATAGTACATCAAGCAGAATTAGGAAAACATGTATTAGTAGGTAAAAATGCGGTAATAATGAATTGGGTCAAGATTGGAAACGGTTGTATAATCGGTAGTGGTTGTATTGTTCCCCAAAACAAAGTTGTTGAACCCAATAGTCTTGTACTCGGTGTTCCAGGAAAAATTATAGGGAAAGTTACAGACAATCAAAAAAAATATAGCATAAACGCAACCAAACTTTATCAAACGTTGCCTAAACGTTATCACAATAGCTTAAAGCTCCTTAATAATCGTTAACAATAAAGAACTCGTAATTTTCGTTGATAAAAGGCAAATAAAGCGATTAAAATTATCATAATCATTAAAAGTCGATAATATTTTAAAAAGAAAAAAAAAGAAAAGGACCATATTGTCATAATTATGAATAGTTAGTTTCAAGATAGAACACCAAGTTATGGGGTTTAGAAGAGTGATTACAAAGACAAAAATTGTTTGTACAATTGGACCAGCATCAGAGGATCCTTCTGTATTTAAAAAGTTAGTTAAAGCAGGAATGGACGTTTGTCGCCTCAATTTCAGTCATGGGGCTTATGTAGATCATAAAGCTCGTTTTGAACTCATTAAAGATATTAGCGATGATCTAGCTGTCTTGGTTGATTTATGTGGCCCAAAAATACGCACTGGGGAAGTAGAAGAAGGAACAATAATTAAAACAGGGCAAGAGTTCAGAATTACCTCAGAAATAGGGTTAGAAGGCAATTCAGAAACTTGTTCCACAAATTACCCCCCTCTTGTGGCAGATGCGGAAGTTGGAAATCATCTTGCCATTGATGACGGATTACTTCTTCTGAGAATAGTTGAAAAAGCTGGATCTGAGTTAATTTGCAAAGTTTTGAATGGAGGTCCTTTAAAATCAAGAAAGGGAATAAATGCTCCAGATGTACCTCTATCATTGTATTTTCCTCTTGAAAAAGATTTACAAGACGTGAAATATGTCATGAGAAAGCTTGAAATTGATTTTCTAGCAGCGTCTTTTGTTCGTAGAAAAGAGGATCTTCTAAAAATACGTAAGCTATTAGACGAAGCACATTCTCCTATTGGAATTATTAGTAAAATTGAACATCGTGATGCCTTAAAGAATTTTGATGAAATTTTAGAAGTGTCAGATGCTATTATGGTTGCACGAGGAGATCTAGGGATAGAAATACCCACAGAGGAGGTGCCTATTGTTCAAAAGGATCTGATTTCTAAATGTAATCGCGTTGGTAAACCCGTTATTGTAGCAACTCAGATGTTAGATTCAATGATTAATAATCCTCGTCCCACCCGAGCTGAAGCATCAGATGTGAGCAATGCGATTCTGGATGGAGCTGACGCGGTCATGTTATCTGGAGAAACTGCTGTAGGAAAATTTCCAGTTGAAGCTGTTAAATATATGGAGAAAATAGCTAAAGCTGCAGAAGATCATGGATTTATGCGTCCAATCGGTTATGGTATCAAACAACCTTCAATAACCGAAGTATTTGGGCGGGGAGTCTATATAATAAGTAAAGAAGAACATTTGAATATCAAAGCCATTCTTACAAATACAAGAAGAGGTTCAACGGCAAGACTTGTAGCAAAATATAGACCAAAAACTCCTATTATAGCAGGTACTCCCTATCCATCAACCAAGCGCCAATTAAGTCTAGTTTGGGGTGTATGCCCAATACAAGTTGAAGTAACGAATTCATCGAACAAACTAAAATACTTGTTAGCTAAAGAAGCAAACGAGAGAGGCCTACTGAACCCTGAAGATCAGGTACTTATCATTGGCGGTAGTCTCTTAGGTTTTCCAGCAGCAACAAACCTAATTCAAACGATGAAGGTTGATGATATTCTCCTTTTCGGGCAACAACTCAGGCAACCATTAATGTCATAATAAAAGGATTGGAAAATTCAATTGAGTAAACGGAAGCCCATTCATGCTGTAGAAGAACTGAGGAATGTCGCCACTGATTACTACCAAAAATTAGATCGCGCATCGAAAGATCCTTTTCAAAAAGTGGCTTGGTGTTCTAGTGTTGGACCCGCAGAGCTCTTATTAGCCTTTGATTTTAAAGTATATTATCCAGAAAATCATACAGCCATGCTTGGTTCTAGTCGTATCGCTAATAAATATATACCAGTGGCTGTAGCACAGGGGTATTCTCCAGAAATCTGTTCATACCTTACAAGTGACATTGGCGCTTTTTTAATGAAAGAAACACCATTGACTAAGGCTTATAGGGTAGAAGAAGTACCCAAACCTGATGTACTCGTATATAATACCAATCAATGTAGAGATATACAAGAATGGTTTGCGTTCTATGCTCGAACTTTTAATGTACCATTATTAGGGATTCATTCACCGAAAAACATTGAGGAGATCAATCAGAGTCACATTAATTATGTAGAAGAACAATTAAAACAAATGTCTGATTCATTAGAAAAAATCTCTGGAAATGACTTTGAGAAAAAGAAACTAGAAGAAACTGTTCACCTTTCTCTGGAAACATCTAATTTATGGACTGAGGTTTTGGAAACAGCAATAGTAGTTCCTTCACCTTTCACATTCTTTGATGGATGCATTCATATGCTTCCAGCTGTTGTATTGAGAGGGGAACAAATTTCAGTGGACTATTATCGGTTATTATCTCAAGAACTAGAAGAGCGAGTAGAGAATGGAGTCGCAGCGGTAGAGAATGAGAAATATCGCTTATATTGGGATGGAATGCCTATATGGGGAAAATTAAGAGTAAATTCAGAACAATTCCTAGAATTACGAGCGTGTGTAGTAGCTTCGACCTACTGCAATAGCTGGATATTTAGTGATTTAAATCCTCAAGTACCTTTCTCAAGCATGGCCAAAGCGTACACAGGATTGTTCATCAATCGATCAGAATCAAGTAAAGAGAAGTATTTACAAGAAATGACTAAAAAATATCAAATTGATGGCATAATCTTTCATAATGCTCGTACCTGTCCTTATAATTCGAACACAAGTTATGGTATGCCCAAACGTATTGAAGAACAAACAGAAGTGCCAAATTTAGTGATCGATGCTGATCTTAATGACTTGAATGTTTATAGCGAAGAACAGACTAAGACAAACATTGAAGCATTCATTGAACAGCTAGCTGGTATTTGATAGAAAGGCCTATATAATCTAGCTCGACAGAGAATTTATAAGATTCACTAGAAATATCCTAATTATCAACAGTGATACATATTGAAATGGAGAAAAGAATTTGTCTCATAATTCTCTGTTTGCTGGAATAGATGTTGGTTCATCATTCACTAAAGTGGTTTTATTAGATCCAGCAAAAAATATCTATGGGTCAGATATTCGTTTTTCTGGAACAAACTTACGTATTGCTGCTGAACACGGCTTACATACAGCTCTACAACACAATAATCTAGATTCTAGGATAAAAAGAATAGTTGCAACTGGATTTGGAAGAAAGAATGTAGTGATTGATAACCAGAATATATCTGCAATTACCGAGATTAGTTGTAACGCGAAAGCTGCGCAGTTTTATTATCCAAATAAAGCACTTTCCATTATTGATATTGGTGGCCAAGATACTAAAATCATCAAAACGCGAGATGGGAAGCGTATCAGTTTCAAAATGAACCGTAAATGCGCTGCTGGCACTGGAATGTTTTTAGAGGAACTCGCGCTAAAATTAAGGGTTCAACCAACCGATCTTAATAGCTTGGCAAGTGAATCTTCAAATCCTAATTCAATCAGCAGCTATTGTACTGTGTTTGCAGCAACTGAGATTCTGAGTCGTATCAGGGAAGGTGCGGCGCTTGAAGATATGGTTCGAGGTGCTTTCCATTCTGTTGTTAAACGTGTTATGGAGATTGATGTCCTTGAAAATGAAGTAGTTTTGACTGGAGGGGTAATAGCTCACAACCCCACTATTGTTGAGATTTTTGAAGAAGAATTAGGTAGATCTGTTTTTGTACCACCTTTTCCTCAGTTATTTGTAGCCTTAGGTGCAGCACTATACGCTTTAGAAGAAGGTACATCCATTTAGTGATTCTTTAATGGATAATTGATTCTCTTTCTTTAATGTTTAATTTTCCGTAAAGCCTAGACATATAAAAATATCAATCCTTTTATTATTTCTACATATTCTTCATATATTAGAAGTTAGGTGAAAGATAAATATGGCTTATAAAATGGATAGACAACGAACTGACCCAATAAACGTTATGGTATCAACAACTGATGAGATTCCAGGATTTGAAATTGTCCAATACCTTGGAATAGCTTTTGGGATCACAGTAAGGGCAAGAGGCCTTGGGGGTAGATGTATTGGAGGATGTGAAGCTTGTTTCGGTGGAGAAGTAACAGCATATACACAAAGCGCGGTAGAAGCTCGGAATGACGCCATCTATCGCTTATGCACAGATGTGGCAGAGCGAGGTGGTAATGGTGTAATTGGTGTGAAGTTTGACTCCTCACGGTCAGGCCAAGATGCATCAATGACGGATATAGTCGCTTATGGTACCGCGGTTAGAGTCCAACCAAAAGTGTGAGGATGTGAGGACTAATACTATCAAACAACATATTTGTGAAGATATTACCAAGGAATCACCGGTTATTTTTTTTAAAACGTTACCTTCAGATTTTACTCCCTTTTCATTTTGCTCATCATCCATTATGCTCTGACTACCAACAAGAAGTTTTTCATGTAGGTAGTTGGTTTATCTGTCGAGGATGCGCATGGACATATAGTTCAGCGTTGATAACGCTATTAGTAACCTTATTGTTAAATCCATTTAGTAATTTTTCGCCATTTGAAGTCTTCATGATTGTTCTCGGAGTTATTAGCCCCGCATGGATTGGTTTACTCCATTCCTTTCATAATCGAAGAATCAAAGACGTTATTAGAATCTCTCTGGGTGCTGGCTGGGGAATGGCATTAGCAGAACTTTGGTTACAACCTTTATGGATTGATAAAATTATAATATTTCTATTTATAATTATGTTTTTGGCGGTTTTTCAAAGAATGAAGCGTTTACAAACAAGTAAAAGGAAAATAAAGCTGTGCAAGGAATGTTCAGAATTTACTGAAAATGCCTGTTTAGACTTCAAAAAGCAGTTTGAGGCTGAACGTCTTTACAGTCGTGAAATTAGTGATTTTTTACAACAAAAGTTAAGCTGGGACGACATCAAGAATACATTACAACAACCCACAAGTTCCTCGATTGAAAGTTAAAATTCATACTGAATACAGGGATAAAAATATCCGATTTAATGATCTTTGAGGGAATGTATTCATATTTAAATCCTAATTAGAAATAAGTGTAGAAAAGGTATTATTAATATATAATATTGGATACTCTGTTCTTGTTAAAACAACAAGAATTTTCATTTCACAGCGTTAAAATGAATCTTATATAACGTATGAAAAAACTGAGGATTTAATTTTGACAAATAAAGATTTTAAAGTTGCTATAATAGGAGCAGGCCCATCAGGTGGCATTCTCGGTTCTTTTCTTGCAAAAAAGGGAGTTGATGTCACATTAGTAGATATTTGGAAGGCTCACATGGAAGCTATTGAAAAATATGGCTTACAAATTATTGGGGCTGCAACTATCACTTCTCAATTTGATGCTGATCACTTGAAGCTATCTGTTTCTGAATTAAAAGACACTGACGTGAATCTCGTTATTATCTCAGTAAAAACTCCATATCTAGAACAAGTGGTTCAAGATCTTGCACAAGTTATTTCTGATGATACCGATGTAGTTAGTCACCAAAATGGATTTGGAACAGAAAAAGTACTTGCGAAAGCATTTGGTGAAGAAAGAGCGTTTCGAAATGTGATTAATTATGCTGGGAATGTGTTAAGACCAGGAATAATCGATATGACATTTTTTAATCCCCCAAACTATGTTGGAGCTTTTTCACCTAAAAACCAGGATAAAGCTCGTGTAATAGCAGAACTAATATCATCACCTGACTTTCCAACTGAATCTGTAGATGACATTCAACCTGAAGTGTGGAAAAAGGTGATATTAAATGCAGCTCTTGCACCAGTATGTGCAATCACTGGCCAAACAATGAGAGAGGCTATGGAGTTCGATGATACTAATAATGTAGCCAGTCAAATCATCAAAGAGGGAATTGCTGTAACTGAAGCTCTGGGAATTTCTTTTGGGGCTAATTTTCATGATATTTGCATGGGTTACCTCTCTAAGGGCGGCCACCATAAACCAAGTATGTTGATAGACATTGAGAATCAAAGCCCAACAGAAATAGCATTCATAAATGGAAAAATCGTTGAGCTTGGAAAACAATATAACATTCCTGTCCCATTTAATGAAGCCACTGTGACTTACGTACGTGCTCTGGAGTCGAAATATTAATTTCCTCCAACAATTCTCCTCATTTTATTGTTTTCAAAACCTTTGAATATTGGAGATGTCGAATTTTGACTTATTCAAATCAGCATATTATCTTACTACTCTTTCTATAAACCTAAATTCAAAGTTTAGCGATTAATGAATATCAATATGTAAAATTGATTATCTGAGGAAAGATGAATGAAACTTGGTGAATTCACAGAAGCAGAGATTGTTGCATTAGCTCGAAAGGCATATGAGGAAGGAGATGCAGGTTTTGAAATAGTAGAAAAAAACTGTACACTCCTTGTAATTGATATGGAAGATGAATTTGTAAAACCTCATTGGACACCATTTTGGGTTCCTGAAGCCACCCGACAGGTAAAAAAAATTAAAACATTAATAAAACATTGTAGGAAGAGAAATATTCCAGTTATTTATACTGCTTCGGCATATACCCATTTTCGGTTTGATCGTCCAACTACTGGAGATTTGATGCCTAATAGGTATCCAGAATTGGGGATTGAGGATCCTTCCATATTTAGAGATGGACGTATCGTGCGCGAGTTATCGCCATTATCAGAGGAGATTGTTATTTACAAACCCTCATATGGAGCTTTCTATGATACTCCGTTAGAAACAATTCTTAGAAACTTGAAAAAAGATACTATAATTATTTGTGGGACCCTCACAAATTATTGTTGCGGAATGACTGCGCGACAGGGGTACGAAAGAGGTTTTAAAGTCGTTGTGGGAAGTGACGTGACTTCAACTAACGATACAACTCTACATGAAGCAGAATTAAAAGTACTCAGAGCAGGATTCGCTCGTGTTCTCACATCGGATGAAATTATCACAGCTTTGAGTTAGATTAAGCCCTTTGTTTTTTTTCCTTACAGTAAACTAAAATTGTCTATTAGCATAACAACTCCCTCCAAAGAGAGAAGATACGAATGAAAGTCCGTTTTCGAGAAGCTAAAAGCATTATCAGCAAAAGCAATATCCCATCGATTGATTATGTTATTAATCCTTATGTTGGTTGCCAACATGGATGTATTTATTGTTACGCTGAATTCATGATTAGATTTACCGGCCATAAAGGTGACAGATGGGGTGAATTTTTAGACATCAAGGAGTTCAATGCTAATAAGATTAAACCAGAGAGATATCACGGAAAGAGGATTTTACTGAGTTCTGTTACTGATCCATATTTACCTCTTGAGAAAAAGTTTCAGAATACTCGCCAAATTTTGGAAAGACTTGTTGGGACTGATGCAATAATCTCTATTCTTACGAAATCAAAATTGGTTGTTAGAGATATTGATCTATTCAAGAAATTCAAAAATATTGAAGTTGGAATCTCAATAAGCACATTAGATGCGACTTTTGCGAGAAAAATTGAGCGGGGCGCATCGAAACCTTCAGATCGGTTAGAAGCAATAAGAACTATCTCAGAATCAGGAATCCAAACTTATTTGTTTATTTCCCCGTTTTTCCCAGAGATTACTGATTATCAAGCAATCATTGAAGAAACAGTTGATTATACACACAATTATATGTTTGAGAACTTAAACTTCAGACCACATAATATCCCGAGAATTATGAGCATTATTAAAGGAAATCAACCTGATTTAATACCTAAATACCAAGAAATTCGTAAAAATGAAAGAACCTATTGGGATATTATTGAAACAGAGATTAGAGATTATTGTGAAAAGAGGAACCTCAAGTATTCAATAGAATTTCATCATGGAGGATTCTCGAAAAGTTGAACCTAATTATTTTTCAGTTCATAATTTCACAAGAAATACCAATAAACCAGATAAAATACAAGTAACTGCTAATATGATACTTATATAATCAGGAAGAACCATACCAATTCCGAGTGATACAATGACAATCATTAAGACTAGTAAAAGTACGCGGTTACGATTTGAGTGACGAAAAAGCAAAAAAACTAGGGATAAACCAACCAACATAGTACCAAACGAAAGGATGAGATTGATATAATCAGGAATAACCATTGCAATTCCAAAAGTAAGTATAATGAGTCCCAGTGA
>Ga0209636_10003918_pt1 | contig 15220 bp, 15 predicted proteins | sample DeeMarSWOR152_54_FD_187464 | JGI IMG/M metagenome (GOLD analysis project Ga0209636, IMG submission 187464) | Marine sediment microbial communities from White Oak River estuary, North Carolina - WOR-1-52-54 (SPAdes) (version 2) | ecosystem: Environmental > Aquatic > Marine > Intertidal zone >...
CCTCGAAAGGTCAGCAACACCAAACGGGCATCGTTTACGCCTAGGACTACCGGGGTATCTAATCCCGATCGCTCCCCTAGGTTTCGTCCCTCACCGTCGAACCTGTTCTAGGTAGAAGCCTTCGCCACAGGTGGTCCCCCCAGGATTATAGGATTTTACCCCTCCCCTGGGAGTACCTCTACCCTCTCCCAGTCCCAAGTTCGATAGTATTCCCAGCAAGCCCTTCAGTTTACCAAAGGATTTCACTGGGAACTTAACGAACCGGCTACGGACGCTTTAGACCCACTAACTATGGATACCACTTGGGGCGCGAGTATTACCGCGGCGGCTGGCACTCGTCTTACCCACCCCTTATTCGTCCACCTGTTTGAAGTGGACAAAAGTTCATGCAGAGCATGAACACTCCAAGTTCCCTCGTCACTCGCTAGAGCATTGCGAAGTTTTCGTAACTGCTGCGTCCCGTAGGACCTGGACTCATGTCTCAGAGTCCATCTCCGGGCTTCCACTCTCATGGCCCGTACCCGTTATAGCTTTGGAGGTCCATTACACCCCCAACAGGCTGATAAGATGTAGTCCCATCCTATACCGTCGCCTTTGAATATTCCATCATTCCAGAACAGAATACCTATCGGGTATTAGCTGCAGTTTCCCGCAATTATCCCCGAGTATAGGGTAGGTTAACTACATATTACTGAGCAGTTTGCCGAGTCCCGAAGACTCTCGACTTGCATGTCTTAGTCGAACTCGGATAGCAGTATCCTCCGGCACGATCAACCGGAATTGGCGGAGAAAATTCTCCACACACACTTTCACTGATAAGTTTCACCAATTAGGGCTTCAAACTCATAAAAGCATGAGCTTTGCATTCAATACCAATCAATTTATGTGTTTAAAAAGTATTTATAACTTTTTTTGGTAGAAAGAAGTAATATCACTCATTATATTTAAAGTTTTTGTCTGGGCCCTGGGCCGGCTTTGCCTAATAAGTCTTAAAATTGGCTTACTTTTTGTGCAGAAAGTTTTTGTTAAGAATCAGATATATTTTTGTTCTTGGAAAAGATAATTTAATTGTGAATTGGAAGGAATTCCTGAAGCCAGACTGGAAAAAGATTGTGATATTTCTAATTCTATTTGTTACAACAAACCTCTTCTTGGATGGATACCCACATCTTATTTTTACTGCAGTTAATATGAGTTACGGACCATGGCCTGTAAAGAAAGGAGGTTATCCTTTTACTTTCTTATTCAGGGTAAGCCATTTTTTGAATTATCCTCTGTCTGATTATAAAAACGCATCAAATCTCTTCCCCATCGGAACAATAACAATTCAAAAAAGCTCTACTTTTTTATTAGGTCTAAACGTACCTCAATTCTTAATTGATATTATTATTTGGTACCTTTTTTCTTGTCTCATAGTCTGGATTTACGATAAGAGGAAGAAGAATAGAATCAGATAGATTTTCTAAAACTGGTATAGGATAGTGAAGAGGATCAGATAGATTTTTGTTCTAGGGATTTCAATATCTTTATTATGAAATATGGAAAGTATGGAAAACATGTGTTTGTGATAGGACTATTGATAGCTCTGACAGGAGCTTATCTGATGTATGAAGGACAGGTTCTTGGAGAAAACACCACAGGAATAGCGACTGTCGTCGGGATTGTAGGAATAGGTCTGATAGCTACTTCAGGATACCAACCTTTAAAACGAAAGAAATAACAGAATCAGAAATTTTTATAAAATCTTATTTAAGTATACCGTTAAATCAAATAGATTTTTGTTCTGAGGAAAAAAATAAAACTTTTATTATCATTCTTAATCAATATGCGAAATAACTATAAGAGCCAAAGGACGGATTATGTAAAATTAGGAATCAAAACGTTGGATTTTTCGAGTCGAGAATTTTTGTGGGAATGTGTAGAAGGTAATCCTTATATGTATATAAAACTTGAAGAACCTCTTGGCTCATTAAAGCTTCCCTTTTGTTCTGCAGTTCTCGTTAGTTATGATTCTTGGACAAGGCACTTTGCTTATAGTAATGCCCACAGAAGATTGATAGAATCAAGGCAATTTGCTGGGTCAATAAAATCATTTACGAGATGGTTGATTAATAATATTTTAAGTGGATATAAGGAATTTGATTTAGATGAATTAAGTTTATACGGTTCAATCTATGAAAAGTTTTTTGAGGTGCATGCTCCGATTCAGTATGATGCAGTTCAGAGATTTTTAAATCCGAAGAAGAATCAAACGATCTTAGAAATTGGCTGTGCAACAGGAAATTTGTCCCATAGATTAGCTAATGATGTGAAGGAAGTTACTGGAATGGATTCTTCTAAAACATACCTCAAGCGAGCAATTAAAAGAGCTAAAAAATTAGGTCTAAGAAATTGTAAATTTATCAATGCCACTTATCCTTACAACTTGAGTAGGAAATTCGATTATACGATAATATTCAATCTATCCCTTGAAGGAGAAAAATATATGGATCATTTATTTCCAAGTAAAGAAGTTTTGTATGGTGCTTTTCTTGGTGGTGAAGATGAGCTTATAATAAAGACGAGTCGAAGAGTTAGGAAAATTATACATAATTTTGAAAAAAATTATGAAATCCTTCTTAAGACAGAAACTCCAGAAGAAATTGGGGAAATACTACCTCTTACTCTCATGCATATGAAGAGACGAATTTGATATTGTAAAATTATGAAAACATTAAAAATCAACCAGAATCAGATAGATTTTTGTTCTGAGAGGAGAAAATATTGATTATAGATTGGAGGTGAATGAATGATAAATAGACCGTTAGTAATTGCTGGGGTTATACTGTTCCTTAATGGTATTTACAATCTTATACAACCATTTTTAGTAGAGGGCGGTAGCTCAGAATCTGTAGTAGTCAGCCTAATAACTGGAGGAGTTATTATTTATCTAGGTTTATACGGAATACCAAAAAGATAGTAATTTCAGTTCAATCAGTTCAGAATCAGTTAGATTTTTGTTCTGAAGTGTCATTACAAAATAGTGACTACAGAATAGAAAAGTTTATAAATGAACTATGATTTACCCATTTTATGGGATTAACAAATTTGTTGTACTTAAAATGGCTTGGCAATAATGCTGATGCTATTCAAAAACCAGAAAATATTCAAGAACTTAGACTACAGAAAAGTTTAAGTATATATAAGCCAGGTGAAAGAAAAGAAGAGCGTATTGTTCCGAATCGTTTAGTGCATGCTGAAGAAAAAGATTTTCGAAACGGATCTGTTCTTTATTGGAAACGTCCAATACAAAAGGATAGAAATGTAAGTGGTTTTAATTATGTTTTTTCTCCCGTTCTAATCACCATTGAAGATGGTAAATACTATGCTACAAGTTTGGATGAAATACCATCATACCCACCAGGTTATGGACTACTTTATCTTCCGAAAGGAACAAAATTAGATGTTGATAGAAGCAATGTCCAAGATTTTTTCAAATTGAAGAAAATAAGATTTTTCGAGAGATTGAATTCATTTGGTAAGCATTTCATAAAAGATCCATATTCTGAATTGAAATTAAATATCGTAGAACGAACAGCTCATGAATTAAAACGTTATATTCAAAAAGTAGCTTGAAACTATAATACCACCTAAATTGTTCTTCAGGAAAGGCCGAAGTCGGGATTTGAACCCGATCCTAAGGCTCCACAGGCCTTTACGCTAGCCAGGTTACGCCACTTCGGCCATGTCTTAAACTTTTTCATACTAATATAAGAATTTAATTTTAATTAACTTGATTGTTATTCATGTCTATGCTTAAGATTCCTGAAGCAGATGAAGGTTGGTTAGAGAGAGCGGCAGTAAGAGAAGGAAACTCAAGAGTGAAGTGGATGAAAGAAGAGTTTAGATAGATTTTAATTTCTTGATAACTTTTCCTAATTTCAACGTAGATTCTTCCCGTTTTTTCATATCACGTAATTTAACAGTTTTTTTCTTAACTTCATCAGGACCAATTATTAAAGAAAAAGGTATATCCATACTATCCGCAAACTCCAACTGTTTCTTCAAATTCCTGTTCATCAAATCGATCTGACAAGGTATTCCTTCATCTCTCAATTGGTTTGCTATTTCTATAGTATTTGTTTTAACATCTTCATTCACGTTTGCAACAAAAACCTTGATTTTAGTCTTTGGTAATTTAAACATCTTTTCTTGTTCCATGACTTCAACTATTCTTTCTATACCAAGAGAGATTCCTGTTGCTGGTGTTGATCTACCACCAAACAATTCTATCAACTCATCGTATCTCCCTCCTCCTGCAAGACTTCCAATGTTCTTACCAGAAGTATCTATTACTTCAAATATAGGACCAGTATAATAATCCAAACCTCTAGCTAAGCTAAAGTCTATCACGATCCTATCAATAAAACCATAACTCTTTGAGATTTCAACGATTTGCTTCAATTCACTCAAACCTTCAAACCCAATCGCACTCTGTAAAATCTTTTCAGCTTTTTTTATCATTTCTTCAGGAGAACCCTCCATCTTTATCAATTCTAACAATTCTTTTCTTTGTTTTGGTCTTAATCCCACTTCCTTCAATTCATCTTTAACAGTATCTTCACCAAAATTGTCCAGTTTATCTATCGCTCTGAACACATCGTACTTTTTCTTTTTTGGAACATCGACATAATCTATTAACGCAGAAAGAATTTTTCTGTTGTTCAATTTTATGTTGAACTTTTTGAAACCCAAAGCTTTTAGTGAGTCTACGGCAACAGCTAAGATTTCAGCATCAGATTCCATGCTCGAGCTACCGACACTATCCACATCACACTGCCAGAATTCCCTGAACCTATCCTTTCTTATTTCCTCGTATCTCCATGCTCTAGCAATACAGTAACGCTTGAATGGCTTTGGTAATTGAGGGTTGTTAGCTACTACTCGAGCCATTGGAACGGTTAAATCGAAGCGTAAACCGAGTTCTCGGTTGCTCTTGTCCTTAAAATAATAGATTTGATCTTTGATTTCATCTCCGCCACTGCCTTTTGCAGCTAGTAATTCGAAATCTTCAAAGGCAGGGGTCTCGAAAGGACTGAAACCATAGTTTTCAAATACTTTCTTGAATGTGTTTATTATAAAATTACGTTTAATCATTTCTTCTGGTAAAAAGTCTCTTGTTCCTCTTGGGGTTTGGAATTTTTCTGGCATTGTTATCACTTTAAGATTTCTTTTAGATTTTTTAATAGATAATCGTTCTGTTTCTCATTCAAATATTTTAAAGTGGGAATGGTGATTTAAAAAGGAAGATACTTCACTTTCAACGTATTCATGAATATGACCGTGTTGTATTCGCCTATGAGTTTCGGGAATCTGAACTTTAGATCATTTATAAAATCGAATAACTCTTTGTTTGATTTAACCATCATTTCGATTTCTAAATCTGCAGGCAATCCAATTCCTTCAACGATGTAGATAACAGATGGGTTGTTCTTGATGTATGATTTTAATCTGATTAATTCTTCCTTTGAAATTTTGTACAGGTCAATAAGGACCTTGTAATAAGTAAATCCTATTTTATTGTGGTTTATTATCGGTCTGTAACCTTCGATTAATCCTTTCTTCTCTAGTTTTTTTATTCGATAAGCAACTACTTTTGCTGACTCATTAACTTTCTTAGAAATGTCAACTAAAGAAATTCTTGCATCTGCACATAACAAATCTATGATTTTCTTGTCTAAATCATCTATCTTTATTCTTTCAGGTGTGTCTTTAATATGAATTTCTTTTGTTTTTTTCTTTCTCAACAAATATCCATGCTGATAATGAATAACGTCCGTCGTCACCGTTTCAACTTTTCTCTTGATATTCTCTCCGAATTTGGTTTCAACCTCTTCTACGAATTCTTTAAATTCTGTCACTGATTTAGCCCATATTACTATTAGAAGGTCAAACATACCTTGCATCGTAAAAAGCCAGAATACTTTCCTATGATTTTTTAAGTATTCAATTATCTCAACTCTTTTTTCTTTGGTTATATTTTGTAGCGTTACAAGAAGTCTGCAGTAGATGTAACCCAGTTTTGGTACGTTGATAACTGGATAAAACCCCTCGATAACACCCCTTTTCAAGAGATTTTTTATTTTGTATTCTGCTCCTTGCTTGCTTAAACCGACTCTTTTCGCTAATTGGGAGTATGATATCCTTGCGTTAAAGTCTAGTTCAAATAGGATTTTCTTATCTTTTAAGTTCAATTTCACGGGTGTTTCTTCTGAATACCTGCTAATTTCTTGCATAAATAGTCATAAGTAAATATTAAGTATTTAAATATTTCGTTTTGTCAGAAAATTCTTCCAAAAACTTATTATACTCTTATAGTATCACTATAAAGTGATTAAAAATGAGTTATGAGGATTATGTCAAAGAACAAGTATCAAAGAGAGATTGGAGAATTATACAAGAATTAAAAGATGAAGGAAGAATTAACCTTGATACAGGAATTTTAACCCATTTCTGGACAGATTTTGTTAAAGAAGAAGAAAGGAGAAAAACTGAGATACCATTCTTACTTGATCAATTAAAAGAATATCAATGTCCAAAAGTATTTAATTCGTGTTTGGGTTCAGGAACAACAACGATCGGATTGATAAAGGCGGGAATAAGAAATGTGGTTTCGAATGAAATAGATGATGTTTTCCTTAGAATTGCTAAGAAAGAAGCAAAAAAACATGGAGTCCGATTGGGTCATATTACTAGATACGATTGGAGGGAATTGAATGAACAACTTTTTGATGAATTTGATTGTACACTTAACTTGGGGAATTCTTTGACTTATTTGTTCAAAGAAAATGACCAAATAAAAGCCCTAAACAATTTTTGGAAAACTTTAAAATCAAATGGAAAATTGATAATCGATAAAAGAAATTATGCAGAACTTTTTTTGAAAGGTAAAGGTTCTAGTTATAGATGGACTGGAGAGGTAGTTTATTGTGGAATAGACAAAGTAGATGCGTATCCCATCTACATTTCTCAAACTATGGTCATCATGGAATACAGACACAGAAAAAATGGAGCGAAATTGAATCTAGTTCTATATCCTTGGGATGAAGGAGAATTAAAAGAAAAACTAATCAATGCAGGGTTTAGAAAAATTAAAGTTTATGGAAATATGGCACCTGAATATAAAGAAGAAGGACAATTTGACCCTAGAGAACCAGAATTTTTGACATATGTATGTAGAAAAATCTAACTATTTCAACTCGCCAATCTCTTTATAGAATTCAGTTCTTCTATCTTTCAACAAATCATTCGTCTTAGTATACATCTTATCTCTTGCTCTTTCTAGATCAATTTCAATCACTTTCACTTCTTCCTTATCTCCAGCCTTAGCTAAAACTTCCATTCTAGGTCCAATAATCTCACTCCCTCCTCGAAAAGTATGATCTCTTTCTTCACCAACTCTATTTACAGCAATAGTATAAACTCCATTCTCTAAAGCTCTCGCTCTCATCACTGTCATAACTTTCGGAGGTGGTGACACTAGATTAACTGGGTTACAGATTATATCAGCTCCTTTTAACGCTAATACTCTGATAGCTTCAGGAAACATGTAGTCAAAACAAATCATCAATCCAATCTTACCTATACCAGTGTCAAAAACGTTAAACCCAAGATCCCCTGGTTTGAATATATTCTTCTCGTTCAGGAACAAATGAATCTTCCTGTATTTTCCTACAAAACCTTTTGGTCCAACTAAAACAGAAGAATCATAGAAATCTGAACCATGTTTTTCAGCCAAACCACCGACAAGAAAAACATTATTTTCTTTAGCTATCCTCATCCATTCTCGAATCGTTTTTCCATTGGGTATTTCTTCGGCTAAGTGTTCTAATTCATCTTTATCCTTGAACATGTAACCAGTATTACATAATTCTGGTAAGACTAGAAGATCTGCATTAGTTTTAGAAATAAAGTCTTCAATTTTTTTATTGTTCTCGTCAACTTTTCCAAAAATTGGGTTGAATTGGATGAAACCTATTTTTATCATTTCAATTTACCAACTTCTTTCTCAACGACTTCCAGAATCTTCCCAGACTTAACCAGTTCAGCCATTTTTGTGTTATCGTCGTACAATGGTCTATCCTCTTCCAATGGTTCGACATGTTTTCTTATCAACTCATAAGCAGCTTGACATCCTCTTCCAGGTTTTAACGGTTTTCTGAACTCATAAGCTTGAGCAGCTGCCATGAGTTCAATCCCAAGAATAACATTAGCATTCTCCAAAATCTGTTTTGTTTTGATAGCAGTTGTCATTCCCATACTCACAAAATCTTCTTGATCAGCAGCAGTAGGAATAGAACCTGTAGCAGCAGGTGTAGAAAGAACTCTGTTTTCACAGACCATAGAAGCTGCAGTATATTGAGCTAACATCATACCAGAAAACATACCAGGCTCCTTTGCTAAATAAATCGGTAAACCCAAACTCAAGTTAGAGTTGGTCAGTCTATTCAACCTTCTCTCTGACAACACACTCACAGTGGTTATTGCAATCCCCAAAAATTCTAGAGCAAAAGCAAGTGGAGTGCCTTGGAAGTTAGCTCCTGTTATACAGATACCACCATCATCTTCAAAGAATAATGGGTTATCCGCTCCAGAATTCATCTCTATCTCGAACATCTTTCTTGAAAACTTGAGTGTATCTCTTGCTGCTCCCATAACTTGCGGAGTACTTCTCAAACTGTAGGCGTCTTGGACTTTCGCAGGTTTCTTCAACATTTCACTTCCTTCTACTATTCTCCTTATGTTCTCAGCACAGTCTACTGCTCCAGGATAACCACGAGCCTTATGAAGTCTTTCATCGTAAGCTTTCATATTCGCTTTTAAAACATCTAAACTCATAGCAGCTGCGATCTCAGAAGTCTTAATCCATCTTTCAGCATCAAACAGTTGTAAGGCACCCATACCACAGATAACATTAGATCCGTTTATAGTGGCAAGTCCATCCCTCGCCTTGAATTTTATCGTTTTTATTCCTGCTCTATCCATAGCCTCTTCACCACTCAATCTTTCTCCTTTATAGAACGCTTCACCCTCCCCTATAAGGACTAAGGCCATCTGAGCCATTGGTGATAAGTCTCCACTCGCACCAACAGAACCTTTCTGACACATAACTGGTGTAATACCTCTATTGATCATCGCAATTAAAGTTTCAACGACTATTGGTCTCAAGCCAGAATAACCCTTAGCATGAGTATTAATTCTCGTTACGATAGCGGCACGAGTATCATCTTTCGCAACAGGCTCACCCCAACCAGCAGCATGACTGTAGATGAGATATCTTTGGAATTTTTCGACTTGTTCAGGAGTCAAGAAAACCTCTGAAAGTTCTCCGACACCCGTTGTAATACCATATAATTTTTCTCTTCTTTCAACGAGCCTCTCAACAACTTTTCTACATTTTTTAATTCTTTCCCAGGCTTCAGGAGAAACTTCTATTTTTTCATTATCTCTGGCTATTTTAACTAGATCTTCAATCGTTAAACTTTCTCCATCTAGAACAACTGTCAAGATACCCCCTCACTTTCTTTAATTTTTTACTATTCATATTTATCTATCTTTTCTATCTAATTCTCCAAGGATGAATGCATAGAGTATGGTATAACATTTAACTAAACTCTTAATTTCAACATATTCATTTTTCCCATGATAATTCTTTCCCCTTGGGCCGAAGATTATAGTTGGAACACCTTTTTTAGAAAAAAATCTTCCATCTGAAGTTGCAGGAAACTTTATAATCTGTGTATCTTTTTCGAGTGTTTCATTTGTTATTTGTTTAAACCTTTGAACATACTCATTTTTCACGGATGTTTTTAACGTATTTCCTGAATTCAATTCCTCTATCTCGATCCCCTGAATTCTTGTGATCTTATTCATAATTTCCTTTTTTGTATAAGGCTCTGGATATCTTATATCCAAAAAGAGTTCAGCTGAATCCGGAACTTTATTTATACTGTCACCACCAGAGATTTTTCCTAAGTTGAGGCTAATTTTCCAAGAGTTCCTTGAGTTATCCAGGAATAAATTTTTTATTTTCCTATATGATTCAATCAATTTTTCAATTGCATTATCTCCTAACCATGGAGTTGAACTGTGAGAAGAAACACCCTTAGCCCTAATTTTTAAGAAGATGAATCCCTTCTCTTCTGTCACGATTTGGAGATCTGTCCCTTCCAATACAACAGCAAAACAACAATTATAATTTTCTTGTTCTATTAGATATTTCGAACAATTTCCGTCTGACTCTTCATCACTCGTAATCATTAATCCCACTGATGGTTTTTGTTTCTGCCTTGAAAATTCAACCATTAATCTCATCATTATCGCAACGCCGGCTTTCATATCAACACTACCACGACCAAATAACTTATTTTTTTGAATCTTTGGTTCAAAATCACATTTTTCAGCTTCAACCACATCTATGTGACCCAATAAAAAAAACTCTGGTTTTTTGATATCTTCATAGGTCACTGTCAGCGAAGGCTTTTTTTCATACACGTATTTTTTTAGCTTCATATCATAAGGAGATAGATATCTGATTATGTAATCAATACATTTGTTTATTTCATCCAAGTTGTTTTTTGTTGTTTTAAATTTCATCAAGTCTTTCGTTAAAGCTACTAGCTGCTTTTCTATCATATTCTTCCCACCAGTCACAAAGCATCTTTTGGAAGTACAATAAAATCTCTATCAATCCTTGATGCATAATTTCTTGCATTATCTTCATCTCCGAAGAATACATATGTCCTTATTTCACTATCTCTTAATCTTTTCGCATTTAGCATTGCCTTTTCAGGATTATTGGAGAATACTACTAGATCTGGTTTATCATTCAGCCACATGGTTGTTAATTCACGTGTATTTTGGGTGACAACACCCCGTTCGATTAAGTTTTTGAGTGTATATTTAACTCTTTCCAGACCACTGGCCCAACCTACGGCTGGTAATGGTTCAGATGTGAAAGATAGATCACTAATTAGTCTATTATATTCACCACCACCGACAAGTTCAGCGACAGTTTCATTACCTACAACATCAGTTTGAAAAACCATTCCTGTATACTCAGGAAGAGCTCCTCTAACGCAAGCAAGATCTATTTTATAATCTATTCCCAACTCATCCAATAATATACTAAGTCTTTTCAATTCGTTTATTCCATCTTCCGTATATTTGGGTAACTCATCTCTTGCTTGTTCTATTACTTCCTCATTTCCAGTAAGATTAATCAAAGATTGGACAGAGTCTCTAAAATCTCGGCTGAAAGGCAATTTTGAGCCAGATAAGATCCTAATCAGTCTTCTATTGTATTCTTCAGTCTTTTCAGGATTTTTCATGCATCGATACTTAGAGATTTTGTCTAAGGGTACACGTATTTCGTCCTTATTTCTTAACTTTAGTTCCTCCTTTTCACACAATTTATCGAATATTTTTACTGAGTTTATTCTCGTTTGGATCATGGTTTCAGGTATACCAATTCGATACAAAAATTGATTTGCTAGTTCAATCACTTCAGCTGTTGCATACGGAGAAGAAAACCCAACACCTTCGCAACCCAATTGTGTGAATTCACGTAAAGTAGTTTCAGATAATTCCTCTAACTTTTCATTTCTCCAGCATTTGTTTGCATAAAAAACCTTTTTGGGTAAACTATTCTCCATACCATTTCTCAAAATATCTGAAGCAATCATTCTCGCTACAGACATTACAACTGTTCGTGCTAACATTACGTCTTCTAACTTACCTCCATTTAATAGTTGAAAATATACGTTATTATCAGGTCTTTCCTCGCCTCTACGGTTATAAACATCAAATATCTTTGTACGCTCTAAAGAGGGTGGTTGTACTTCTTCGAATCCGTACAAAGAGAAGAGATTTCTTGATTGTGAGACAATCCATCTTTCTAGTCCTAAATCTGTTTTATCTTGAAATCCAGGTAATGGAGATAAATTAACAGGAGTTCTATACATATTTTTCACCTTTACTCGAATTTTTCTTTAGGCCAGAGTCGGGAGTTGAACCCGATCCTGAGGTTCCACAGACCTCTTTGCTAACCGTTACACTACCCTGGCCATTATCAGGAATAAGAATCAGTTTGTTATTCTTGAGAAGAAACTTAACCCTAGATCCTTCTAACAATCTTAACCTAGCTCTTAAACCAATAGGAATCGAAACCCTGCCTTTTGAATCGATCTTAGAAATAGCACTATTCTTGTCTGTGAACTAATTCACCTTTTATGAACACGTCCACCTCTCATCTTTTACACCTTACAGTATCATGAACGAGCTCATATAAATAGTTTGAAGTGGGAATTATATTATAAGTATTAATTTCTATACATTAAATATGAAAAACAAAAAGGGGAGAGCGGTTGTTATCGGTTCCGAAAGGCTTTGTATGTGTTCCATGCAATCAGGACTAAAGCAGAGAATACAACTGCGACTCTTAATATAAACAAGTTTAAGCCTGTGAACAGAGGTGTACCAGAAAAGAAAGTTCCTGCTTGAACTACTAGATTAACCACGGCATAAATCATTGTACTTTTTTGTGCACTCATTACGCTTCGTGTGCGTGACATGCCTTCACTTCCAAACCCAGAAACAAACACTGTCGCTAACATCACGAAGAAGATAATGAATGTCGTTATCATCGATGCGAGTGTTGCCTCTGATGCTACCATTTCTGATAATCCATGAATTACCACATAAATAGTCACAGCAATAGAGAAGATCAATAGAATAAGTTCGACTCCTACATTCATTACCCATAACAACCGCGTTTCTTTTTTCTCTTTCTGTTTTGACATATTATCCCCTCTATCATGATAGAAATGCTCAGATTGAGAATAGGTGACTCGGACGGCAATGGAACCCGTGACGCACGAGATGAAAACCTGGCCGTTCTACCAAGCTGAACTACCGGAGCATTTAATGTTAACATAATTCTCGATTATCCTTTCGAAAAAAAAGATGGATTTAGCAGATGTCAGAACTGGCTCCAATCATCATATATCATCAGATTGGTAACTTAGCGGGTATCATCATCCCTGCTTCATCCATCTTAGTAACTTGGCAGGTGAGTTACGGAGGAAGCCCAATCACGAAGAAAAACATAAGCATTATTTTCGGAGGAAAATAGATGGCAAATGTCCCCTCAGCAGATTAAGCTTCTTTTCCGCCCAACTGCTAAAAACTTGGAGCTCGGGGTGGGATTCGAACCCATGACTATCCATGGTGGATTCCATTCACTACGCCACTGGTGAATCAGTTATCTGGTTGCCGAAGCCAGATAAGTTTGGAAACTCCGCCTAATCTATACCCGAGCAATTGGATGAGAGGAAATGTCATCATCGATACATAGATATGATCTCTTACATTTCCTCTTGTGCTGCTCCTCTCTCTTCCAGCACTCTCCTTTCTGGGATCAAAAATCTCTTAACCTGATCCCTTTGTTGTTGTCAGTCTGATTAGTCTTAACAACGAAAGACAAATTCTTGGAATTTTTGTCAGAAATAGAACTAATAAAAAGATCTTAACCTTTGATAACCCATTAGAGTTACAATAGTTTTGTTATATGATGAACATGAACCTACAATAGTTTTGATAGAAAGTTTAAATAATTTTCGTCATCTTTAGTGTAACTTTTTATGTATAGACACTGCATCTGAAAAACATAAAATAGAGGGGATGTTTTAGGTTGACTCTTTCTTGGTTTTTTTGAAAGTGTATTTACTATCGATGTCCTTAATCTTGTTAACCCTTCGTAAATGGCGTCCTCCGGCAAACTCTGTTTTCAACCAAACACGAACTATATTCTTGGCAGTCTTCTCGTCTATCATCCTTGCCCCGATTGTCAGGACGTTAGCATCGTTATGTTCTCTACTCAACCTTGCCATCTCAGTGTTATAGCATAATGCCGCTCTAATCCCAGGAACTTTGTTCGCAGCCATAGACATTCCAAGACCAGAGCCACATATGAGAATCCCCTGATTACATTCTTTTTTTGCCACGCATTCCGCGACTTTTAAAGCATAATCAGGATAATCAACTGATTCGTTACTTTTTGTCCCAAAATCTTTATACTCGTAACCTAATTCTTTCAGGTATTCTTTTATCTTTTCTTTTAATTCAAATCCTGCGTGATCTGATCCTATACCAATCATAATCATCACTAAAGGTTTGAGTGTCTTTTCTTAAGGTCTCTCTCATCTTCCTCATATAATTTCATGAGTTTAGTGATGACAGAATCCAAGAATACCATCGTTGATAACTCGAACAAACTACCTAAAGGTGTCAGGGGCTCATGAGCTCCTGTCAACTGTCCAGAGATGTAGTCCCTCTTCAATTCTCCCCTTTTCCTACCTTTAATCTTGACAACACAATCTGATAATTTGGCAATGGGTGAATTGTCATAGGAAGTTATCGTAGCAACAGTTGTTTTAAGTTTTTTCGCCGTCTTAACCACTGTCAGAGTTGAAGCCGTTTTTCCTGATCCAGATATCGCAATTAACAAATCACCAGGTTTTACAGACGGTGTAATAGTTTCTCCAACGACGTAAACTCTAAAACCAAGATGCATCAACCTCATGGCAAAAGCCTTGCCAACCAAACCACTCCTACCAGCACCCACAATAAAAATAGTTCTTGAATGGATTACCTTATCCATGAATTCCTGAACTTCCTTTTCATTCAACTCGTCTATAGTATCTTTAACCATCTTACTGATTTCTTTCGCGGTTTTGATCACCATTTTATACCATCGCCTCCAATATCAATTGAGTCGTATGAGTTGGGTCTTTTGATTTAGTTATGAAACTTCCAACTATAATAATTTCTGTCCCAGCATTTATAACATCTTTCACGTTTTTATCGTTTAATCCTCCTGCCGCTGCAACAGGGATATTTACTTCCTCACACAATCTTTTCAGAGTAGGATAAGGAAAATCAGATTCAGATTGTTGATCTATACCTAGATGCAGGGAAACAAAATCTACGCCAAGTCTTTCAAGGTCTTTAGCCCTTTCAACTGGATTTTTCGTGTTAATTAAATCACAACATACCTTAACATTAAGTTCTTCACTCGCTCTTACAGCATTTTTAACAGTATTATTATCTGCAGCAGCAAGAATAGAAACAATATCCGCTCCTGCTATTCCTGCGATTTTAGTCTCTAAATAACCAGTATCCA
>Ga0209636_10003919_pt1 | contig 15218 bp, 17 predicted proteins | sample DeeMarSWOR152_54_FD_187464 | JGI IMG/M metagenome (GOLD analysis project Ga0209636, IMG submission 187464) | Marine sediment microbial communities from White Oak River estuary, North Carolina - WOR-1-52-54 (SPAdes) (version 2) | ecosystem: Environmental > Aquatic > Marine > Intertidal zone >...
AAGGATAACCTTTCCTCCCGTTGTTGTATCTGTTGTCGTTTCATTTTTCAGCACCTTAGTTTGTTATATTATTCTAACATAAACTAAAGTACTGGCCAAATGGCACAACTTGAAAGGCGGGCCCGGCAGATGTTGAACATGTCACTACCCATTCTTTATTTCCTACCGCCACTTCGCCATTTGTTCCAACATCTATGATCATTGAAATTTCATCCGATTTATGCATCCCGGATGCGACAATATCTGAAACAATATCCCCTCCAACATAGTTTGAAATTCCGGGGACGCAGTAAATCTCCGCATCGGGATTTCCGCATCGAATGCCCAAGTTTTCAGCAGTTGTCGTTGCAGGTTTTCTGAAATCATCGATCTGAATATTTTTTTGTATTGCACAGGGGTCTTTTTTGAGAAGCAGGTATGTCATGGTGGTATTTCCGGATGTAACAATTTTTGTTATTTTATGCTTCTGTGGATCGCCAAAGGAATTTCTCTCCATTAATCCCCCAATCAATTCATTTATTGTTTCCACTATTAACTGCTGAAGTTTTGATAAACCCTCCGTATCTTTTGAATGATTTATTCTGGCTAAAACATCTGCGCCATAAATCACCTGTTTATTATGCTTGGACTCAACATCCACAATGTTTTCTTCCCCGCAATCAAGATCAACCAGATCCATAACAACGGTGGTTGTTCCGATGTCTACCGCTAAACCCAAATTTTCACCAACAAACTTTTTTTCATGCCGCCTTATAAAATCGCCATTCAGGTGCTCCAGAATCTGATGCTCCCCCAACATGCTTTCAGGAGGAACCAAAACTTCAAGATCGCTTTTCGCATAGGTCTGGCAGGCAAGATAATATCCCTCCCCCACCTCTTTCCTGGTTAAAAGAGTGCTCTTTTTTGTCTCTGCATCCCCTTTCTCAACCACAATCCTGCATTTACCGCATTCGCCTATGCCATTGCACGCGGCATTTATATGGACTCCGTTCTTTACCGCGGCATCCAAAATGGACTGTGATTCCTTAATCTTTATCCGCTTACCCCCCGGTTTAAATAGTATCAGGTATATCATCTTATCCTGTTAGTTATCTACGACCTGGGCATGTTGAACTGTTGAAAGAACCTGCATCTCACAGCATGCGATTTCTCGAATAGGATTCCGCACGACACTCTCTGCAGACCGTTATCGGCTACATCATCTTTATGGTTAGCCGAAAGCGTGCTCAATATAAATTAAATTTTGAATTTAAAATAAAACATATTATTTCTTTGCTTCCCTCTAAAGTTCTTGCATTTTTTCAAGGCTTGAACTTCTAACGAATTTAAAATCCTGATCAATTGTTTTTTTTATGGGCGAAATTGCTGCATAGTGTAAATCTCAAAAGCGATATCATCAATGTATATTTGCATTTTAAAGTAAATAAACAAAATTTGCATATCCAAACATTCAATGATTAATATGAAAGGGACCGAACATACCGTCGGGTCCGCAAAAAGTTATTTAAATAGATCAATATTTAATTGTAGATATGGAACTTTCGATAAAGAAAGGTTTTAGTTTTGGGTTAACATCCGGGGTCATTACCACACTTGGATTAATGGTGGGTTTGCATTCCAGCACTCACTCGGCTCTTGTTGTTATCGGCGGTATTCTTGTAATAGCGATAGCGGATGCTCTTTCAGATGCGTTGGGGGTCCACATATCTGAAGAATATGAGAACCAGCACACAACAAAGGAAATCTGGGCTGCGACAATTACCACATTCCTGTCCAAGGGTATTTTCGCGCTGACATTCATTATCCCTGTTTTATTATTTCAACTTTCCACCGCAATAATTGTTGGCATAATATGGGGTTTATCTTTAATAACAATTTTTAGTTTTTATATGGCTAAACAACAGGGTGTAAAACCCTACAGGGTGGTTATGGAGCATTTGGTTATTGCAATATTGGTCATTGTTGTAACCCACTATATCGGCGAATGGGTAGCAACCTTTAGTCAGCCGTAACAGCAGATAGAAAGAAATAAAGAAATGTAATTAAACCAATTAAAATGGGATTCAAATCAAGAGAACTGGAAGAATTAAACGAAAAACTAAAAAAAGATGTTGAAAAGGCAGCGGACTTTCACGGGGATTGCCCCCCGGGGATCCCTATCGGCGTTTACATGGTTGATTATGCGCTGGAACTCCTGGGGGATTACAAAAAACTTAAATGCGTGGCTGAAACCCCAAGATGCCTGACAAATGCCGTCCAGGTCATGACTTCATGTACTCTCGGGAATCCGTATTTTAAATTAATTGATTACGGAAAATATGCATTCACGCTGTACGACAGGGAAACGGGCGAAGGAGTGAGGGTTTATCTTGATGTCAAGAAACTGGATCGGGAGAATTACCCCCTGGTAAGTGCATGGTTTTTGCGCGATAAAAGTCCAATGAGCAAGTTGGATAAGAAGAAAGTAACTCAGGAGTTTCTTACTAAGGCGGGGAGGGATATACTGTCCTACCAGAAAGTCAAGGTAAATCTTCCCCCAAAGGATAAACTTTACCATTCAAAGTTATGTAAAGTATGCGGAGAATCCTTCATATCGAAAGATGATGAAGTATGTGCCGCATGCGATGGCAGGGGGTATTATGCGGTAATGAAAAAATAAATGAAAATTTTAGCAATTGACATAGGAGCAAAAACGCAGGATATACTGCTGTATGATGATTCAGCAGCAATTGAGAACTGCATAAAACTGGTTCTTCCTTCTCCAACCATGATTTTCAGCAGGGAAGTTATTAATACCGCGGGTGATTTATTTATAAAAGGCGATACAATTGGCGGCGGGGTAGTCTCACGATCTATAAAGGAGCACGCAAGAAAACACCACGTCTTTATGACCTGGCGGGCAGCTCACACAATAAAAGAGGACATTGATGCCGTAAAATCTTTTGGAATAGAAATTGTTGAGGACCTTATTGTTTTTGAGAAAAAATTTAAAGGAAAAATAATCAATCTACAGGAAATTAATCTAAAATTGCTGAGAAATATTCTGATGAATTTCAATGAGGATCTGGATGTGGATTATGTTGCCGTAGCGGTTCAGGATCATGGTGCCGCCCCGAAGGGGATGTCTGACAGGAAATTCAGATTTAAGTTATTTTCCGATATGCTCAAGAGATCGCGGGATATAGAGAGTTTTGCGTTCAAAAATCCGCCCCCGCATTACTTTAGAATGAACTCTGCAGCATCTGCAATTAAAAGACAGACGAATGCAAAACAGCTTATCATGGACACATCTCCGGATGCCGTCATCGGCTGTCTCGAAGATCCGGGAGTTGATTCAAGGGGTCCGACTTTGATTGTAAACATGGGGAACGGGCACTCAATTTTTATGATAATCTCTGAAAGAAAGGTTGATGCATTAATGGAACATCATACTCGCTGCCTCCAAAATCCAGAAAAATTGGAAAACCTTGTAAAGAGATTTGCAGACGGGGATGTTACGGATGATGAGATTTACAATGATAACGGTAACGGTGCGATACTAATTGATGCCTGCGGTTTTGAAAATTTAAAACAGATTGTTGTTACAGGCCCTAACAGACATATTTTTAGAAAAACAAATCTAAATGTATATTACGCAACCCCCGGGGGGGATATGATGCTCACGGGTCCCATGGGCCTGGTCAGATGTGTCAGGAGGATGTATGAAGATGAAATTAATTGAAGACATATTAATCGATTTGAAAGAAAATTACATTGATTCAAAGGTTCGTGATGTCCGGGTCGGCATCACATGGACTGCTGTGTTGAGCAGAAACTGCGGTCTTGGTTATACATTTCATTCTTCAAGAGAAGCGGGGGTGAGAGGTGCCGGAAAGTTAACTGAAAAAACAGCATTTGGATTAGCAGAGTATATAAAATCATGGAATTTTACAGAAGCAAGTATTGGTGTGGCTGCGATTAATTCTCTAATTGATGTGAATGGTAAAAATTTTGATGCACTCAGGAACCTGCTTGTGATCGGTAAGAACAAAAATATTGCAATGGTCGGACATTTTCCTCATTCAGAGGAGATTAAAGCAGCAGCGAAAAATTTATGGATTATTGAGAAAAATCCCTATTTAGGGGACTTTCCTGCTGAAGCGTCGGATTATTTAATTCCAAAAGCGGATATCGCGGTAATCAGCGGAACAACTTTAATCAATAAGTCAATGGAGCACCTTCTTGAATTGTGCAGGGATAATAGAGTATATACGATCATTCTTGGTCCAAGCACTTTGATGTCTCCCGTATTGTTTGATTACGGGGCTGATATGCTTGCAGGATGCAGGGTTATTAATATAGAAAGAATGCTAAAAAAAGTGAGCCATGGTGCGGGGCTTGTGAAAGAATTTAAAGATGACATTGAGTTTGTTGTAATTGATAAATAAAAAATGAAAATAAAGTGCAGAATTTGTATAATGGAGGAAGATAGGCATATGGTGGGGGATGGAAAAATCAAACTTCTCGAAGCAGTGGATAAACTTGGCTCGGTAAATTTAGCGTCAAAGGAATTTGGTTTATCTTACCCGCATGCATGGAGATATATACACGAAGTTGAGGAAGCATTTGGAAGAAAGTTGGTTAATACATGGACCGGGGGGGAAAGAGGCGGCGGAACAATGCTCACCGATTTTGCAAAGCAACTCATAGAGGAATATAACAAATTCAGAAATCCGCTGGATGATGTTATTGAAAAACGATTTGAAGAAACATTTAAAAAATTTTTGGATTCATCAAAATAAAAAACAACCTTTGAAATGCGGCTGACCTTCGGTTCTGAGACACGTGTCAGAGCAAAGCCTAAATATCAAGAATCATATGGTTGCATTAATAAAAATAGTTTAATATTAGATGCGGAAAAAGAAGGGGAAGACCGAGATGCTTGAGAAATGTTTCAAAAATTCCGGATGTGGATTATTTTAAGCCGATGGGGATTCCCTTGGCGGATTTAGAGGCAGTGATACTCAGCGTGGAGGAACTTGAGACGATCAAACTGGTTGATTTTGAGGGTTTGGAGCATGAAGAAGCGGCAAAGAAGATGAACGTCTCCAGAAAGACCCTGTGGAGGGATTTGAAATCCGGGAGAAAAAAGGTTGCTGATGCTCTGATAAATGGAAAATCCATTGAGATAAGGGGCGGTGATTTTGTCGTGAGAACATGATCAGTTTTTAATTAATACTAATTTATTCATTTAATTTTAATTAATTAAAACAAAATGAAAATTGAAGGTAAGGATATAAAGGTTTATGTTGGTGAAGTTATTCAGGAAGCCCAAAAGAAGTCGTTTAAGGATGCTGTTGGCGGGGACTGGGAAGAGAAAATGGGGCCCACGCCGATGCCCCAGGTCAGCGATCTCCGTCACTGGGACAAACACCTGCTTGACAGGTATAAACCAAAATACCACGCGTTCATAAAGCAGTGTCAGTTCTGTGCCTACGGACCATGCGACCTCGATAAAGGAAGAAGAGGTGCCTGCGGGATCGACCTGGATACGCAGATGGCTCGCGAATCCCTTTTTTTAGCGGTCACGGGGTGTGCAGCCCATTCTGCCCACGGAAGACACCAGGTTCATTACCTGATTGAAAAATTCGGAAGAGACCTCCCGCTTAATGTTGCAGAGAACACTGAAGTGGAGGCTCCGAACATACGGCTTGTCTGCGGATTCAAACCGGAGACATTGGGCGATCTTGAAAAAGCAATAAGTTATGTTGAAGAGCAGTTATGTCATTTACTATCCGCCCTGCACATGGGTCAGGAGTGCAACGATTTTGATTTTAACAGCAAAGCACTGCATGCAGGAATGCTTGACCATGTCGGTATGGAAGTCTGCGACATTGCCCAGATAACAGCATTGGGTTTTCCAAAAGGAGATACTGGACCGGAACTTACAGAAATCGGTTTTGCCTCTGTTGACCGGAGCAAGCCGGTAATCCTGTGTATAGGGCATAATGTGGCCGGCGGAACTGAAATCCTGGATTACGCGGCAGAAAAAGATTACGATGTTGAGGTTGCAGGGCTGTGCTGCACGGCACTTGACATAGGGCGATACGAGCCAAAGGCAAAAATCATAGGTCAATTGTCCTATGAACTGCCGTACATACGGTCGGGAATAGCCGATACGATTGTCCTTGACGAGCAGTGCATAAGGGTTGATTCCATTGAAAATGCAAAGAAATTAGGGATTCCCGTGATCACAACATCTGATAAAAATTCAGGCGGCTTTGAGGATATGAGTCACGAGGATGCAGACAAAATCGTTAAAAAACTGGTGTTCGGCGATCTTCCCGGGGTATATCTCCCGGACCTTGAAAAAGCAGGGGAGGTAGCGGTGAAAACCGCCGTGTTCATGAAAGAAAAGGATAAGGACAAAAAAAGAGAGAAAAACGATAAATCCGATTGTTTTACGTGCACAGACTGCGGTCTTTGCTCAAAAGCATGTCCTGTTGGAGTTGACCCGCAGCTTGTGATCCGGAGTATAAATAAGATTTATAATAAGGAGTATAAGCCAAAGAAAGATGATCTGGAATTTCTGGGTCAGGAGGAAATCCTTGAAAGAATAGGAACATGTGTTTTCTGCGGAAGATGCGAGTCATGGTGCCCCAAGGACATACCTGTCGTTTCCGTGTATTCTGATATTTACAGGGAAAGTTTTTCAAAAGATAAAGCAAAGATAAGTCCCGGAAGGGGTGCCATACAGGATATCGAGATAAGGGAGGTGGGAATGCCGATTGTTTTCGGAGAAATCCCGGGTGTTATCGCTCCGGTAGGGTGTTCTCTCTGGCCGTGGGGAGGGAAGGTCCTGGGGGAGATCATCGAGGAATTTTTGAACAGGAATTATATAGTAGCGACATCAGGGTGCAGTGCGATGGCTCTTGCAACAGACTACAGCGGAACTCATAATCTTTATGAAAAATACGGGGGCAGGTTTGCAGCCGGAAATTTGGTAAATGTCGGCTCATGCGTTGCAAATTCACACATAACGGGTGCGGCAATAAAGGTCGCAAATATTTTTGCAAAAAGAAAACTGCGGGCAAATTACGAGGAAATTGCGGATTACTGCCTCAACAGGATCGGGGCTGTAGGGCTTGTTTTAGGGACATACTCGCAGAAAGCGGTATCCATCGGAAACGGCTGCATGAGATTGGGAATCCCCGTAATATGGGGTCCTTCGGGGATAAAGTACAGGAAAGAGCTGCTCAGTGATGAAACAAGTGATTGGGGTGTGTATGATTCCTTTTCCGGCGAGAAATTCGACGTCGGACCATGCCCGGAACACCTGAGTTATGTTGCAAAAACAAAGGAGGACGTCATGATAATGATTCCAAAATTATGCATCAGAGCCAGCGATAACTTTAAAGGCAGGCAGATTAAACTTGCGCACTGGATTGACATGTACAGGCGATTCAGCGGCGATGGTAAAAACGCACTTCCAGGCGACCTGCATAGATTCATCAGGCAGGAAACCGATATTCCGATGACATTGAAGGATGAGATTTTAGATTTCTTGAAAGGTAAGGGCTGGAAGCCGAAGAAGAAGAACCCTGATCCGACATTGGTTAGAAGGCTATGCAGAACTTAGTTATTTTTTCTATTTATAATTCTAAAAATATTAAAATGACACAAAGAGCATATGCGGATGTTAGGAAAACCTCCGATAGAGGTCCAAAGGAATTTAAAAGCAGGGTTGTTGAGAAAGAGGGCAATATAATGACAATTGCCAACCGGGATGTTTTGACGGTATCTCCAACCACCCCGATCAGAGATGTTGCAAAGTGGATGCAAAAGTTCCATTACAGGAGAATCCCCGTAACAGATGCGGGAACACAGCGACTGGAAGGTGTGGCGGTAGCGATAGATATGGTGGACTTTCTGGGGGGCGGCGAAAAATATAACATCATAACGAATGACTATGGTGGAAATTTTCTCTCTGCAATCAACTGCCCTATAAGAAAGATCATGGCATATGACTACCCCTCGCTGACAAAGCAATCGTCTATAGAAGATGCTGTACGCCTGATAGCGGATAAGCATTACGGCGGCATTCCGATAGTGGACGGCGGAGACGACGGTAAGGTCTGCGGCATTGTAACCGAAAATGATCTTTTGCCTGCGATGGGCTCCTGGGGTATGATGATCGGGGATGTAATGAGTAAGGATATCATTTCATCTTCACTGGGTATGATGATAAGTGATGTGGCGAAGGTTATGGTCAGAAACCGAAAGAGAAGACTTCCGGTAATCCAGGAGGACGAAGTAATCGGGATCATAACGGTATTTGATATTCTTGAATTTTTGAGCAAAGGCGAGTTTAAGAGCATAATGGCCGAGGATGTGCTTAGTACGAGGGTTGAAGAGATAATGAAAGAGGATGTTATAAAAATCACAACGGACCGTGATCTGGGGGATGTTCTTGCGTTAATAAAAGAAAGGGGGTACGGCGGATTCCCTGTTGTTGACGATGACAACAGACTGATGGGCATGGTAACAATAACGGATGTTATTAAAGCGGCGTACAGGAGAGTTTAGATGCACGGCTTGCTCCGTGCACACGCAGTACCATCTTCGCCTCTCGGCTCGATGACACTCAATGAACGGCTTGCTCCGTGCACACGCGGTGCCATGTGGCTGAGAATCTTAAATTCTCAGACACGTGTCCAAATCTTCGATTTGGCCACATCTTCGCCTCTCGGCTCGATGACACTCGACCCGTGGTGGGTTACGCAGTAACCCGCCATTCGCCGGCCTTAACAAGGCCGAATGGACCCGTCGGGATTTGAACCCGAGGCCTTCCGCATGCAAAGCGGACGATCTACCAGCCTGATCTACGGGCCCTGTGTTATTTATTATGTATTTCTATTTTAAAAATAAAAATGGAAATTCATGTTCTTGATACATCGGCAATCCTGCACTCTGCTCTTGACTTCCCGGATTCAGAAGATGTCAAATACCTTATTACGAATTCAGTGTTAAGGGAGATTAGGGATGAGAATATCAAGGCGGTTGTTAGGGCTGCGGTCAGGGACAAAAGGATAAGGGTAGAGGGGCCTGGTAAAGAGGCGATTAAGAAGGTTCTGGAGAAAGCAAAAGATACCGGCGACATCCAAAGCCTCTCCGGGACGGATGCTGATGTGATTGCACTCGCGCTGGAAAAAAATGGAACCCTGGTCAGCGACGATTACGCGATACAGAATGTTGCAACCGCCCTGGGAATTAACTATGAAAGAATCGCACAGGAAGGGATAAAAAAGAAATTGACCTGGATTTATGTATGCGCAGGATGTGGAAGAAAATACCCCGTAATGAAACGCAGATGCGATGTTTGCGGGCTGGGTCTGAGGAAGGTTGTTGAGAGATAACCGGAACCTTATTTTAAAATTTTGGCGGGGTGTATGCCTTGGTTTGCTTTTCAGTCCTTGAGTTTGTGAGTGTGTCCACTGCCCCCCACATTATTTTTGGCTTAATCATTGGAGCGACTGCAGGCTACGGACTGCGCGCAAAACACGAAGACGTAGCCAAATAGCGTTCAGCCTTCAATGCTCCCTCTTTGGTATCCTGGGTATGAGCCATGACAGGAACGAATCCTCGCTTCTCGTCTGCATCAAAACCTTCCCGGGCCCGGTTAGATCAACCACTAATCCTTCACCGCTGAAAAGCGTGGATTTTATGCCCCCCACACGGCGAACATCAAACCCGATACCTTCGGTAAATGCCACAAGATGCCCGGTGTCTATCGTGTATGTTTGTCCTGCATCAAGTTTTATTTCATGTATTGCCCCGAAACTTGAAAGTATCAGGATTCCGGAGCCGCTTAATTTCAGCATGATCAACCCTTCGCTTGCGAAAAATGTTTTTGCACCGGTCCATTTCGTGTCGATATCAATGCCTTCGGACGCCGCCACGAAAGAACCTGACTGAACAAGCAAAGTTTCATTTTTCAACTCCTGGACGCACATGTCCCCCGGGAGAGGAGGAGCCAGCGTGATTTCCCCTTCGCTTTGAGATGATTTATATGTGTTAATGAAAAAGCTTTCTCCGCCGAGAACAGAGCGTTTGAGCGCCGAGAATATCCCACCCCTCGCTTTTGTCTCAATACCTATGTTCTTACCCATACTTACCATGGACCCCCCTTCAACATTAATGGTCTCACCGGGCTCAAGCAAAACCCGTGTTAGGGTGTAGGAGGGTCTGTATAACATTTCAGTTTTCATTTTTACTTTCTTACTTTTTTAAAAAAATTAAATTAAAGTTTTAAGGAAATCATTAACATATTTAAACCCATTCCCTCGTGCAACCCGCTTTAATAACTTCTGTGATCCGGAGCCGTATTGAGCAGCCTTCTTTTTTCTGTTTATAATGAACCCAGGGACACCTATCTCCTCTGCCGCGCTCCGGAGTATATATTTTCTGATGAATTTTCTATCATCAATTTCATCGACACAGGAAAATTCTTCTTTCTCATTCTTGACCTCATAAACCTTTAACTCCGGAGGAATTTCCTTTGCATAATCCAGGAGACGATCATCTAGGTACGGCCACCTGAGCTCTATCCCATTTGCCCTGCACACTTCCTGGTCCCTGTAGCCGTTGTCCTCAAAGGCATTATCAACATCCCGATCCATATTTCGCTTAAGTTCATCGTAACCCCCATCCATTATGTACCCCAGGTACCGGTCATATCCTCCAAATACTTCATCCGCTCCCTGCCCGCAGAGCATCACGTTCAATCCGTCTTCACTGGCTTTTTTTGATGCGAAGTGAAACGGTATGCCAACAGAAACCTGAAGTGAATTTATTTCTGCAACTTTACCGACAGAGGATATGATTTTATCCAAATCCCCTGCAAGAATATCCTCATCCACCTCTATTATCCTCACTTTAATGGAATGATCCTTAAGATAATCCTCCGCCTCTCTTACGTGCTCAACGTCTGCAGAGTCTTCAATTCCAACCGTATAGGTTGCAACATCAGTAAATTTTGACGCCAGTAATGCTATCGTTGTGGAATCAACCCCTGCAGAGAATATTATTCCAACGGGAGCATCACACATCTTTTCCACTGATTTTGTTAGTAAATCTTTAAGATTAGCGACTATTTGTTCCATTTGAATGTTATATTCCCCTATATATTTTATTTCTTATATCATCGCTTAATTTTATCTCCTTGTCTTTTAACCGGGACATCAATTCCTCCATGACTTTCATGGCATTAATACAATCGATTTTGGATGGAGAGTAACCCTGATGCTTGATTTTATTATCTATCAGACATACATGCTTCTTTGCTTCTGAGAAGTAAGCATTAGGACCTGTTTTATTTTTGACCAATATTTCTATTATTCCCACCGTGTTTATCTTTGTAATTGTCGTAGGAATATCCAGTTTATCCTTCAATAATAATTCTAAAGCAGTATTAAGGTTATGGATCACAGATGAATAGTCCTCTTTATTAAAAGAAAGACCTGCTTCTTTCATTTTTTCAGTAGCACTTTCAAAAATCTTCATTTCCGAGATTTTAGATTCAGCACTTTTTTCTAATTCTATAAGTTCTAAAACATGATCAACCATAGATATTATTTCAGATTTTTCTTCGCACCATCCACATTTCAAATTTTCATCCAAAAGATTCAATATCCTTGTAAAATAAGTTTTATCATCAGGTAAAATATTGGTCGCAAAACCAAAAAATCCTACAAGTCCTGTATAAATAGCAGCATCTTTAATTGGATCAATTTTAGTTAATTCAACATTTTCTAGTTTTATTTTAATTGAATTTGCTCTCTTTTCAAGTTTTTCAAGTCCTTCCAAATCCATATTTACCTAGTTTTTTAGTTATTTGATTTCAAAATTAAAAATTAGAAGAATTAAAGACCAAAGGGGTTTCTTTTTAATTTTCAACCCCAAACACACTCAACAATTCCAGATTTTCTAATTTTCCCATCCTTTGATAAAAGTTTGGCGTTTAGAAGTTTTGCAGTAGCCATTATTATCCTATCATGCAATTCAAACCCCCTCATCCCTTGACATCTCAATATGACTTCCAAATCCAGTGGATAGACATCATAATTTAACCCCTCATCAATTCTATCCAATACCGTTCTAAATTGAACGTCAACTCTGTGCTTCTCAGCAATAAACAACGATTCTGCCAAAACTATTGGGGGAACAATAATTGTAGTTTCTCCGTCATCCGATTTTATAAATATCTTCTTTGCTTCATTGCCTAATCTATCATCATCTGTTAAAAACCAGAGCAAAGCGTTTGTATCTGCGACATACATTCTATTCAGAAATTTTAAATAACGATTTTTTTGCTTCTTCAAAATCCCCCCCCGTAATTTTAACCCCCTTGAGCATTCCCCTCAACGAAACCAATTTCTTTGGTTTTTGATGCTGCAAAATCAGCAACTTCAGACTTTTGATCTCATTCTCTATCACATCCAACTTCGGATAAATTGCTTGCACATCCATTTCTTATCTTTTATTACTATTTTGGAATTAGAGATATAAAAAATTAAAAATTAGAAAAATAAAGGTCATATCTCCTTGATTTCTAACCCGATACTATCGCTCCCGGTTAGGTTACCGTAGCGGATCGGTCCAGCCCACAAGTTCTCTTTAGCATCAACCACGTGCCTGAATTCAATGGTTTTGTTGAAATTTGGTGGATCCGGCATTCTACAGGACAGCGAGTTCAGCGACGCCTCCGCAACATTAAACCCTGATGCAATATGCAAAGCGATCATAGAGGTGGTGATACGCGGATTTATTTCTATAACAAAAACATCTTCTTCAGCCAGGACCAGATCAACGCCAACGCATCCCTTCAATCCCCTGATTGATTCAACGGCTTTTTTTGCCGCCTCAAATGCATTTTCTTTCAACGGATGCTCAAACGGCACGATACCTCCCCTGTAATGGGATTCGCCGCCAAACTCAATATTCTGCTTATTTAACGACAAAGAAATGGCATTCTCCCCGTTCGAGCACACAATAACGCTTGCATGAATCCCGTCAATGAATTCCTGGATTAAATAATCCTCATTATTTTTAAGATTTGGAAAAGCATCATAATCATCGATCTTGAATAAACCCTCGCAGGCAACTCCATCTTTTGGCTTTAAAATTACCGGGAATTCAAAATTCCCTTTACCTAACAATTCTGTTTTCGGCATCTTAACTTTTCCCTTTAAACAGTTATGGGTTTTCCATTTATCTGCCGCTGTCTCCAGTGCCCCAGAGTCGGATGCTATCACGTCAACGCCCCGTAACCTAAAAAATTTTACGATCTCTACCAGTTCCGGGTCCGGGGCGATTGGGAACACATAGTCTATACGCCCGGAATCCACAATCATGGCAAGTTTTTCAAGTAGTATATCACCGGCTGCAGGCTCAATCTCTATAACCGAATCTGCATTGATTTTCGGCTTCACTCTCACCCTTGAATCAAGTGTTGTAATAACCTCATGCCCGGAGTTTTTCAAATTATCTACAATTAATTTTAACATAGAGAACCCTTCTACAAGCACCGAGTTTGGAAAATCGATTTCTTCCCCGCCCATTCCGCCGCAGGCGAACTCAAAAGCTAAAATTCTCATTTTTCGTGGTATGTAACTCTTCAAATTTTTTGAAATTACTTCAATTGCCTTAGATATTCTTTGAACAGTGGATGATAAAGTTTGTACTTGCCTCTGTTGACTCTGACCAACAAGTTGCTTTGAACTAATTCTGAATAATATGGGCGGTAACTCCCAATCTCTTTCGGGGATCTGTCAAAGATAAAAATATAAAACTAATGGGTTGTTTATTACATTTATTAATAAGAAAGAGAATATATTCGAATTGTAAAAAAAAGAGAGAAGATATACTTCTCCCTATCTTTTAATCACTGTTTCATTTTTTAGATATATATGGTTACAGTCGCCGTATCTTCATCTGTCACAGTAGTGCCCTCTGGTTCTATTCCCGTCACAATAGCGGTATTTGTTACCACAGTTTCCACTATGGGTCCTGATTCGTAAACGGTCATTGTTGCTGTACATGTCATATCATCTTCTGGTTCAAGTGTGGTCGTTATTGCAGGTGTGCAACTTATTGGTCCAAGCAGTCCAAGTGGGTCGTCATCGGTCAGTACAATACCCGTTAAAGGAACATCTCCCGTATTGGTTATAACATAGGTGTAAGTTATTATGTAACGTTCAGGTAGAGGTTCCACTGTTGCTGTCTTCACAATATCAATTGAAGGATGAACTTCGCATACCTTGGTCACTCCGAACACCAGGTAACTGTCCGGGTTGCTCTGAACTTTTACGGTGAAATTCTCTATGTCTTCTCCGTACTCAGTAACATTTACTACCATAAGGTAGCATGCGCTGCAGCATCCTTTACCTTTTTTTGCACATGTTGTATCGCAAGCGCAGGGCTCAAGATCGTCACACCCGTAAGCATCATAATCAACTTTTGTTATGTGGTCTGTTAAACCAAGATGTATGAAATCGTTATCATCTACTTTCTTCCCCGTGCTCTTAAATACATCCGGTCCTAAAAGCAAATTCTCCCCAACCCATATATCTGCGGAGTGCACGCAGTGGTTCTCAACATATAGGTTGTATTCGCAATCAGGGTCGTATTCTTCCACTCCAAATGAATATGAGTCAGGTCCGCTCGGAGCATTCCTCTTATCATTTTTCTCGCTGTAATACGGGTCATCGTAATTCTCTGTGTCCGTTGGCGTATTCTGGCTATAGACAATCCTTGTAGTCTCCAGGAATTTCGCCACAGTCCTTGGATAATCTCCATCTATTGACTTCGCCATAGATATCAATGTAACCATTCCAACGGTTTTATTCGCCTCTAAAGTAGCGGCACATGTTGGCTCACCTTCCGGTGCAACAACGGGTTCATTCGGATGCGAACCAACATGTATGGGCGGTCCCGCACCAAATACTACAGTTGCAAGAACAAGTGCACTAAAAGTCAAAAAACACATAGCTCCCAACTTCCTTCCAAAATTTCCTTTCTTCTTTTTTATTTTTTCGTCCATTTTTGTATATTTGTAACTACTCAGCCATACAAACCAAACAACGCAGAGCGTACTCAAAATATGTCTCCATTTGATGGACTTAAGCAAATATTTGCCAAATCCGTTGTAGCATAGTGATTTTTCGCTTTTGCGAAAAATA
>Ga0209636_10003922_pt1 | contig 15216 bp, 4 predicted proteins | sample DeeMarSWOR152_54_FD_187464 | JGI IMG/M metagenome (GOLD analysis project Ga0209636, IMG submission 187464) | Marine sediment microbial communities from White Oak River estuary, North Carolina - WOR-1-52-54 (SPAdes) (version 2) | ecosystem: Environmental > Aquatic > Marine > Intertidal zone >...
ATCTTCCCCAATGCTTCTACAGCAACCTTCCGAACACGCTCATCTTCATCTCGCAACATCTCGATTATCTTGTCTTTGTCTTCGGGCTGTGCTATCTTTAGAAATGCCCCTTCAGCTGCTTTTTGAACATACCAACTTTCATCTCGTAACATCTCAACTATCTTTCCCCAATCTTTAGGCTGTGCTATTTTCAGGAATGCCTCCACAACAATCTCCTTAACATCTTCATCTTTATCTCGTAACATCTCGATTATCTTGTCTTTGTCTTCAGACTGTGCTATCTTCCCCAATGCTTCTACAGCAACCTTCCAAACACGCTCATCTTTATCTCGTAACATCTCGATTATCTCGTCTTTGTCTTCAGACTGTGCCATCTTTAGAAATGCAATTTTAGCTTGATTTCTAACTTCTTCCATTTCATGAGACATGTGATCCTTAATTATTTCAATCAATTTTCTAATATTCAAGTCTTTCAACCAGTACCAACCTAGTCCCCTGTCCTTCAAGAAAGCAGTACACAAAATAAGCGGATATTTTTCTTCATCTATTTTAATCTTTCTCCTATACCTATATAATTTCGCCAAGAAAGGAGATGAAATAATAGGCGTTCTATACAGCTTGTAATTCAGATAAAATGCATTCAGTTGCTCCTCCAGGAATTTGATCGTTCGATCTTCCTCACTAACCAATTTTTCATCAACAATTTCACCCAGATAATCGTGAATTATCTCAAACTCATTATCACCCACGGCTCGCGCCATCCTCAAATCAATCATTTTCTTCATGATCCCTCTTAACTCATCAATTTCTATTCCAGATTCTCCACTTAGTTCGCTCAAACTCTTCTTCACTTTTTTTCCTGCAAATGATGTCAAGGAGATCAATACCCTTTCTGCTTTATCTTTTTGTGAGCCAAATTCATTCAATAGCGCCATTAAATATTGAGCAATAATATCATTTGCACCTCCCAATTCTGAATACATCTCTCTTGTAATAATCGGATTGCTTTCTTCCACCTTCTTACACAATGTTTCAGCCACCATCTGAACATACGGCGGATATAATCGGTCACCTTCTTTTGGAATATCGTCCAAAATTATTTCAAGTAATTCTATCTCTCCTTTTTCTTGTCGAGGATCTAATCCTATACCACCATTTTCCAGGCCAGCCTCGAATGCTGACTTTGCTCCTCCTCTTGTTAACCGCTCTAATTCGACACTGGGAAACTGACAAGCAGAACCTGTAACTCTCTTCAATAATCGTGAATTAAGTTTTACCAACGCATCCTCCCGAAAAGATATCAAAACTCTCAGATTCGGAATGACTTTGCCAGTCTGTACTGCCATGAGAACCAAAGAAAAATCCTCCAAAATCTCCTGTATATTACAGTTTAATACATCTTCAAATTGGTCCATAGCAATCAACAACTTATGAGGTTTGCACTTTTCTGCTGCTTGTCTCATCACATCCAACAAAGTCTTGTCACCAGGCTCTCCCTGAAAAAACTCGTTCCAAATCATCTTCTTGATATTTTCTAGGGGGTTATCAAAAGGTCTTGTCCAAACAAATTCCCATGACATTTTTTCCACTCGTGGAAAAAGACCAGCATTAATCAAAGATGTTTTACCTGCACCAGATTCCCCTATTAATACTGTAATAGGCCAGGTACTGACATTGGATAATAGCCATTCAATTTCTTGATCTCTTCCTTTGAATATGGCTGCATCCTCTTTGGTATAAAAGCTCATCCCTGGAAATGGTCGTTTTCTCGCAGCTCCTTTCTTCAATTCGATTTCAAAGAAGATATTACCAACATCAAGCTTGCCTAGTTCACAGGGATATCCATAAAGTTTTAAAAAAGGAGCTATTTTTGAGAGTTCTTCGTTCATCATACTCCAGAGAGTATACACAGCATCGATTTCTTCTTTTTTGGGAACTGCTTTGAGAATGATTCTATTTTTCTCATCCAGGTACCATCCAGTGATTGACTGCCTTCCACGCCATTTTGACGGGATATCTCCTTTAGGAAATTTGATTTCACTGAGAATTTCCGGTGCTCTCTGATAGTTTGTGTCCAACATGTCAGCTAACCGAAATACAGCTGCTAACTCAATGATGTTAGACTCTTCATTACCTATGGGGAAAGGACTGTCTGGCAGCTCATCCAAGCAGCCATGGTCATGGACACTGACTATTAAAGCTACTGCACTTGCCTGTCCCCTGCCAAGACCTAATTTGTCATATTTTTCTAAGATAACTTGCTTTGATCGCTCTCCATGATCACCAACTCGTGCTTGTGTCGCATCACTCATCACTTTTCCAATATCATGCAAACATGCTGCTGCAGATAAAAGAAATAGATCGATCTGTTTTGGCTCTTTTTCCTTGTTCTTTGACATTAATTTATATAGGTTCTTTTCAACAGTTTTGCAGTGATTTATATCTTGAATATTTTCTCCTCTCTGGCTGCCATGATACTCTTTTGCCTTTCTCCAGATTTCCTCTATCTGTATTTTCAGGTCGCCTTCAATGACCTCTCGTAAGGTTTTTTCTCCTTTTGGCATATGTTAACCCCTTTACATAAATTTCTTCGCAGGTGGTACATTCCATTTCTCCAGTCCTTTGTATCCACTTAGTGCTTCTGCATTTCATATGTGCTAAATTCTTTTCAAATCTACAGCTTTCTGTTTCTTTCGAGTAACAATATATGAACTTTTCTATCTCTTGGGGTTTAGACATCTAAGTGGATCTTTCTGGCAAGAATAATAGGGAGAGGGTAAGGTGAATAGACCTTCCGAAAGATATATAAGTCTAACAAGCAAATGTAGCATTGTGCATATAGGGTGCATTCACTGAATTTGCTTCAGAGGATGTAATCATTGTTTTGCAGAGGTTAACACATGATTTGGATATCAAGTTTTTGGGAGAGAGGAGTACAAGAAAGATTTGGAAATCAGAATAGAGTGATATGGAGATATATCCCACAAAAACCCCACTGGATAAACCCTTCAAATAAAGAGGTGAAATATGGCTGGATTCAATATCTCTTTCTCATCTAAACAACAAAGAGTCTATCAAGAACTGCTAGGAATAGATAAAATGGCAGCAGACGCCTATAAAGGTGCCCTAAGAGTACTGGAAAATAGGGAGAATCCTGATAGATTTTCTCAATCTGCCCATTCTATAAGAGAGGTTACCAATATAATCTCACGCAAAGTAAGCATCCCTCAAAAAGCAAAAAAGGATGATAAAACTCTCAAAAAGAAATTAGAAAAGTATCTCATAGAAAAACCTTACTTATTGCCTTCACCAGCAAACAAAGAAGCAACTGCACTTATCAGGAGATGGGCTGATTTGAATCAGAATTTTTTCGTACCAATTTGTCATCATGATGAAGTTACAGATGAAGAGGATTTTCTCAGTAGGTTATCTGAGTTTGAAACAATATTACTCCACTTTATAAAACCAAATCCTGTAACATTGAAAGAACTAGACTCATTGTTGAATATTCAGTCGCCCACACAAGAGAATATTGAGAAGCTACTGGAATTACTCCGGCATTGGACTCATGTTGAGTATTTTTTCTCAAACCTTGCTTGGCCAAACTGGCTTGAACCTCTCGAGAAAAATGGTTTCTTTTCAGAGCCCCCACCACGTATCAGCGAAGGTGACTACATTATGGTCCCCACGTGGCCACTATGTAAATATTTGATTAGAATTTCCGGACAAAAGCCAAGAGATGTTATGGACATAATAAAGGATATTAAAGAGACGGATAACTATTGGGTTCACATCGATCTGATAGAGTGCACTCTCCAAATGCCTTCATCTATCGCAAAAGAGATCATTCCATTGGTCAGAAAATGGCTAAGAACATCAGATATTGCTCCTGTACCTGAAAAATTTGGAGAATTAGTTATAAAATTGAGTAATGATAATGATTTGGAATCCAGTTTAAGTCTACTCAATGCTCTTTCAGATGTCAAACGCCCTGAAAGTACAATTTCATCAGGAGAAGTTCAGCCATATCTGAGCTTGTGGGAGTATGAACAGATTTTACAAAAGGTTGCTCCTGTTCTCCTCCAGAAAGCACCATATGAAGTGGTAAAAATACTCTGCCAGAAGTTGTCCAATGCAATCGAGCTGGAAAGACCATCTGGAAGAGATCCCATTAATGATCTCCCAAATGCCAGGAGACACGCAATAGAAGATCACCCATTAGATGAGCATTACAGCGATATAAAGAACCTTTTGGTGACTGCTATCAGAGATAATCTAGAAAGAATAGGAAAAAAAGATGGAAAAATACTTAAAAATTGCTATAAAATGCTGTCAAATTATGATTTTATTATTTTCAGAAGAATAGAGTTACATTTGATAAGATTATTCCCAGCTTTATTTAAAAATGAAATCCATGCTATTTTGTCTCAAAAGAAATTCTTTGAAGATAAGAACCTGAGATATGAATACTATCATCTGTTAGAAGATCAATATTCAAGAATTCCCCCAAATATTAAAGAAAAAATACTTTCATGGATTGAAGAAGGACCTAACTTAGAAAAGTTTGTAGCTCGACATATACGAAGGAGAAAGGAATTACCATCTGAAAAATTAAAAGATACCTATAAGGCCCATTGGCAAATAAGACAGTTGGCCCCAATAAAAGATTTTGTCCCTCTAGAATGGAAAGAAAGATGGAACAAATTGGTGACCAATTACGGAGAACCTGAACATCCAGACCTTTACAATTATATGAAAGTATTTCATGGAGGGCCTTTTTCCCCTCTAACAAAAGAGGATATTAAGGAAAAGACCCCTCAGAAGTTAATTACCTATCTGAGAACCTGGAAGCCAACTGGAGATATTCTTGCCCCCTCAAGAGAGGGACTTGGCAGAGTCTTGAGGGACATTGTGAAGGAAAATCCATCTAATTATACTAAAATATGCCACAAATTCAAAACACTACAACCTGTTTATATTTTTTATCTCATAGATGGTCTTAATGAAGCGCTCAGAAACGGGAATTCTCTTAATTGGAATCCAGTTATCTCTCTTTGCAAAGACATTTTAATAATATCTAAGATATCTGATATCCAAGATGATGATTACGGTTGGAACAGCGTTGAAAAAGAAATTGGAAGGCTTTTGGAAGAGGGATTAGGAAACAATATACATTCGCCACAATTTAATCTCCGAGAGTCCATATGGGAGATTATAGAAACACTTCTTCAGAATGAGGAACCCGATTTAGAGTATGAGGAAGAATATGGTGGTGGAGAATTGGGTTCGGTAACTCTTTCTATGAACACTGCGAGAGGAAGTGCTGTGCGTTGTCTTATTCAATATGCTGTATGGTGCGCAAGAAATCTGGATCTCTCAAAAAATGGAGATGGAATAGTCCCTGAAGCGAAAAAACAGCTCGAAAAAATGTTAAATCCTGAATTTGAGCCTACCAAAACGATAAGATCGGTATATGGGTTCTATTTCCCTACGTTATTTTTCTTGAATGAAGATTGGACAAAAGAGCATATGCAGGATATATTTCCACAAGAAGGCCAACACAGAGCGTTGTGGAGAGCTGCATGGGAAGGTTACATGGTTCCTCCTCACTACTTTGATGATGTCTATATAGCAATCCGATCTCAATACGAAATTGCTGTTAACAGATTAACAAGTCCAAAGATTTCTTCTGAAATTAAGAAAAAGCTTTCAGAACATTTAATGGTAGCTTATCTTAGAGGAATAGAGAGACTAGGAGAGAACTCACTGATAAAAGCATTTTTCGAAAAAGCACAGTCAAGGATAAGAGAGCATGCAATAAAGTTCATTGGAGAGAATTTGAAGTATTTTCCAGAACAAGAAACAAGTGAAAAAGAGAAAGAAGACGTACTCAGAAGGGTCATGGATTTATGGGAATGGAGAATAAAAAAAGCCATAGAAGCAGACAATAAAGCAAGAGAGAAGTTTATCCCAGAATTCAAGTGGTTTAAGAAATGGTTTATTCAAGATATTTTTGACAAATCATGGGCTATTTCTCAATTGCACAAGACATTGGAACTAACAGGAGGAATAATGGAGTTTAATGATGATGTGATCGATAAGCTTCAAGATCACATTGAAGAGAATTATATAAATGTATTGAAAGTTTTGATTTTGCTGGTAAAGGGTGATAAAGAAGGTTGGTTATTTGTATCCAAAGGAAAAGTCGAGGAACTACTAGAATCTCTATTTGTGGAATGCCCATATCAAGAAATTAAAGATGATATGAATGAGTTGGTACATTGGTTAACTAGAAGGGGACATTACGAATTTCAGAAATTCTTCATAGAATAACAACGACGATGAGTAATATTCCTCAAATTGAGGTTTTTGTTATTGTATTGAGCAATAGAGTTTCTATTTGGAGGTATATTCAAAACTGAATTGTCCACAACAGCTTAGAATTTTCAATCACTGCAGTTCATCACTGCAAAAATATCCCAAATGCACGTCCGATGTAGCAACTATCACGTTATCACCAAGCATGCATGGACTATCTTTCATATAAATATTTAGATTGTTAGAAAAATACTCGAACCTCTATTACAGAAATAATTATAGATAGTAACGTGGGCAGAATATTGGTGCTCATGTATTTGCAGATGACGCAGTTTATCCGATGGAATAATCTTTTTGCAATACAGCTTCTTACAATACATGTGTGGCCCCACCAGTAATGAATGGATTTACCTACTGGAAATGGATGTCTTCCGAAAAACATATGGATATATACTGAACTATGCTCTCAGTTTCCTCTCCTAGTTGAAGATTATCTTCCATTATGTTAGATAAAGCGAGGCGAATTAGAATTTGAATCCCATAAGACTCCCTTCAACAGTATCTGTAAGCCTTACACAAATATGAGGTTCATAATCAATGTTCTCAAGAAAGTCGCATGTATTCATAGTTGTAATATACTGGAAAGATTCTTCCTCTGATTTATCAACTACATATTTAATCGCATTAAATATCTGCCTCTTATCTACCCCATGAAAAATCCCATCATGCATTACAAACCGTGGAAACCGTCTATTCAGTAAGATATTATGAAAAATAATTGCCAGATCGTAAGCAAATATTCTCACTCTTTCTATTCCCGGACTACCTTTTCTCTCACCTTTTACGTCAAGTTCAAATATCTGGTCTGGAGGTTTATACGTATCCTTTATTCCTACAACCAAAATGCCTGGCACATTGACTATATTCTCGTAAATTTCTTCGAATATAATTATTAATTGGCTTATTATCTTCTCATTTTCATTAATCTCATTTTCGCTATTTGTGTTATTTTCATCAATATCACCTACAATCTTCTTTTTTTCCTTTTTATAGTCTGAAATCTCCTCATAGACATCAATGTAATGAGAAATCTCAAAAAGTTCTTTCTTATCCTCATCCAACCTTTGTAAAATCAAATTATATTCAGACAAAGCCCCATGAGTTTGAAGTATCTCCATAATGGAGGCTCTCTTTTTATCTAATAACTCAAGATTACTTCTTAACTCATTTTGAATCTGTTCTATTCTCCTTATTTCATCCGACAAATACGTGTTTCTATTCTCAATTAATCTTTGATGGAAGTCCTGAACACTCGATAATCCGCGTTTGAGGTTATCAGAAAGATGTATTTCCAGACTAGTATAAAGCTCTTCAATTTCTGATAAATCTACACTGATGTATGTAGATAATGCTTCTTTATATTCCTCCAGCTTCTGATTATTAACAAAAACTTTATTTTGAGCATTTTTCATCTGTTTTGTAAAGTTATTGGCTTCTATTTCCAATTCGTGATATTCTTCATGGACCTTGAAATTATCTAATATTTTTTGCCTACTCTTTATTTGCTGTTCTAATAGTGTTCTTTTGGATTTCAAGGTAGCTTTATTAGGCATATTTTTGTTTTTTAAATTCCTGTCTAAACCATAGATTATTTTTCCGATTTTTTCTTTTTCTTTAAGTAATCCTTGCTTTTCAAGGGGTAACTTATAGTTAAGACCAATTAAAAATAGATTAAAAGCATTTTTGATATATACTCCCCATTTAGGATGGTGATAAAATATCTTGTTAAAGCCGATCTTCTCGTCTCTTTTGACAAAATTCATTAATGTTCTAAACGTTAATTCATTCTCCTCATCTTCAGGCACACCAAAGAAAATCTCTTTGAATAGTTTTTTACATTCTTCCACTTCCTTTTTTTCCCAATCATTGTTATTTGTCGCCAAAAATAACTTTTCTGGATTTTTGATAGATCTCTTAATCTTGTAGTAATTATCTTTATCCTGGCATTCCAAGACAAAAGTGAATGCTTGGAAATCCTCAGATTCTTTTATTCTCTCCTCTAGTTCTGCCAAGAGACAAAAATCAATCAAGTTTAACACAGTGGATTTACCAGCACCGTTCATACTATCTTTGTCTGTAGACTTTTCTGATATATCTGCACATATAATGTTTAGTCCATTCTTAAACTCTATATCCACCCTTTCGGGTATTGAATAAAATCTTTTCAAAATCATCTTAACCTCACCACACTTTCTTTATCGAGGTCTATTATTCCAACAGCGTACAAAAAATCAAGTGTTAAGAAGAATTTATTTAGAGAAAGCTCATATTCATCATCTCTCGTTCTTACAAGTTCTTTGTACAGGTTATAAATGTTCCTTCTTCTTTCTAAAATGTGCAGTATGTCCAACCCAACAGATAAAATGTTCTGCGAAATGTCCTCGTATTTATGTGGGATTAACATTCTCAAACACCTCACACGTGTGGAAAAAATAACATACCAAAGTGCAGTATGCCTGGTACTCTTCATCATTAATATCTGGTGGGATTATACAATCTATCATTGCTTCAAAGATATCGTCTCCGTTGTCATATTTGCTCTTGAATTTCAGATACACCATCTTCAAAGAGAATATCAGTTTATTTATATCTTTCCTTTTCAGAACACCACTTCTAAGATAGCTATCTATTTGACTGAATTTACCCATCTGCATTCTCAAAATGTCCTCGAACGTACTGGAGAATTTGTTTTTCTCTATTTTCTTTTCAATGCCAGTGGGTAATTCTATTTCCGCTTCTTCCTCGCTAACTTCCTCCATTCCTATGATATCATTTACAACCTTATTAATCGTCTCAAATCTTATCTGTTTTGTTTCTCTTAGTTTATTGTGTATTTCATTGATTTTACGATCTGTTTTTTTATGCATATGTGAGTCAAAATACTGGTCTAAGGGAAAGTTAGTTTCATGAACCCAGTTTCTAATTTCAGTCTCTCCAATCCAGGAAATTTTAACTTTGTACTTTTTACTTAATTGATTTAAGAAATCTTCCTCACTACTCGTAAAGTCTCTCGGAAAACAAGGTATCCACTCAACTAGATCAGGATAGTTCTTTAAAGCTGTCTTAAGTGATTCTTCTAGATTTTTCTTTTGAGCGGATTTCATAGCTTTTAAGAAATACTTGTACTGATATATTGTTATCTTTCCATCATCATCAATGATATAAGAATCCCTCCCTTTATCGTAGGGTGGTCTAACTGCTTTAGCTCCACATTTCAGATTAAGTAACTGGTTCATGAAGTCGGAGAATTTTTGAGGATATTTAAGCTCCGCGAAGTTGATTTCAGTCATCTATCTAGTATCAACCCTTACTCATATATAAACTCTTCTATAAAAATGCTTTATTGGATTTTTTTTATCTAAACACTTCATTTACAACATAAGAAGGAGAAAATATGCACTTGAAAGGGATTTTATGCTTTCATTTATTTGAATACATTATGATCTTCTTCTCTGTCTCGTTCTGTTAGAATCGTATTAGTCAATGCTAATTGTAATTCTTCAGCCCAATGCGGTCTGGAAGTATTATACACTATACATCTCAAATGTTTTAAATCAAAAGGTACATTATCTATCGTTTGGGTTACAAAGTTCCTAACCAATTTTTCTCACCTTTTGGCCCGAAGTGACAATAAAACGAACTCGAAATAGAAAAAAGAGAAAAAATCAAAAAGAAAAGATTAAAACAATCAAATAAGGAGAGCACCTACATGTTCCTTGTTCCTTTTATAGATTTCTTTTGACCAATACAGATTCTGTTACATTTCTCTGAGAATGTATATTATTACCTCCTTGGGAAAAAACTAAGTTCTATTCCAAGAAAATAGGTGAAACTCTCATTTTTTCCGCAATGGAGATATTTGTCACAAATGCCCACGGTACGTATATATTGGTTTCATGTAAAATGGTTGAAAGTGTTAAAAATAACGCGAAGGGAGATGATAAGATGAAAATCATGAATGCAGTTTTAGTTGTGGCCACCTTATGTATAGGCCTCATTTCCAGTGTAGGAAGTCTGGCAACTGTGCTGGACTATCCTTCAGGAGATACAGATGCATCAGTGAGTCAGTCGCTTAACGGGCTGAATTACTTTGCTTTGAAGGATTCAATACCCCTCCCTGAGGAGAATTACGGGTACACTGAAACCCCGGAGCATCAGCCACTGGAGATTCACGCAAGTGATACTCCCGGCTTTGATTACATGGCAGTTTCTCCATACTACAAGGTGTTCTTCAAGGGTGCAAGAGTGAAAATGACCTTAGGTAATTCATGGATTGAATTTGAGTTGACAAGACAACAGCTGGGAGAAGTACGAAATGCAGATTCTTTTGCTGATGGAAATTCCCTTTCTATTTGTGGTGTATTTGATTCAGTGGATCTATCTTATGCAGTGGATACGTCTTTGTTGACAGAGACATTAATTCTAAGGGAATCAAAGCAATTCAAAAGCATATCCGAGAAAATCTCATGGAAAGGAATAACCCCAGAATTTCTGGAAGATGGTTCTATTCTTTTTGTGAATGAGAATGGAAAAAAAGTCTTGAGAATTCTGCCCCCCTTCATGAAGGATGCCCAAGACAACGTGTCTACAGATCTGCATTACGAGTTGCGAGAGACAGAAGCAGGGCACGAGCTGCACAAGGTCCTCGATGAGGATGGGATAGAATGGTTAAAAAAAGCAGTCTATCCTGTGGTTATTGACCCCTCCATGGAGACCTTTGAAGATGCGTGGGAATCTTCTGGATTACAGCCTTATGGACAGTACTTCCAAAATCTGAAAGAATATGTCAACCCCGCCAATGGCCATTTGACTATAACCCAGACTGATCTAGTAATCCCGGGAAGAGGGTTAGATCTGACAATATCCCGAGTGTATGAAATGCCAGCAGTCTTCTACGGATCAGATCCTTACGACTATGAAGCTCCCCCCACAGACGTGGGGAAGGGATGGCTGTTAGACTTCCCGTATGTAGGATCAAAGTACGTACATCTATGGGGCGGCACTGTGTTCAAGATCGTATGGAGTGGCAGTCAATTTGTAAATGTCAGGGGTAAAAACTTCACCCTGGTCAAGAATGGAGATAATACGTATACTCTCACTACTGCCAGCGGTATTGTCTACGAGTTTAATACATCGGGAAAATTGACGCAGATCAAAGATGTAGATCAGAATACGATTTCCTTCACCTATACTTCTGGAGAGCTCACATCCATTACCGATACCATTGGGCGCACAGTCAGTCTGACCTACTCTAGCGATCGACTCTGGAAGATAACCTACAATGGCTCTGAACTGGAGTACTCCTATGATGCTAATGGATGTTTACAGTGGATGGATGACTTTCTGAACAGGAGAACCAATTATGAGTACAATTCAGGGTACAACAACTGGTTATTATCCAAGATCGAGTATCCCACAGAGGGGTATACGACCTATGCATACAACAGGTTTACAGACAGTGGCTACTACAAGTACTACGTCACCGATCAGAGAGTGTATGAAACAAGTCAGGTCCGCCATGCAGCTTTCTCATACACTGGTGACTTTGAGGAAATTACATCGTCTACAGCGACCATCAAGAATGAGTCTGATGTTACTCAGGGCTCCTATGAAATCACCATAACTGACAACTTGATTAGCCAAATGGTTCTCAAGAATGCATCAGGGACACCAATTCGCAAATTTACACTCTCCTATGATTCCAGCTATGATACCATCCAGGTAAGTGTGTACTACGATGGCTCAACTTTGTCCTATACTGCCTATTATTCGTACGATGATTGGGGAAATCTAATCTACTTCAAGGATGGAGAAGGCCATGAACAATTCCTTTCGTATGCCAATACGAATACGTCAGGATTCTTCGTAGATAATACTGGTACTATCATCAAGACATTCACCAATGCATTCTCTAGTTGTACAGTGCCGAGCTCTGTACATGATGCTTTGCTGGGTATGGCTGAAAAGCAGGATTCAACTTATGTCAAAGAGATGTATGTAACCTATGACTCTGAAGCACATCCCACACAGTACAAGGACTCTTTTGGGAACACTACGACGTGGTTAACCTTTTCAGGGACTTTTAACGAGAAGACTGGTGATACTTCTTTTCCTGTTGATTTAACAGGATATACGGTAACAGGGAATGCTGTACTGAAGGTTACTGGGTTGGCATCTGATGATAATTACACAGAGACACACTCATACACTCCTACCTACCAATGCCCCCAAAGAAAAGCCACATGGTCATGCACTGGATGGATAAGCAACTACTTCAAGGTCTACTATGTCTACTGCTGTGGCGTGCCTCCGGACTGCTATGATGGAAACCCATCAATTGGACCTTTCACCCATTATCCTGGTACTTTAGGGTACCAGAGCTATACGACCACCCCCGCCTGCAATGGGCAGGCAGAAACCTTCACTGTTAAAACCTACTGGAAGGCGTACCCTGCACAAGTGAAGTACAATTTTGACAATTCAGACTGGATAACAGTTACTTCCAATCTATCGAATGGCACAGCAAAGAAAACTGCCCCCATCACTGATGGCTCACATACGCTGTACTTTTCAGAATCTTCTGCGCAGAACACCAAGTTCTCCTGGTACTTGTACGTTCCTGTGGACAATTCACCAGACACGTACACTACAACAATGCAGTACGATACCTACGGTAATATGACCTCTGTTACAGATGCTGAATCCAATACTGTTACCTATACGTATTCATCCACCTACTCTTATGCTTACCCAACAGAAATCTCCTACACTGTGGGCAGTAACACTATCACCACCAAAGCTACCTACGACTCCAACAGAGGGTGGACCACCTCAATTCAGCAACCCAAGGGAGTAGACGCAGGATCAGGATATGACTACTTATACACTTATGATACTCTGGGAAGAATCACCAAGAAAGAGCTCCCATTACTCTCAGGCCAATCCCAAAGATCATACCTGGAAGCTGTCTACGATTGTGAAAACAGAACGACCACCATTGTCGATCAGCTCGGGCACTACGTTGTGCACCAGTATGATAAACTCGGAAGACAAACCAGTACCAAATGGTATACTGGTACCTACGGGTCAGGTACCTTGTACGCCACCCAGTCTTACACGTATCGGTATGATGATTTGCTGGCAACGATGACAGATCCAGGTAACCATACGACCACCTACACCCATGACTTCTTAGGCCGCCAAACTCAGATTACCTATCCAGGTTCATCATCAGTCTCTTACTCCTATGATGACACCAACTACAAGGTCACCTTCACTAATGGACGAAGTTACGATACAATCTCCTGGTATGACTGGCTCAACCGACTAACCAAAGTGGAAGCTGAGTATACTGCAGATACATTTGCTGTCACCACCTACCAGTATGATGAATTAAGCCACTTAACCTCAGTTACTGATGCTGAAAGCCACACCACAAGCTTCACCTACGCCTCTTTCTTTGGGTTAACCAAGACCACGTACCCTGATTCTGAATACGAGGAGTACGAATACGACAACGTGGGCAACATTACGTCCTTCACCGACTGCAAGGGAAATGAAACCACCTACACCTACGATGACAAGTACCGGTTAACGCAAACTGAATACCCAGACCAGTCCATCGTATCCTTCACCTACGATTTGAATTCCAACAGAACAAAAATGGAGGATGATGCCCCTAACACAGATGATTACGTTGAATATGCATACGATTACTGGAACCGATTGACCACTCAAACAAGACACATTTCTCAAACTACCTATACATTCTCCTACCAGTACGATGTAGCTAACAGAACAACAAAGCTCACATACCCTGATAACATGCAGATTTTGTACTCCTACGATGATCTGAACCGATTGACAGAGATCAAGAGATACGTGGATGGGTCCAACGATGAAATACTCTTGGACAATGTACAGTACAATACGGATAACCTGCTGACCCAGTTCGATTACGGAAACGATCTACAGGCTACCTTCACCTATGACTCAAGAGACAGATCCTCAGCAATTGATATCAAAAATGGGGAGACATCCTTTTTAGATCTCGACTATTCCCACGACAACAGCAGCAACATCACCCAGCTAGTAAATGGCTGGAGAGATACCAGTTCCACATGGCATTCAGAGACCGAATCCTACAGTTACGATGGATTAGACAGACTGACATCTGCCAGCTGCACCTCCTGGTCTCACACTTACTCCTACGACAAGGTCGGGAACAGATCAGGTAAAGATTCAGTAACCTATACTGTTAACACAGTCAATGAGGTCACTGCCTTATCAGATGGCACCTCTTTCACCTACGACGACAATGGGAATAGAACACAAAAGACCAAAGGGACTGACACCTGGGATTACACCTACGATTATGCCAACAGACTAACAAAACTAGAGAAGAATGATTCAACGTTGGGAGAGTACGTCTACAGTGGTAATGGTACGAGATTACAGGTGACAGAAAACAGCGTGACCACAACCTACATATACAGCGGCATAAACATTTTGTACGAAGAAAACTCCAATGGTACAGCCACATATATTCACGGACCTCAAGGAATATTAGCCAAGAGAACAACTGTCAACCAGGAAACAAACACCTTCTACTACCATACTGACCATCTCGGTACCACGAGGCTGGTCACCGATGACAGTAAGAACATTGTGGCTGCTGTAACCTACCGTCCTTTCGGAGAACCCTACACTGAAGAAGGATCAGAGCGCTACCTGTTCACTGGAAAAGAGAAAGATGCAACTGATCTCTACTACTACGGTGCCCGCTACTATGATTGTGAAATCGGGAGATTTCTGACCCGAGATCTCTATACCTTCCTA
>Ga0209636_10003923_pt1 | contig 15211 bp, 18 predicted proteins | sample DeeMarSWOR152_54_FD_187464 | JGI IMG/M metagenome (GOLD analysis project Ga0209636, IMG submission 187464) | Marine sediment microbial communities from White Oak River estuary, North Carolina - WOR-1-52-54 (SPAdes) (version 2) | ecosystem: Environmental > Aquatic > Marine > Intertidal zone >...
GCGGGGGACTCTTGCCCCCTCCGCATTCCCCCGACAACTCGGGGGCTGCGGCTTCCCCCATTGATAAGTCGTGAAAAGCACAGCGGCCTCCCACCAGTCGCAGCAGCAAAGATCTCATGTCCCTTGCCGACGTTGTAGACTATTTAATGCTCTCAGTAGTAAATCTATCATGAGAGCGTCTTGTGTTTCAATAGCGAGGCCTCCATTCTTTCTCTCAGCTGTTCCATTTTGTCTCTGATTGCCTTCTCTGCCCTCCGGACCTCCTTAACGAATTGTTTTACCTTCCCGAAATCCTTTTGAAACCGGATGACTGCTCCCTCACGATCCAGTTTGTTCGTATGGGTGCAGCTATCAGCACCATGAGGGCGGACCTTTAGAAGGGCATCAAACACATTTTCAGGAGAAAGCCCTCCCGCAAGTATGACAGGAATCGTGCTCTCGCAGACGAGCTCCCTGGACAGGTCCCAATCGGCAGGTCTGCCGGTGATGCCGAGAAAGCTCTCCACGGGCTCTTTTTCAAGCCAGGTGTCTATGAGAAAAAGGTCGCTTCCGGGCTCGAGAGTTCGGGCTATCTCCATAGTTGGAAAGCCATGGGCCATACCTGCTCTGGGGATGGGTATTGATCGGATAATGCCGACTTCCGGGAATTTCTCTTTCAGATTGCACTGAGATTGTATGATCCTCTCCAGGTCGAGCGGACGGGCAAGGTGATCCGTGAGGCGATCACAAAGGTGTATGTAGTGGGGACGGTAATAGTCCAGGCTCCGCTTAAGGGTATCCATGTCCTGAAACAGGGGCATCAAGCTGTTCTTCACCTCCGTACCCCCTGATAGAAGAATGACATCCTTCAAGGAGGGCTGGCGCCACTCATCCTCTGAGAGCAGTACGCTTCCGATGTGGTCCACACCCAATGCGATACACTGTTCTGCTTGCCATGGGTCCTGGATTTCGTAGATTTGAACGATCATAAGCGGTGGCCCTCGCAATCTGGATAACTAGCTATTCTTGAAAAGTGGCGGAGAGACTTGCCCGAGATTATCTACTGTTGAGGCCAAAATGTCTAGTCTCAAGGCCGGCCCCCTGCCTTTATGGAGGAGTCAAGAGCAGCTCCGAGCCCATTCACATTTGGTACTCATGGTACTCAGTGAGGAGGTGATTTTTTTGGAAAAGGGATTTGGCCATCCAGCAGGGGAGTAGAAATTCACGATTCGAGGCCTGACCCGGACCTGCAGTAATATGACCTTTTAATGGGTGCCCCCATCTCTCAGAGAGATTTTTCAGGCTCTTTGATAAACGCTTTTCTTCTGGCATCTTTTGCTCCTTTAAAAAAGCTCGCCTTTACCAGCACTAGGTGCCCTACAGCTCACTCTGTAAACTCGACCAGCACTTTCTCAACATCCCACAGGGGCTCTACCTTTTCGATGATGTCCTCTTTGATGGCTGAGGCGAACTGATGGTCAGCGGGCAAATCCACTACCACTCGTACGGTCCCGTCCTTCATCTCAATCTCCTTGATCAGCTTGGTACGCACCAAGTCCAATCCAGTCAAGGGGTTCATGACATGCCTGAGGCGCCGACGAAGTGCCTCCACTGTGGTCGGCTCTTTGTCCTTGACGAGCCCATGACGTTCTTCATAGTTGCGTATTGCAGTGCGCAGCCCCTCCACCGCCAGCACAGAGCAGTGGGCTTTTATAGGTGGGAGACCGCCGAGCGCATCCGAAGCCTCTTTCCACGTAATCTTTTTAGCCTCATCAATGGTCTTACCCTTGGCTAGGTCGGTGATGATAGAGCCGGTAGCGATGTTAGAAGCGCAGCCGTAAGATTCGAATTTGATGTCTGCGATGCGTTTAGTCTCGGAATCAACTTTTATGTAAACCGCCACCATATCTCCGCAAGCTGGGCTTCCCTCTATCGCTTTCCCATCGGGGTGCTCGATCTGTCCCACATTGTGCGGGTGACGGAAATGCTCCAGGACCTTTTCACTATATGGAAATCTCATCTCGCAACACTCCTATGCTGTTGTCTCCCTTAAGGGGCTAATGGCCCTAAGCTCCTTGACGATCTCTGCAATCGCTTCTACAACACCATTCGCATCCTCCATGGTGTTGTAACGACCAAACGTGAACCGCACTGACCCGTGGGCCCGCTCATGGTCGCCACCGATCCCCAGAATGACGTGGCTCGCTTGCAAGGAACGGCTGAAACAGGCGGAACCCGTGCTCACGGCAAACCCCCTCATATCCAGATGCAAGGTGATGGATTCACCCTCTACAAAGTGGAAGGTGATGTTGGCGTTGTGGGGAGTCCTCTTCCAGCGGTGCCCGTTCAGGGTGGTATGGGGTATCTCGGAGAGTACCCGATCTATGAGCCGGTCTCTCATCGTCATAAGTTGTTCGTTTTCCTCGGGTGTTACCAGTTCCACCGCCTTGGCAAATCCTACGGCTCCTGGTATGTTTTCCAACCCCGCCCTCAGGTTGAACTCCTGGAATCCCCCGTCCATCAAGTTTTTGATAGGGGTGCCTTTGCGAGTGTAAAGCCCACCGATGCCTTTGGGGCCATGGATGGTATGGGCAGAGATGGTTATCAAATCTACAGGCATCTTCCTTACATCCAAGGGAACTCTGGTGAAGGTGTGGGTTGCGTCGGTGTGGAAGATCACCCCTTTTTCCCTGCAGAGCCTGCCGATGGACTCGATATCTTGGATCGTACCAATTTCCTGGTTGGCGTGTTGGACGGAGACCAAAATGGTGTCATCAGTGAGAGAGCCTCGAAGCTGGTCGAAGTCCACAAAGCCCTCGCTATCCACATTCAAATAGGTTATACGGAACCCTTGCTTCTCTAAGCTCTTAGCACTATTGAGAACAGGGAAATCCTCTATTTTGGAGGTGATGATATGTCTTCCCTTTTTCTCTCCCAAAGCCATCGCTACCCCTTTGAGAGCGAGGTTGCTGGACTCGGTGCTCCCTGAGGTAAAGATCAGCTCTTCAGGGGACGCTCCCAAGGCGGGAGTTAGAGTCCCACGGGCCTTCTCCAACGCCTCCTTGGCTTCTATACCTATGGAATACCCGAACTCCGAGGTAGCTACGGCGTAAGTCTCAAAGAAGTAAGGCTTCATAGCCTCCAGAACCCGTTCATCCAACCGAGTACTTGCCGCGTTATCTAGATAAACAAGTTTGCCGAACATAGTTGATTAACTCCGCCTAATTGTTCTCTCTATATGAATAGAGTTACTGCCGATTCCCTGGCCTCCTGCATGTAGGCGCCCACTGCGCAGTACTCATCTATCAGGTCTTGGCGCAGGTCCTCGGGCTTGATGCCCATAATCTCCATGGTCATGTCGCAGGCCATGACTTTGCCCCCGAGCTCTTTGAAGTCCTTGAGCAGCTTTTCCAGCGACGCTACCTTGGCCTTTTTCATCCGCCGCTTTACCATCCACCTGCCAAGGCCAAGCAAGTTCATCTTTGAAAGTGGGCCCCCCTCCAGCGCACCTTTTTTGAGGCGTTGAAGTCCCCAGAAGGTAAAGAACAGTGAGGCTTCCATTCCCATCGCCAGGGCGCCGTTAGCGACGATGAGTGCACTGTAGATCTTATCCATATCCCCGCTGTGAACTATTATAGTAATCTTATCAGCCATGAGGGTTCACCTGCCTTTACCTGCGTATTCTAATCTTCCACACGGGGCCTTCGTCCTCCACGCCCAGAAGCTCCAATTTCAGGGCCTCTACCGCCATAGGTATTTCCTTTTTTGATGCTGGATGTGTTCCGATGACTTCCACTATATCACCTGGCGACGCCTTTCGAAGCGCCTTTCGTGTCTCAATTAAAGGTACCGGGCAGGTCTCATATCTCACATCCACTTTTATTGTTTCCATGCTTTCTTGCCTCCTGTACTTACACGCAACAGTGACGCATGCTTGCGTTCCACCAGATACAATCGAGCTCGTATAGTAATATTATCATTTTAATAATATTATAATACGCAAAGAGAATTTGTCAATGCCCTCATTACAAATTCGGGCAACCCCAGCTCTTGGCCCTAGGCTCTTTTCGCGCTCTTTTCCCTTTGCCGGTCAGCCAGGTCCTGTAAGGTCATCGACTCCAATACCTTGTCAGACGCTTGCTTCATCTCCAGCCAGACGTCCCGGGCCGCACATACGTCACTTTGCGGGCATGCTCTAGGCTCATCCACACAGTCAACTGGCGCGAGTGAACCTTCTGTAGCCTGGATAATCTCACTGAGCCTTACTTCTGCTGGTAGCCGGGCCAGCACAAACCCCCCCCGAGCGCCAGGAATCCCCCGGACTAACCCGGCTGCCCTAAGGGGAATAAATAGCTGCTCGAGATACCTCGTGGAAATCCTTTGCCTCCCTGATATGTCTTTGACCATTGTCGGGCCTTGTCCAGAGTGCAGGGCCAGGTCAAGCATTGCCCTTACCGAATACCTTCCTTTAGTAGAAAGTCTCATTTTCTATTACTAATGTCATTGTTTTTCTAATATTATTCCTCAAGGGGAATTTGTCAAGGTCATGGCAAAAGGGCAGTGCTTGAGGGCTTTTTCCTTCACACACAATCCTACTGAGAGCTCTTCCTAGGGTCTTCCGTATTTCCACAAACTTACCCCTCTTGTCCATTGTTGGTAGCAATGGTGTCATGTTCCACCCATCCCTCATATGAAGGGCTGCCTTTTACGTCTTTGTTTTTCCTTCCCAGAGCAATAGGTGTTCTAACAGGTAGAGGTAAGTGGCTGAGAAAGAAGCGTAGCTGATTTGCCAGCCCATCTTCAGCCGCTCGTTATCTGAAATTCATATCCAAACGTTATCTTCTGCAGTCAAATCACCACCTGCCTCTCCAGTATTGATAGTACCTGCAGGTTCTACAAGCATTATCTTACATTCTTCTTGTGCGTATGGTTTATGTTCCATTCCTTTAGGGACAACAAACATTTCTCCAGCCTTCAACTCGACCCTTCCATCACGCAGATTGATGGACATTTCTCCATCAAGAGTTATGAAAACCTCATCTGTTTCAGCATGGCTATGCCAGATGAAGTCGCCCTGAAGCTTCACTAACTTGAAATGGTAGTCGTTCATTTGGGCGATGATCTTAGGTGACCAATGATCAGAGAATGTGGTGAGTTTTTCTTGAAGATTGATGGCCTTATAGTCCATGCTCTATTTCTCCATATATCTTTCAGATGACAATTACTATGCAGAAGGATTTCTGCATAGTTCAATATGCTTTGTCTTTTGCAGAATTCCTTAGAAGCTTGCTTTACCAGCGCGGGCTTTCAGGACCACTGTCAAATACCTCGGGGTCCTGGCTGAATTCTCTAGCGAGGGGGTGATTTTTTCGGAAGTAGGATGTGCGTATTTCATACGGGAGTGACAATTCGCGATTCAAGGCCTCATCCCAAATAGATTCTCTGGATCCGGTTATGAGTCAAGAGCAGGTCTGACCCATTTGTCAAGGCCTTCTAAAGCTGAAAAAGGCCTGCCACTTTCAGAATTGATAGTAGTAATCCAGCCCAAGGTGGGTAATTTGCGTTTCTCCCATGAGATAGCGTAGAGTGTTTTTCAGTTTCATCAATTGAATGAAAAGATCGTGTTCGGAATAGAGGTTAGGTGCGCATTGTGGGCTCTTGAAATAGAAAGAGAGCCATTCCTGGATGCCGGTCATCGCGGCCCGCTGTGCCAGATCCATGAAAAGTACCAGATCCAGCACTAAGGGCGCCGCCAATATGCTGTCCCGACAGAGAAAATCTACCTTAATCTGCATCGGATACCCGAGCCAGCCGAAGATATCAATGCAGTCCCAACCTTCTTTTTCGTCTCCTCGGGGCGGGTAATAGCTGATCACAACCTTATGGTGGAAGTCCCCGTATAGCTCGGGGTAGGTTCTTGGTTGCAGGATGGTCTCCAGGGCAGCGAGCTTGCTCCCCTCCTTCGTCTTGAATGAATCCTTATCATCCAGGACCAATCCATCTCTGTTACCGAGAATGTTTGTGGAATACCACCCTGTGAGGCCCAGCATGCGAGCTTTGAGTCCTGGAGCCACAATGGTTTTCATCAAGGTCTGCCCTGTCTTAAAATCCTTTCCGGCGATGGCAACCTGTTGCTTTTCCGCTAGTTCCTCCATGGCAGGGATGTCCACTGTCAGATTTGGAGCACCGTTTATATAGGGGATCCCACTGGTTAGAGCAGCATACGCGTAAAGCATGCTCGGTGAAATGCCGGGATCATTTTTTTCCAGGCCCTCCTCGAAGCTCCTGAGAGAGTTGTGAACATCTGTAGGTTCTAGATACGCCTCTGTACTCCCACACCAGATCATGATGCAACGCGACACCTCGTTTTTTTGCCTGAACGTATCGATATCAGCCTTGATGCCCTCAACGAGCTCTAAATAAGAGGTCTCTGCCTTTACATTGGAGCCATCTAAGTTCCTGACAAATGCCTGGTTGAAAACCGCCGGCCAGGGCTGTATTTTTTCGAGAAAGGAACGAGCTGGCTCAAGGTCTTCGCTTTTTAGAACTTTGGCGTGAAGAGCTGCCTCGTAACAATTATCGGAAAAGATATCCCACCCCCCGAACACCAGATCATCCAGGCGAGCCAGTGGCACAAACTCTGTAATGGAGGGAGTGCGGTATTCGTATCTCTTACCCAGCCGTATGGTTCCCATTTGAGTCAGCGAACCAATAGGAAGGGCCAGGCCTCGGCGCACCGCCTCTACCCCTGCTAAAAAGGTGGTGCTCACGGCTCCCCCTATGCCAGGAATAAGGACACCCAGCTTGCCTTCTGCCTTGTGGATCTCTTCTTCCCGTTTCATGTCATCCTCAGTTGGTGGTTATTATTTTGTCGCCTAATCTCAGGTGAGAAGGAGTATATTGTAGACAGTCCCGGAAAGCAATATGATTGCGTGTGTAATAAACGTCTGATCATCGGCGCTCTTTCCCGCCATAAAGAATTTCTGAATCCTCAGGGCCATTTGGTCTGGGCTGCTCTCTATTGAGTACTCACCAGAAGTTTGTTGTAATAGGGCTTTGGGCAACAGGCTGTTGAGGCCTGGCCCCTTGTTCACAAACAAAACTTGGCTTTTTGGCAATATCTGCATATATTCCTCAAGAACCCCTTTTAAGTACCATAAAATTCTGGAGCGAACCTAATGAAACAAATCGTCATTACCAAGAGTGGTGGACTGGGCGTATTGAAAATCAAAGAGAAACCGGATGCTGCACCTGGAAGAGAAGAAGTAAAAATTCGTGTCAAGGCGTCCGGCATTAATTTTGCCGACATTCTGGCAAGAAAGGGTTTGTATCCGGATGCACCTAAACCACCCTGCGTCATAGGGTACGAGGTATCTGGCATCGTGGAAGCAGTGGGCGAAGAAGTCGAGGAGAGCATGATCGGAAAATCTGTCCTTTCCTTGACGAGGTTTGGTGGGTACTCAGATGTGGTTACAGTACCTGCCAATCAGGTCATCGAAAAACCAGAATCCTTAAGTTTTGAACAAGCAGCAGCCTTACCAGTCAATTATTTGACGGCTTATCAATTATTGGTTGTCATGGGTTCACTGCAGAAAGGAGAATCAGTGCTCATCCACAATGTAGGCGGCGGCGTCGGGCTAGCTGCGCTGGATATCGCAAAGAAAATCGGTGCTGTTACTTACGGCACGGCCAGTTCTGCAAAGCACGTCTTTCTGATGAAGAGAGGACTTGAGCATGTTATTGACTATCGTACCCAGGATTGGTCGGAAGTCTTGAAGCAATTAACCAACGGGAGGGGCGTTGAGCTCATCATTGATCCCTTAGGTGGGCGCAATTGGAGGAAAAGTTACAAAGCGCTCCGAAGTACTGGCCGTTTGGGTATGTTCGGCTTATCAACTGTATCAAGGCCTGGATCAGGAGGCAAATTGCGCATTATCAAAGTCGTGCTTCAGACACCCTGGTTTCACCCTTTCAGCTTAATGAACTCAAACAAAGGGGTCTTTGGTGTGAATGTGGGACATTTATGGCATGAAGGTCCGAAAGTCAGAAAATGGGTGGAAGTCATTATGAACGGTGTCCAAGAAGGTTGGGTTCGCCCGCACGTAGATAAGTCCTTTTCTTTCAATGATGTTGCTGATGCACATGCTTATATTGAAAATCGCAAGAACATTGGGAAGGTAGTATTAGTGCCCTAAGAAGCTGACAGTGGTTTATTACCGTTGTGCATAAAAACTGTAATGAGAGTGAGGTCAAACCTTGACCCTTTCCCCCTTTAGAGCGGGAGGTAAGTTTGTCCTCAGGAAACGGGATCCACCGGCTCTAGGAAGGGAAAGCGATGAAAGTCGGTGTCCCGGGTGTAGATCGTCTTGATGCCGTGCTCGCGCATCAATATCGCTGTCTGTGCATCGTGCATCAAGTTGCCGCTAATAGGAAGAAGATGATTGGAAGGCCCCGCCAGTTCTCTACTCTGCCCTGAGCCGTTGTCCCTTTCTTAAGCTATAGAAGAGACCACCTCAAAGCCAGCTTCTTCGAGAGCCTCAACAATATGCTGTACCTCGACCTTCTTTAGCCGAAAGAAATATATTCGCTTTCGCCTCAAATGGTGCTCGGAAATCCCCACACTTATAATTTCCCCCCCATGGCTTCGGATGAGCCTTGAAACAGTCTCGAATGCCTCCGGCCCTTCACCAAGAATCACATCTATCCTTGAGCTGGATTTCAATAGGCCCATTAATTCTATAAATGCCGCAACAAGATCTGCCACAGTGATAATGCCGACAACGTGATCATCATTATCTATTACTGGAAGGCCCCCTATCTTGTGGTGATAAATGATCTTGGCCGCATCTTCTATCTCAGTGTCTGGTGTAATAGTTATGGGATCTCGTATCATTACATCTTCAAGCTTCAGATCCTCGATCATGGAAGCAAGGAATACCTCGCGCAAGTTGCTCTCAGTAACAAGGCCACTCAGTTTCTTGTTCTCCACAACAGGCAAATGGCGGATGGAATGCCCTTTCATCAAGCCCACGCATTCCTGAATCGTCTGATCTTTTGTCACAGTTATCGGGTTTTTGACCATCCATTCCTCAACCCTCATATCTTATCCCCCCTGAGAACTTACCGGTAATTTCCTTAAGTCTAGTAATATCTCAGTCAAATGTAAACTTTTCAAGAGATTAGTCAGCATTCTTAGTCTCCTCTGGGATCCATTACCTGATAGCATCCAGTGGCATATCTTGTGTCCAGTGGATTTAGTATGACCCTTTATATTCCTCATCCCATGGAATTGTTCACAATACAAGGTGGAACCCAATAATCCCGATAAAGTTTACCAATTGGCGCGGAGGTGGTTTTTATAGAACAGGGATTTGCTCATCTGACACAGGAGTGGCAATTCACGATTCAAGACCTGAGCCCAAGTTGTTTTTTTCATTATTAAATTGAGCCCATCTCGGGGGAGCCTTTGGCTTTGGCCTCTTTCCATAAAAGATATTATCCATAAATGAAAAGAGGCGCCTTGAAGTTCTGTTTCTGGTAACGAGTTCCACTACCACCTTGTGGGGGAATGTCCTCGCGTGACTCCATGGGCACACCCTCATGCAAATGTTGCAGTCGGTTCCAACACCTCCCCAGTACTCAAAACAGGTCTCGGCATTCAACTTCCACCGAAGGCTCCCATTGCACATGGCACGATCTCCCAGAGGAATGGAATTGGAAGGGCAGCACATGGCGCATTTATTACAGATCCTGCAAAAATCCTCAACTCCCATGTCCACTGGTTTGTCGGGCATGAGAGGAAGGTCAGTAGTTACCGCCCCTAGCCTCACCCTCGGGCCGAACTCCTTTGTGATCAAATACCCGAGTCGGCCCAACTCACCCAAACCCGCATCTACTGCCATTGGAACCAAGACGGCCTCGTAATGACGAAGGTGACTTGCCGTAGCGGAATACCCGAGGTTGGCAATGAAGCTCGCCAGCTGAGTGGCGATATGGGCCCCTTTTGCATAATTACGCATGCTTTCAATCATCGTGGGTGTATGGGGGCCAGTGCCTACCATTTCAAACGACATCTCCATGGCAAAGACAACCGCATATCTATGCCCCACTTCGATCTCTTTGCCCCAATCCTCCCAATTCTCGTAAAAGATCTCCCCTCTGTGGGAATAAATCCAGAGAGGGTTGATTTCGGTTATCCCAACCAGATCAGCCCCAAGGGTCTTGGTATAGCCCTTGATCCTCTCTGTTGCCTCCTCAGGACTGAGATTAATCTTCTTTCCTCTCATCTCGGGGTGGGTTTCCGGCTCAACTTTATCAGGAGTAGAAAGATAGATTGGAATGGATAAGGATGCCAGGGCCGCTGCCACATTTAACCCTTCATTGGGTGTATCTATTGTGCCGGGGTGTCCCAGAGGCCCTCCCTTCTCCCTCCTCTTAGCATCGTATTCCTCATATTCAGGGTGCTCTCTGTAAAATACCCTATACTGTTCTGAACTGGGCAGAATAGATCGATTCCTTGCAAAGACTATCTCTCTCTCATCATGTCTTTTCACGTTTCCAATGATCAATCCCCTTGTCCCTTCCAGGGCCCTAGGGTTTGCCGCAGTTCTTCTCATGAGGAGAAAAGAGGCTATAGCGCCAAGAACAAGCCCCCCAACCAGGAACGTAAGGCCAATGTCGGTCTCAAAAAGACCGGCCCCTGTGAGGAAAAGGAAGACAACCGCCAGGGCCAGCATGCCTGAGAATTGCAATCCAGCAAAAACAGTGGCCCTCTTCTCTCTTTCCCAGATGCATGACACAAAAAAGGTCAGGCCAATGAATGCCTGACCTATCAGGGCCAGTGCTGCTATAAAAATCAGAACAGTAAGCATCTCCTTGCCCCCTGGGAAATCTTGTGAGTGAGGGACGTCCACTGGAAAATCAGTATCCCCTTAGAAGGTGGGACTTATTTGCAAATGGATGTGCCTCTTTAACAAATTACGATGTATTTTATGCTTAACAGGATTCCTTTATACCTTGGTTTGCCGGGATCTGTGTTCAGGGCGAATGTCAAAATTCAACTACATCCCCATTTCCAACGTACAACTCGCTCCTAGATCCAAATCGTGCGGTCCCTCTCACCACCGGGTACCCTAGCTCAATCATTCTCTTGACCGCAACTTCGCCTGTGCAATGGTTGCAGGCAACCTTCTTGAAGTCATGTTTCCCCATCTCCTTGACGATAAATTCTCTCTCTGGATTCATAGGTCCAAATGGAGCGATATGCAAACCCCCATAGATACCATACATATTAGCTCCACCCTTGATCTTGTCTATCGCGAAGTCGGCAAAGGTAATGGTGTTCTGGTGGCAGCAACCGGTGACCAAGACCATCCCTTTACCCTTAACATTGAAATAGAAGGATTCTTCTCCTCTCACCCTGGCGATTATCGGCAGGTCAAAGGTGACTGCAGCAACCCCTGGATACAGTTCATTTATGGTGCCAGGTTGTAGCTTAATAAGCCTTCCTTGATGGGAAATTCTGTTTGCCGCATTGCATTCATTAAAGGCCGCTCCTCGCACGTAGTGCATTCCCTCTGAGTAGAACGTGCTGGGGATAAACATCTTTATTTGAGGGTTGTACTTCAGGGTTGTCTCTAGTCCCCACAGATGGTCGAGATGCTCATGGCTTATGAACAGGAATTCAATCTCGCCGTGCTTGAGCATCTTATCGATGCCCTCTCGCTTGAAGGCGTGATCCATGTAATACCTGTTCCACCCGGTATCTACTAGGAATTTGTGACGGCTTCCATCCAGCAACTCAACCTCAATTAAGGAGCAACTTCCGGCGGCATTCTGTGGGTCCCAAGGTATTACCCATTGGCTGATTTCGAATCCCCCTGCAGCCTTCACCTGGCTAACTAACTTTTTCGAGTCAAACCAGCCAAGCTCGGAAATACAGGTTATCTTTACACTCTTGCACTGACCAATGTCGTATTTGCCTGAGGCGAGGGCCTCTAACGGTTTATGGGATATTGCGCCTCCTAGAGTTAAGGAAGCGCCACCAATGACTACCGTCTTAACAAACTCTCTCCTGGTAATCCCCTTCATGATAATCCCCCCTGTTAAGGTTGATAGACTGCCTGACCTGAATGGGCCTAACCACAGCAGTTAGCTAATAAGCAGTATCTATAGCTTCGCGAAGCTAAACTATAACGAAACGATCACCAGCAGGACTCCAGACAGCGGGTTACGGTCTGGTGCAACGAGAGTTAGAGCCTTTTTTTATAGTTCAATTTGTTATAACGCAGCTGCTACGGCACGAATATGTGCGGGTGATGTGCCACAACAACCACCTACAAGTTGCGCACCGGCTTGCAGACATTTAGATATCCCTGAAGCAAATTCAGTCGGAGACATATCAAACACTGTTTGGTTGCCGACCAACTTGGGTTTTCCCGCATTGGGTTCAGCCAAAACGGGTAATGATGTTGCCTGCTTAAGAAGGCACACAACTTCTGCCATCTGCGAGGGGTCGAGATCACCACAGTTTCCACCAATAGCGCTGGCTCCTGCCTTTCTGAGTAGGGTGGCGCATTCTCTTGCAGAATTTCCCATCAGAGTACGACCTCCTTTTTCCGAGGTCGTAAAGGCCATCGAGGCAATCACCGGAAGGGGAGCGACATCCCTGCAGGCACGTAGAGCACAGAGCGCTTCTCTCAGGTCAAACATAGTCTCAATGATGAAACCATCTACACCGCCTTCGGCTAACACCGTTGCTTGCTCCTTGAATGCCTCGTAAGCATTTGATTCCGACAGGTCTCCGTAGGGTTCAAGCATTTTGCCTGTTGAACTGACATCCCCCAACACATACTGCCCCTCGCGAATGGCGGATCTAGCAAGTTTGACACCTGCCAGGTTTACTTCTCGAACATCTACATCTATATTGTGCGCCTCGATGTAAATTCGGTTCATTGTAAGAGTGTTGGTTATCAAGATATGAACTCCACAATCAGCATATTGCTGGTGAATGGCCAGCACCTCTTTCGGATGAGTGACATTGCTTTGGCCGCCCATCTTCAGTCCAGCTTGTGCTAACTGAGTCCCCATCGCTCCATCAAGCAAGATAGGCTCTGTATTTGTGAGAAATTCCGATAGGTTCATTTCGTATTTCTTAGCGCTAACCTTGAATTATAGTGCCTATTCGCAGTTTATATTACTGCAAAATAAGAATCGTATTAGAATCTTGAAATAACTTCAATATGTTTGCCAAGAACCACAGGGTAACGTCAAAGTCCAGGGTATGGCTATCTTTTTTTTCATTATGCCCTATAACGCGCGGCTTTATTGGGTCGTTTCAAAATGGTTTATTGCGCCATAGGCCTTAGAATAATAGGCTCCATCTATATAAACCATTTTGAAACGCCCACTAGTCTAGACCATGTAAGGGCATAAAGAAAAAAAAGATAGCCATACCCAGAAATGAGCCAAAGAATCAATATGTTAGGTTTTACATGGTGGCCTGTTAGTGTAGATTTGTCTTTGCGTGGTGGCATGTCTCATGGGCTCCCATCGCTCTCACAGTCTTAGGAGCGTTGCTGGCAATTCTAACACTAAAGAGGGATTGGTGCTGCAGGGTGAAACGCCAAGAGAAGAACTAATTCGCCAATCCATCCAGCAATCCAGCGTAATTCGCGATAAATTATTTGCTCATATCTCCTGTTCCTTCACGTCCTCAAACAATAATCCTCTTTTTAGCTCGAAGAAGAGGGAAGGGGACTGATCCCCAGAGATATTCCTGTACTATCGGGATTATCTCCGGCTGATTGTATAGGCATCAACCCCAGGGTACTGATCAACTTGTGCCCCCATTTCTCTTGAGTGCTGAAAGGAGAGGTGAGCGTGTCAACAAGAGAACCTAACCTCGGAAAATGTCAAAGGTAAAGATTTGTCCGCCCGGCAAGAGTCAAGAGCAGATTTTACCCATTTTCACAAAGGCTGGCTAGGGGAGAAACGTCTGCCGCCCATACCAGGGAATCATCGCGATGCCGACGAGCTGCTCGGTTCCGTCGAACAGCTTACGGAGTTCTGACATGGTCACGCGAAGCTGATAGCTTTGCACCCGGTCGATTCCTTCCGGGATGCTTTTGACCACGTCCATGACCTGGTCGTAGCGGTACATGCGGAAAAAGGTCGGGTCGACGTTGGAGTGGGGTCTCGCTTCTCCTTTTGTTCGCACAGGGACAGCCCGCTGGTAGTCCATCCGAAACTCCAGGATCCCCCCGGCACTATCCCGTACCTCCCACAACTCGCTCCCCGCCCCAGGCTCAAAGTTCGCCCCTCTCAGCGTGGCCTGCCGACGCACCGTGGCTTGGACAGAGTTCTTATAGGGGCCAGAACCCTCGTGAGGCCCGAAGATTCGAATGATGAAGGGGGCTGACTCCCCTGTCTGCGGATGCTTGGCTGGGACATAAAGGGCCGCGAGCCGGAATGTTCCCCCACCGGCCGGCTTGCCTTCCGGATCCTGGTTGAGCAGCCGGTCGATGAAGGTGACAAGAAGGTTGGCCCCCTTGAACGGTCCCCGTTGAAGCGGTTCTACTTGCCAAGGAGCCGGGAGCCAGGCTTGCGAGGCTGCCTGCCCCACGCGCAAGCCCACGGTAATGCGGTTGTCCGCGTTTGACCCGACGAATATCTCCGCCCGTGCAGAGGCAGTCAGGGTCACACTGCAGACGGAGATCATCCCAAAGATAAACAACACGGAAAAGCTTGTCAGACGCCTCATGGCAAATCCTCCCTTCCCAGTAACTTCCTGAAACTATGGAACGTTGTTTCAGAATGAACTTACTTACGACTACCAATTTCAGACCCATCTTCAGAATTAGCAGCCCGAACAACAGCAGAAGCCGTGCGGCCTCTCCCGACGGATATCCCCTCCTTCTCACCGCAAGGTGTGGGTGTCAGTTGTTTTGGATAACAAGCCGCCTTCTGTTGGCACGAGTATGGAGGAATTTGCCTTCTCTGTCAATAAGTAGGAGGCCTGGAGTTTCCTTAATCTTTGGAGAAAACCGTTGTCCTTGAGCGTAAATTGCTGGAGAGGTGGGGTACCCATCGAGGGTGAGCAGGAAGGGGAAAGCCAGCCCTTTAGAGGCTGGAAGGGGTAAGTATTCCCCGCCTGCGAGCCCCGAAAGGGTCACCTCGAAAGCAGGGGAAGCGAAAGGACAAGGGTTTTCTCTAATCAAAAATAGAATTTGCC
>Ga0209636_10003924_pt1 | contig 15211 bp, 20 predicted proteins | sample DeeMarSWOR152_54_FD_187464 | JGI IMG/M metagenome (GOLD analysis project Ga0209636, IMG submission 187464) | Marine sediment microbial communities from White Oak River estuary, North Carolina - WOR-1-52-54 (SPAdes) (version 2) | ecosystem: Environmental > Aquatic > Marine > Intertidal zone >...
TCTCTTGATGTTACTGTTATTTACAACATCATCAGAAGGGTTGAATATTCTTTTCTCCTTTAGCAAAGCCTCTAATTCCTTTGTCATCAGTTCCACCTCATATAATTGCACAGGCAATAAGATATTAGTTTAGAATATAAATATATTTTCACCCGATTTATCGAAAATGACCAAGAAATGGAATAAGAGCAAAAAGATAATCAGTTTGATCTATGGTATTCTATCGGGGCCGATATTTTTTGGTCTATCACTTTTGTTATTGCAAACCTTGGATAGATCTATTGGGATATACAATTTAATCTTTTCGGTTTTTTGCCCCTTTCTCAGTACTCTCATTATGAGTTCACTCACTCCTCTCTTAATTTTCATGATACTGGACTTCCTGATAGGCACATTACTGAAGGATACTCTCCGCTACCCAAAAAGATACTTTGCTGCAGGTATTGCAGTTTTCATTTTCCTTTACTGGATTTTACTGTTCTTAATGGTCAACTCCCTAAAATAGCAGAAATGAGAATACTACCGAGGTTCTGGGGTTTTTTTGAATTTCTGATGAAATATACTACAGATGCCAATATCGGAATTCCAAATTGTCCCGGATATTTCCATTCAACGCCATACGCACAGAATAGCCCGCACAACACCCCTATGGCTGTCGCGATTATATAATTTACAGTAGTATTTGAGTATCCTCAACTGAAGTCAAATTCTTTTCAATTCAAAAGAATACTCTTTTTTCTCCAAATCTGAGAGACGGTAAACTAATTCATGTGCACACATACATCTTGCACATGCGAAATCATCGCCACATCTGGGGGAAGCATACATCAAAATGATCTTATCATCATTTATCTCAAAATCCCCTCCCACAATTTCCTCGGCGCAATTAATGCTCACGTATGCTTTTATCTGCAACGTTTCATTATCCAGCCAATTGGTTTCTTTTATTCCCAGCTCGGATTGATTATAAGGGCTAATGCTATCGTTACACGGACCTGCCTCAAAAAACCCTTCTGGTTCGAGTATTACCCCCGTGCATCTCCAGTTTATTGTTGCTGTTTTTGTTACGACATTAACAACGCACGCCGGATTACACCCCTCCTTCTCTATATCCAGATCAAGCCACCATGTGCCCGTGTCTGCGTTGCACATACAGGTATCCTTTAGCCTGTCACCGCATTCACTCGCTATAGCTATTTCTTTGGCTTCGAATAAACTCATCCCATTACAAATCTCCTCCGTAAATATTCTACCGTCGGGTGTCTTGCATTGGCGTGGATAACTCTCCATTACAGGATAACCAGCTTTAACACAGTCATCAAAATTATTTACCATTCGTACACATGCATTACCATCAAAGCATTTCCCCTCCCCGCAGTCGCAGATTTTTACCTCATGGCTATTTTCAGGGGAACATGCACATGCACCAACTGCACAGAGGTCTGGGAAATCACCCGTTGATTTGCAGCACATTCCTGTTGTAACTGTTCCCCCCGAATCTATGCAAGCCTGCTCTTTTCCCGTTTCTTCTTCTACACACCCACTAATCAACAAAATCCCTAAAACTGCCAGAATAGCAATAAGTTTATCTTTCATTTTTTATTATAAAAATTTTGTTGGCTCTTATAAAAAGACTGTAGATTTTATTCGGTAAAAACCGAAGGCTTTTTATACTCTGATGTTATAAATATATAACATAAAGTTGGAAATAATTAACAATAAGTTGGAAATAGATAACATGAGGTGATAAAAAATGAAGGCAACAAAAACAGATAAAATAATGATGGGGTCGGGTATAATTCTTTGTATCGGTGCTGTAGCTTTATTAATGACATCGGAGACAATAGATATTGTAATTATTTTAGCACTACTTGTAGCTGGAGTAATGGGTCTTATAACAGGACTTTCTAAATATCTTGGATACAGAGAGGGTCCAAGAACGGACGAGAGAACAAGAAAATTAAGCGCATTCGCAACGACATACTCGTGGTTCATAACATTTGTACTCGTAAATATTTTATTCCTACTGGATTATTTTGGTCGATTAACAATAACTGTTTCGCAGATCCTTGGGCTGATATTTTTTGTTATGCTTTTGACAATGGTAGGTATGAATATGTATTTTAAGCAAAAAGGTGATGAAGAATGAACAAGAAAACATACACAATCTATAAGGTAATCATTGTAGCAGCTATGGGAGGTACTATGGGGTGGTCTTTTGCTACAGGATACAAATACCTCCCATTTATTGCTCTAATTATTGGCATAGGCTTCATGTATATCCTTGCTATGCACAAGCCTAAGGAAATGGTAGCAGATGAGAGAGACCGCAAAATTGCAGGCAAGGCAGCATCAGCAGCATATCAGGTTTATTCAATCACTGCAGCGATTCTTGGTCTGGGTTTGAAAACTTTGACTAAAGACCAAATGATGAATACGGCAGGAGATATCCTTCTCTACTCTGCATGTGTATTAATACTAATCTATCTATCATTTTATTCCTACTACAACAGAAGGGGAGAATAATTTCCCATGAAAACCAGAATCAAAGAACTCAGGGCAAGATATGATCTGACCCAGGAAGACCTTGCGAAAAAGGTCGGGGTGAGAAGAGAAACCATTGTTTTCCTGGAGAAGGGGAAATACAATCCGTCCCTTAGGTTAGCTCACGATATAGCTAGGGTCCTGGAATCAAAAATAGATGAAATATTCATCTTCGAGGATAATGAAAACTAAAGCGTATAATATTTGAGGTATCGAAAAAAAATAGGCAGAAAAGAGTCAAGAATTCAAAAAAGCCAAATGTATCCGCGGTTTATGATGTACTTGGGGGAGGATTATGACGTTATTATCTACCTTGAACAGATCAGAGAATTGCAGATGCATGCGATAGAGTGATCAAGATCCAGGATGGGAAGATGATATGATTAATCCCGTGTCATATCATATCTGGAATAATCCACCTGAAAGAATTTTCCTGATTCTATCTATTGTATTTTTCGAGAGTTTTTGAGTTTCAATTTTTGTTACAGGTGTTTCATTTCAAGATTTAGCCTGTTTCATCGAAGTCATCTAAAAAGGAGGTGATTTGGATGAAAAAGAAGTTTTTGGTAGTCGGCTTTGCAGCCCTCCTCATAATAGGATTTGTTGCTGCAGGTGCCGCGAGCTATCTAAAGGAAATGCCCAACCTGGAGGAACTCGGCATCTCAGAGGACGCAAGTCCCCAAGAGATACGGGATGCTTTATTCCAGAGGAGGCTTGCAGACCTTGGCTTGACGGAGGACTCCACCATAAAGGAGTTGAAGGATGCCTTGGGTAAAGAGAGACAAAAGAGGTGGGGGGAAAGACTCACAGAGCTCAAAGAGAAGCTTGACTTACCTGAGGACGCTTCTGAAGAAGATGTGAAAGAAGCCCTTAGAGAAAAGCGAGGAGAATGCGAGGAATTCTATCCAAGGAGAGGGTTCCGTGGCAGAAGGATGATGGGGTTCCTAGGACTATAGGCCGAATCCCCTTTTTTTTATTTTTAAATGAATATAGTAAACTGTGAGGTGAATTAAGTGGATACCGTAACAACACTCTTTAATGCCACTAGAGGTGTGGTGAATCGGGGTCAACCACAATTCTTTAGACATGAAATCCTCGGCATACCCACCTTCTTCATATGGAATTTTTTGATAATATTGATTATTGCATTGATCTTTTACTGGCTTCTTAGAAGTACAAAATCATACGAGACGCCGATGGATGTCTTGAAGAAGAGATACGTTCGTGAGGAAATAGACAAAAAGACCTTTGAGGGGATGAAAAAAGACATAACGGATTAAAGATGGAAGTTTCTGAGACCCGGCTTGCCATAGCAATAATCGCAGTATTCTGTTTAGGCGTGATACTTTCCATAATCAACGGATACTATATAGAAGATACCGGTTCTTCTATTCCCTTAACAGTCTATGCCATGACCGCTATTGCAATGGCAGTTGGGGCGTTAATAGTCTTATTGTTTCAGTGGAAGATCAGTCAGAGACAGATGCATAGACTGCTTAAGATCCTGCCCGAGGACGAACGCACAATAATAGAGTTACTTCTGAACGAGAGAAGGATGGAGCAGACATACATAGTTGCTGAGAGCGGCTTCACAAAGGTTAAGGTCTCACGGTTAATAGCGAAACTGGAGCAGAGAAAGATAATAGAGAAAAAACCTGTAGGAAACACCAACCTGATAAAGCTAAAAATCTGATTCTATAGGCGCTGTTTCATTTTCTGTTACAGCTGTTTCAATAGAAAATATAGCCTGTTTCATCCAATGTTCTGTCCATGGAAACGAAAAAAATCGCTGTATTGCTGGGGGCGTTAATCCTCGTGGTTGGATGTCTAGGGAATAAAAGCGATGTAGAGGTGCAATCAGGTATAACTCAGACAACAATTAAAGAAGGCAATAGACCGCCAATGAGAGGCATGGGCGACAGAAATGAAAGTTTGGCGAGGGTAAGGGAGAGACTTGGTCTGCCAGAAAACGCGACAGAGGAGGAAGTGAGAGAGGCCCTTCGGGAAATGCGAGGAAACGGCAGCAGACCGCCCTTTAATGGAACATACAGAAAACATATTGGAGGTGATTTAAATGATATGTAAAATGTGGTCAGTTGAGGATCAGATTCGAATAAAGAAAATGAAAAAGGGTTTGATATTAATTTTGACGTTATGCTTTGTGACGGCATTGGTAGGCGGGGCACAGACACAGACAAACCTGATTCTGGACTACGATCTCATCTATATAGATTCCAATCTCAGGGCTGGAGATGCCGGAATTTTACGGTTTGTTATAAATAATGAGGGTGATCAGAAAGCGGAGAAGGTTATTGTGTGGGTTCCGGATGTGGAGGATATATACGTATCGAAGCGTTCTTATCTTGGTACTTTACTCTCTGACGAAACGGCTACAATATCCACCAGATTGGATGTAGCAGAAGATGCAAGTACAGGATTACATATTCTACTGGTACATGTAATGTACACTGGTTATGACAGTGATGGAAGGAAAGAAGAATTTCAGGAGCGTATCTATGAGATACCGTTCATAATCTACGGAGATCCATTATTCCAGATCACACCCTCAAAGACAACATACTTCAAAGACGACCTGGATGAGTTAAACCTTGAAGTCTTGACGATGGATTCCGTGAAAGACTTGGAGGCTACGCTATCATCGAGTTGCGTTACAACAATCGGCTCCTCGCGGAAATATGTGGGGGACGTTGACGCAGACCAGAAGTTCAACATTACATACCAGATAAAGCCCACCTCAACAGGCGCGTGTGGGATCTCACTGAAGCTTTCATACATAGATGAATCAGGGAGCAAGGTTTCCGACAATGTTTCCATCGGATTGATTGTTGAGGAGGCCGGCGTGGACTTTAGGATAGTGGACATAAGCTATGAGCCAACGGGTCCAGGGCAGACAGTAACATTAAAGCTTTCCGTTAAGAACATGGGGGAAACGTATGCGGAAGACACAGCCCTTTCTCTGTCGCTCACAGACCCATTCACCACAGCAGACACCGCAGAAAAATATATCGGGAGAGTGGCTGCGGGCGAAACGGTAGATGCGGAATTCAATCTGGCGGTTTCATGGGATGCTGAACTAAAGGTATATTCTATCCCATTAGTTGTGAACTATAAGGTCGGTGGTACCTCGTATAGCGTCGAGAAAGACGTTGGCGTAGACGTCGGGGGACAGGTTATTCTGGAAATCATCAAGGTGGAATCCAGCAGGGGATCGCTGCAGGTTGACGTCGCCAACGTCGGTACTCGAACGGCAGAGAGCGTGAAGGCAACATTGATTGTAGGTGAGGGAGCAAGGTTTGTGAGTTCCACATCATCAGTTGATGCAACAAGCCAACGGGGACAGGGAGGAGGCTTAAACCTTTTGCCGGGCATGGGTCGCGTCAGGTCTACGGGGTCTACGGGATCAGGAAATACAAGAGCCACAGGATCCACCAATCAGATGTCTGGGGCCGGGGAAGAAGCAATGAACAGGTCAAGTCAACCCCAGACCTACATCACCTATAAGTCGGATATTAAGCCAACTAAGCAGACCACGTTCACATTCGATGCAAGCATATCGGGGCAGGCTGCATTGATTCTGGAATACAACGGAGCAAACAACCAGCGTGTAACCCAGAGAGAGCAGATAACTGTTGGAGGAATGAGCGGATTAACTGGATTAACTACGTCAAATGCCTCCAGGGGCGGTACCGGAATAACCACCTATCTAATTTATGGAGTGGGTGTCCTAGTAATTGTTTTTGTAGCAAAAAAGGCACACGGGAAATGGAAGTCTAAATAAAATGATTGACGTAGCCCTAAAGAACGTCTTCCGGCAGAAGATAAGAAGCTCCCTCACGATACTGGGGATAGCGATAGGCATAGGTCTTATCTTGGCATTGGGTGCGATAGGAGAAGGACTGAACAAACAGCTTAAGGAATCATTCGGCGACATAGCAGGCGTCATAGATGTCAATACCAATTTTGAAAATGCCGAAGGCATCAGCGACGACATAATCGAGGGGATAGAGGATATCGATAGTGTGACCAGCGTCGTACCTGTAGGGGAATACAGGATCACAAGAGGAGGCTGGGGGATGGGAGGCATGATGTTCAGGGTGAGGGGAGGCAGTTCGTTGACCTTCACAGGGATATTCCCCGAAGACCAGGACTATCTCATCGGGGAACAGATTATTGCGGAAGAAGGCAGGAAACTCGACGAATCAGATGATGGAGAATACGTTGTTGTTTTAGGTTCCACTACTGCAGAAAATCAGTACCTCAACGTAGGAGACGAAATCGAGTATGAGAGGAGAGAGGATGAGGAAACCGAAAGCTACTACTTTGAAGTAGTGGGTATCTTAGAGGAGACTGGGGACAGCAGCATAGATGAGGCAGCTTTTGTTCCATTGAGGACGATGCAGGAACTAGAAGACGACGACACAATCACTAGGTTGAAGGTCAAAATAAGCGATGTCGAGTTGGTTGAGAAGATCACAGAGGACATAAACGATTATTCAGACGAGATAAGAGCGTTTTCGCCGTTGTCGATGGTCAGAAACTTGGAGTCAACGCTTTCAACCATCCAGATGGCAGTCTATGGGATCGCTGCAATATCCCTCATAGTAGGTGGTATCGGGGTGATGAACACAATGATAATGTCCGTGATGGAGCGCAGAAGAGAGATCGGGGTGATGAAGGCTATCGGAGCGACCACGACCACCATACTTGTCCAGGTGCTTGAGGAATCAGCGTTTCTGAGTGGGATAGGCGGACTAATGGGTCTGCTGCTCGGCTACGCCTCAAAGGGGGTCATAACCCAGTACACAACATTTACAATGATACTGACCCCAGAACTCATCGCCTTAGGCCTTGGGTTCTCAGTAGTCCTTGGTATGGGTGCTGGACTTTATCCTGCATGGAGTGCCTCTCAGCTGGATCCGATAGAGGTGTTGAGATATGAATGATGGGGAAATACGCTGCCAAGACTTGGTGAAGACCTACAATCCTGGCAGGGTAAATGAATTCATGGCTTTAGAAGGCATAAATTTAGAAATTGGTGGGGGGGAATTTGTGAGCATGATGGGGCCTTCTGGCTCTGGAAAATCAACCCTGCTCAATCTCATAAGCTGTCTCGACACACCTACTCGTGGAGAGGTATACATTGAGGGTATTGCAATATCTAAGCTAAATGAATTCGAGCGAGCTAAACTTCGAAGAGAGAAATTTGGTTTTGTTTTTCAGCAGTTTAATCTAATAAATGGTATGACGACATTTGAGAATATTGAACTGCCGATGAGATTTAAGGGCGTATCAAAAAAGGATAGACAAAGAAGGGTCAATGAATTGCTGGGATTGGTTGATCTGGGAGATAAGGGAGATAACAGACCGACTGAGCTTTCAGGTGGACAGCAACAGAGGGTTGCTATAGCAAGGGCGCTGGCAAATGATCCCAGGATTATTTTAGCGGATGAACCCACTGGCAATTTAGATACAAAGACGGGGGAGAAGGTTATGGGTCTATTGTCCAGTTTGAATAGAATGGAGAATAAAACTATGATCGTCGTAACTCACGACCATAGAATCGCAGATGCGTGTGATAGGATAATCCAGATCCAGGATGGAAGGATAATATAATTAATCCCGTATCATTCCCCTGTATCTGGAATAATCTATTAGTGCTTTCATTGCCCTTATGCCCCTCTCGGGTGTGGGGTATGTCGGTATACTCACTTTCTCCATCATTCTGGTATGAACCTGAGTGAATTCCCCTCCCGTCGTGCAGACCACGAGGGGTTTATCTTCGAATTCGGAACTTATCGATATCAGGACATCCACCACATCGCTTTCGAGTGCGGATAACTGCAGGAGCATTACGACAAATACCGCATCCACCCCCTTATCCTTCATCACGTATCTGAGGACCTTCTCGTATCTGTGGCTGTCCGCGTCACCAACGAGGTCTATGGGGTTGCCAACTACAGCATATGATGGAAGAATTTTCCTGATTCTATCTATTGTATTTTTCGAGAGTTTTGCCATACTCAATTTGTTTTCTACTATCTCATCCGCCGATATAACACCAAAACCCCCCGCGTTGGTTACTATCTGAATCCGGTCTCCCCTTGGAAGATTTAGATAGGCGAGGGCCCTCGCAAAATCAAAAAGCTCCTCCGAGTTCTCAGCCAGTAATACACCGGATTGTCTGAACATCCCCTTGAATATCTCGGATGGCCCGGCAAGGGATGCCGTGTGTGATAATGTCGCCCTTGATCCCTCAAAGGTCTTGCCGCCTTTCATCGCCACGATGGGTTTCTTTACACTGACCTCCCGCAGGGCGTTAAATAATTCCCTGCCATTTTTTGTCCCCTCGAGGTAGAGCACTATTACTCCAGTATTTTTGTCATTACCAAGATATTTTATCATCTCGATTTCATCCACATCGGCCCTGTTTCCAATGGAGATAAATTTCGATATCCCCATATTTTCCGCAGCAGCCTTGTCCATTATTGCCGTTCCATATGCTCCTGATTGCGATATAAACGAGATACGCCCCTTAAAGGGTCGATCCTGCTTGTACATCGGGGAGAACATCGTATCCACGTGTGAGTATGTGTCGAAGATACCAATGCAATTGGGTCCGATAAGTCGCATCCCGTATTTTCTCGCTATCTCGGTAAGTCTTTCCTCACGCTCATTCTCCCCCACCTCCGAGAATCCGCCAGGGATTATCACAACTGCCTTAACCCCCTTTTTTCCGCATTCCAAGAGAGCATTTTCCACGTATTCTGCGGGTATAACTATTACCGCGAAATCAATTTCATCCGGAACGTCCAGAACAGACGAATAAGATTTGAGATTCATCAACTCCTTTGCGTTGGGGTTTATCGGATAGACCTTCCCCCTGAATCTCTTGACAAAATTACTCAGTATTACGTGTCCGAACTTTCTCGGCTCCCTAGATGCACCAATTATGGCGACACTTTCCGGTTTAAAGAGGTAGTCTAAACCATCCATTCTATTTGATTATTCTCACATCAACGGCAAACGCCCCCTTCTCGTTCACCATCAGGGGATTAATATCCAGTTCTCTTATCCCCTCTTTCTCGATAAGTCGAGATACCTTGAGGAGCGTATCAACGATAGCATTTATATTGGATTCTCCACGCGATCTTAATACATCATATGCCCCTGAATCTTTAATCATGTATACTGCATCCCTTTTCTCCAGTGGAATTAACCTGAAAGACACATCATGCAGAGCCTCAACGAAGATGCCACCGAGCCCGAAACATATAACCGGACCAAATTGCTCATCTACTTTGGAGCCTATCATCATCTCTTTTCCGTCTATCCTCTCCTGCAGTATCACCCCGTAAATTTTTTTTGTGAGCTTCTCCGCATTTTTCACGATTAGTTTGAATTTCTCACCGAGGTCGTTCTCCGAAAAAGCGACCTGCACGCAGCCCGAGTCGGATTTGTGAATTATCTCCGGGGAATCGATCTTTAAAACGAGCGGAAAGGAAAGTTTTTTTGATGCCCTCTCGGCATGTGTCCGATCCTTGACAAAGGCGTATCTTGCGGTTTCTATTCCATATCTCTTAAGAATTCCATACGCCAATCTGTCTGAAATTTTCATACTATTTAGAAATAGCCATTAGATACAAAAAATACTGATAACGTTTATATATGAGCTCGCCATAAATACTTTACTGAGACTAAACAGAAAACAATGGACATCAAGGTATGTATGAAATGCTTCAGCAAGAAGGTCAAGAGGCATCTCCATCACGATAAAGTGGAGGTTAATTATTTTCCCCTCGTTATGGATTGGGTCTGTGAGGATTGCGGCTATAAGGGGATTCCCATCGTATTCTGTAGTGAGGAAGACTATGAGAGATTTATCTCGATAATTGAATCCCATAAAAGTGATAGAGATAAAGAAGATTGATTCGGGTTTTGGTATCGGGGTTAAATTGCAGAATGCAAATTTTCTACTTATAAGTGCTAAAAAGGGCTACATCATGTGCGGTTACCTGAACATGGAAACCGCAGAGAAACTCGGAGATGTTGCATGTATCGTTACTGGTGTGAAGACATTTGAGGATGTTCTAAAAGCCAAGGTAGTTAGAGTAAGTAAAAGTGCACGTGCCTTGGGATTAAAAGAAGGAATTACTGGTAAAGAGGCTCTAGATCTTCTCTCTGCCTGATCCTGATTACCTGATCCTGATATCCTCCAGGACGGGGAATCCTTTTCTGATCTCTCTAACCATGTTCCTATCGATCCTACACCGGAGTATCTCCTCCACATCATCACCGAGTGTGAGTACATCCCCCCAGGGGTCAACAGCTATAGATCTCCCAGAATATTCACTTACTGTATCTTTACCCACCCTGTTACAGGCGATAACAAAGAATTGGTTCTCTATTGCCCTCGCTTTAATTAGGGGTTCCCAATGCTTCTTCCTGAGCTTTGGAAAATTTGCACAGATTAATACGATATCTGCGTTATTCTTCATAAATTTCCTAAATAATTCGGGGAATCTAAGATCATAGCAGGTTGCTAACGCAATTCTTCCAAATTCTGTTCCTATCACAGAGATGTCTTCCCCAGCGGAAAAATAATGCTTCTCCCGATCAAAGAGGTGAATCTTCCTGTATTCTCCGACAACGCCCGTGTTATCTACCAGAACAAACGTATTATGGAGCCATCTGTTGCTGTCTTCGATTATAGAACCGGCAACTATCTTTTTTCCACAGATATTGGATATCCTCTTTATCGTTCTCCCAGTTAGTGGTTCGGCCAGATCCGCTATGTTATTGAAATCGAAACCGGTCGTGAACAATTCCGGGAATAATATAAGATCGGCTTTTGAATCTTCGATTATTCCAATAGCCTTATCTAGGTTAGCTTCTTTGTTTCCCAATTCGATGTCTATTTGCGCGATTTCTACAAGCATTTTTAACCAATTTCTTTTCTAACCGCCTCTGTTGTGGGTTCAATCACGGTTGGTTTATTCGCAAATCTTGGGGAGATTTCTTTCAATTTTGACAGATGGTAGTTAATTGTCGCATCCGGATCCTTCAAGATGTTGCCAGTTATTATACATGCGACGCTCTCATTTTTATCTATCACTCCAAAATCCCTTAATTTCTTTGCTCCGGCTACAGAGGCTGCTGATGCCGGCTCGCAGCCTATTCCAGAGCCATCTACTATAGCTTTTGAATCCATGATCTCCTGATCCGTAACCTCCTCAGCCAAGCCATTGGTTAGCTTTATCGACCTCAATGCCTTTTTCCAGCTTACGGGGTTGCCAATCTTTATGGCTGTCGCTATTGTCTCAGGGTTCTTTACCGCCTTTAATTCAGATAAATTCTCTTTCCATGTCCTGTAGAAGGGATCCGCGCCAGAGGCCTGTATTGAGGCAATTCTCGGAATTTTGTCTATTAATTCCAACTCTATCAACTCATAGAATGCCTTACCAAAAGCAGACGTATTGCCCAGATTACCGGCCGGAACAATAACCCAATCTGGTGGCTCCCAGTCAAATTGTTGAACCAGCTCAAATATTATACTCTTCTGTCCCTCTATTCTCCAGGGATTGATCGAATTAAGTAAATACATCTTTAACTCGTGTGAAGATTCTTGCACGAGAGACATAGCATCATCAAAATTTCCCTTAATCTGCAAGACTCTGGCACCGTAAGCCATCGCCTGTGAGAGTTTACCAAAAGCAATCATCCCCTCTGGAATAAAAACAACAGACTTCATTCCTGCAAGAGAGGCATATGAAGCTAAAGAAGATGCCGTATTTCCCGTAGATGCACAGGCAACAACCTTCATCCGAAGCCTTCTTGCCTCAGAGATTCCAGAGGTCATTCCCCTGTCCTTAAATGAGCCCGTGGGATTTTCACCCTCATGCTTGAGGGAGATATTCCTTATTCCAGTATACTGCCCAACTCTTTCATGACGGTAAAGATTTGTGTTACCCTCCGGTCTCGAAACTATATCTCCATCCAAGATGAGGGGGTTGATGAGTTCGCGAAAACGCCAGACTCCACTAGTATAAGGAAATTTTCTTGAGCCCAGTCTCGAGTCAAATAATTCCCTGGACACCTTTTCCCTGAGAGAATCGAGGTCGAGAACAACATCCAATAAGCCTCCACACTCACATCTATGGGTAATTCCTTCCTCTATCGACTTGTCGCATTCAATGCATTTCAGTTTGATTTCCATCTTTGTTATTATAGATTATCATCAGAATAATATAACATCGTGGAAAATAAAATCAAGGCTTTATTCTTTGATATCGACGACACCCTTTATGACAGTACCTTACAGGCAAGTCTGGCGAGAAAGAACGCAATAAAGGCGATGATAGAGGCTGGTTTAGATGTAAATGAAGAAAAAGCTATGAATTCATTACAGGAAATTGTGAAGAAATTCGGTTCTAATTATTCCTATCATTTCGATGAGCTCCTTAAGGAATCTGGTTATGATCCAAACCCAAGGATAGTTGCAGCCGGTGTCGTCGCTTATCACACAACTAAAATAGCCTATCTCGTCCCCTTTCCCGATACAATTCCCACCCTCCTTAGGTTAAGAGATTTAGATTACAAACTGGGAATCATAACTGATGGAATTTCTGTAAAGCAGTGGGAAAAATTAATAAGGCTGGGTCTACAGCACTTTTTCCATTCCGTCATTATTTCCAGTGATGTTAGGAGAGAAAAACCAGATCCAGAACTCTTTAAAATTGCCGTTAAAAATTTGGGCTGTAAGCCAGAAGAAACACTCGTGGTCGGGGATAGACTCGATAAAGATATATCGGGAGCCAATAAAGCTGGAATGGTAACCGTCCAGATCATAAAGGGAAAATACAGGGAGAGAAAACCAAGAGACGAATTTGAGGAACCAGACTACATTATATCCAATCTGGCAAATATCTTGGATATATTAAAAATTAATTAAAGCAGGTGTATATTCCCTATATTAACATTCTTCAGATACTTCCTTGCAACTTTGTAACATTCATCTACCTGCTTTCTTGGGGTTATGGGCATGTCAGACATGTAAAAACTTGGATGGAAAACCAATAATGAATAGGGAATTTCGGGATTTAGCTCTGCTATGAACCTTGCGATATTTTCAACCTCTTTTTTGTCGACATATTCTGGAACTAAAAGGGTCGTTGCAGTTAGAACCGGCTCTTCTCTCTTGTCAAAGAATTCCTCAGCAATTATTCTGAAATTGGAATATGCACGTTCATTTGATACCCCTGAGAGGGCTAAAGAGAGGTTTCTGTCAAAGGCCTTTAGATCAAACTTAACGATACCATTACTCTTAAAGGACAATTCAGCCGCCTTCCTAACGAGTTTTTCATTCCCACAGCCATTCCATTCCCAGCATATTCTCATGCTTTTAGATTCCAGTATTTTTTCAGATACCTTGAGGGCGAAGGGCAAATGCGGTTCTGGGGATCCACCAAAATAGCAGATGCAGGAAATCTTTTCATTTTTTATTGCTTCATTTACAAAAGTCTCCTTGTCAATCCTGGGGGCTGAATCGATACTTTTATGGGATGAATTCTGACAGAATATGCAGTCAAAATTGCAACCATAGAAGAATACCGCTAAATTATAAAAGCCTCTTTCCTTACTCCCGGGGCAGAACCATCCCGCGCAGCAATTTGTCGGCAATGGATCCAGATACGTATGAACTAATCCATACTCTAAGGGCTGAATCAATTTTCCATCAACATTCTTCCGTAAACCACAATAGCCAATTCCATTTAAACCAATTTTACATTCATTTGCACAGATCCCGCAAGGGATTCCTTCAGGGTCTTTCGGTGGTTCCAGGGGCAAATTAAATTCCGACCTGATTCGGTCATGGGCCTCCTTTGTGTATAAAAGAGCCTCCTCTGGTTTTTCTCTTATGCAGTTAATACAAACACCCAATGCTTCAGATACACCAATACCCTTTTTATCACACAGCTTACATTTCTTTAAGGTCATCGCCTCTCGATTTTCAGAGTATAGCCCAATTTCCTCGCTTCATCTAGAAGAAATTTTTCAACCTTTTCAGAATAGTTCTTCGAGACAAGAATGTTGTTAAAATGATAAAACTTGTATTCCTTCTCTCTGGGAAAAGAAGACGTAAGGAGTTCAAAGACAAGATCGTTATTTGGAAACTCAAATCGCCCAACAGGGGCATGTTCGCCCTCCCTGACATGAAGTATTGCCCTTATTTCCCCCTTGTATTCTACAGCTTCTTCTTCTGGTGGTACTTCTGGTGGTTCTTCTTCTGGTGGTACTTCTGCTTCTTCTTCTGGTGGTACTTCTAGTGGTTCTTCTTCTGGTGGTACTTCTGCTTCTTCTTCTGGTGGTACTTCTGCTTCTTCTTCTGGTGGTACTTCCTCTGCTTCTTCTTCTGGTGGTTCTTCTGGTGGTTCCTCTGGTGGTTCCTCTGGTGGTTCTTCTGGTGGTTCTTCTGGTGGTTCTTCTGGTGGTACTTCTGCTTCTTCTTCTGGTGGTACTTCTTCTGGTGGTACTTCTTCTTCTTCTGGTGGTACTTCTTCTTCTTCTTCTGGTGGTACTTCTGCTTCTTCTTCTGGTGGTACTTCTGGTTCTTCTTCTGGTGGTTCTTCTGGTGGTTCCTCTGGTGGTT
>Ga0209636_10003925_pt1 | contig 15211 bp, 10 predicted proteins | sample DeeMarSWOR152_54_FD_187464 | JGI IMG/M metagenome (GOLD analysis project Ga0209636, IMG submission 187464) | Marine sediment microbial communities from White Oak River estuary, North Carolina - WOR-1-52-54 (SPAdes) (version 2) | ecosystem: Environmental > Aquatic > Marine > Intertidal zone >...
CCTACCACGAACTCACAAGGGAAGCGTTTCTCTCCGTCCTCGACATGCTCGCCGGCAGCTATCGAACCGACGCCTTCTCCAAACTGAAGCCGCGGATCTCCTGGGATCGGGTGAACGATCGACTGTACCCACTTCCAGGTAGCCGTTATCTAGCCATCATCAATGGGGGTGCGATCCCCGATACCGGCCAGTACCCCGTCCTTTTGGAGGATGGGAAGACGCGTCTCGGCGAGCTCGACGAGGAGTTTATCTACGAACGAAGAGTTGGGGAGACGTTTCTTCTTGGGACTGGTTGTTGGCAGATCCTCGACATCGGGTCCGACCGAGTGGTCGTCGCGCCCTCAGAGGAGAGGGTCGCCCAGATGCCGTTCTGGCGTGGAGAGGGGCTCGGTCGTGATGTCGAGTCCGGCCGGTACTTCGGCGCCTTCCTCCGCGAATGCGAACGCCGTCTTGCCGACTCCGACTTTGAACCGTGGTTGATGCGAGAGTGCAAACTCGACGCCGCTGCGGCACAAAATGTCAAGACATACCTCGAGGATCAACGCAGATACGGAGAGACGATTCCAAGCGACCGAGTGATCTTGCTCGATGCCTTCCCCGACGAGCTCGGCGAGCGGCGGCTTGCCCTTTTGTCTCCGTTTGGACGAGCCTTCCATTTGGCCTTTCTCTTGGCCGCACTTGCCACTTTCCGAAAAGAAGGAGGAGAGGTCCCGCTTGCTGTCCACTCGGACGCTGGAATCCTGTTTAAGCTGGGCAACCTTCCCACCGAAAAGGCTGTGGGGCTCCTGGGTTCGATCCGGCCCGATACCGTGCAAGATCTCATCGTGGAGGAGCTGGAGAATTCGGCCTTCTTTGGCATGCATTTTCGCCAGAACGCCGCACGGGCGTTGCTCCTCCCCCGTTTGCGCCCGGGGCGTCGGACCCCGCTTTGGCTGCAGCGCCTTCGGGCCCGCGACCTGCTCGCTTTGGCTCGTGGCTACCGGTCCTTTCCCATCGTCGTTGAGACCTATCGAGAGGCGATCGAGGATCTGCTGCCGATACGCGAATTGATCGCCTTTCTTAATGCAGTGGAGCAAGGAAGGGCGCAGTTTGTCCTCCGACGTGGGGAGAGACCCTCGCCGTTTGCCTCTTCGCTTTTGTTTGACTTCACCGCCCTTTACCTCTACGAGTGGGACGAGCCAAAGCCGATTGCTTCAGAAAGCCGGGTCGATCACGCGGCCGTGCAGGCGCTCCTGGAAAAGGGGGCCACCGCTCGCCTCTTCGATCCGGAAGCGGTCGCGATTATGGAAAAGCGGTTACAAGCCTTGAACCCATCTGACCGGGCGCGAGATGGCGCAGAACTGGTTGAACTCCTCCGCCGGATCGGCGATCTCACTGAGGACGAACTTGGGGAGCGTGCAGAGCACAAAGCCCTCGAAGTCCTTCCCGAGCTTCTTGCCGACGGGCGGATTGCTCGGGTGGAGCTTGCCGATACCAAAGTTCCCGTACGACTTATCGCGGGAGAGGATCTATTGCGCTACACCAAGCTCGAAGAAGAAGACCTGCACTTTCTGGTCTCCCGTTACATCACCTCACATGCGCTGGTGACGCGCGAGGAGATCCTTGCACGGTATCCGATCTCCGAAGGAAAGCTTGAAGAAGCTCTCGGTGGGATGGAGTTGATGGCGATCACGCAACCGGAGGGACCGTCAGGTCTTTGTGATCCCCAGGTTGCCACCGGAATTCGCCGGTTGACCCTTTCCCGACGCCGCCGTGACGTCAAGGTCTTCCCGCCAAGTGAATTCACTAATTTCCTCCTTCGCTTTCAACATCTTGGCCACCCTCGCACAGGCGTGGAAGGTACCCATGAAGTGTTGGCGCAGCTTAGTTGGTGCTACCTTCCCACAGAGGTGTGGCCGCGCGTTCTAGGGACGCGGGTGAGAGACTATTGGAGAGATCACCTGGATACGCTCCTGCGCACGGGGGAATTCGTGTGGCGCGGGTTCGGACACGGCGAAGGGATAAAACGGATCGCGTTTTGCCTCCGGGAGGAGGTACAAAACTTCCTTCGCTCCTCCCCACTGGGAGAATCTGTCAACAACGAGCACGCAGATCAGGTGCTCGCTATGCTGCGGGAAGAGGGGGCGTCCTTTCTCGGCGATATCGCCGCTTGGCTGAACGAGCCTCCTTCCCAGGTTGCTGCTGCCTTGTGGGAGTTGATGTGGGCCGGTTTAGTGACAAACGACTCCCTCGCTCCGGTATGGGCGGGAAGACCCCACAAGAAGCTGTGGCGGCCAGGCAGACGGCGTGTAGGGAGGTGGGTCGGTGGGACGAGCCGCTGGTCAGCCTTCCCGCTGGCTAGTGGGGAGTTAACCTCTGAGGAGATTGAGGAAATCGCCCAACGGCTCCTTGCCCGGTATGGCCTCCTTTGTCGAGAGGTCCTTGAGCCGGAGCAGATGACCATTCCTTGGGGCAAGCTCTACCCGATTCTTACGCGGTTAGAATGGCAGGGCGCAGTAGAACGGGGACTTTTTGTGTCCGGTCTTTCTGGAGCCCAGTTTGTGCTGCGGGAGACCGTGGAAGGGTTGTTGCATTTGCCAGCCGTTGAACCACCGATCCTTTTAAACACCTGTGATCCGGCGAATCTCTATGGCCCCTCTTCTCCATTTCCGATTGAGTTCCCGCACAGGGAAACCGGCATGCTCCGTCGCCATCCGGCGAACTTCCTCGTCATGCAAAATGGCATCCCCATCGTTGCGATCGAGAACCGTGGGGAGCGGTTGACGCCACTTGGTGAACTCTCCTGTGAACAGCGGCGGGCCGCCCTCGCCCTTTTACCCGAGTTGCTTTCTTTTGAGTCCGGTATGAGGGCGATTAAGGTGACGCAATGGAACGGTAAGCCCGTTGGGACATCCGTTGCTGCACAAGACCTGGAGGCGGTCGGATTCATGCACGAAGATCTGGCGATGATCTACTATCGGCAATACACCCGCGGAGAAAACACGTGAACGAAGAAGTGAAAGAGCAGCTGGGTCGAAAGTTTGTAGAGGAGACAGCGGCGATTCTGCGCGCTGGTCCGATTTGCGATGACTGCCTCGGCCGCGCCTTTGCAAAACTCGGACACGGCCTCTCCAACCGCGAGCGCGGCAGAGCGCTACGCACTGTGCTGGCCATGCTCGGGGCGGCCGGCAAATCCGGCATATGCTGGGTCTGCGAGGGGCTGTTTGAACGCATAGAGGATTGGGCGACTCGCGCCGTTGCTGCTACGCAGGGCATCGAGTCCGAAAGCTACCTGTTTGGCGTGCGTCTGACCCCGCGACTTGCCCGGATGGAGACGGTGTTTGATGAGCGGTTCCCCACTGGCCTGACTGAGCCGCTCAAACACGCGTTCAATAGGGAGGTCGGTAAGGCCTTCGAAGCAAAGCTCGGCCGCGGAACGGTTGACCTCACCCACCCCCATCTCTCCTTCACCATTGACTTGGCGCAAGATGCGATCGAGCTTCGTATTCTCCCTCTCTACATCTACGGCCGGTATCGCAAGCACGTTCGTGGGATACCGCAGACCCGCTGGCCGTGCCGCCGCTGCCGGGGAAGCGGGTGTGAGACATGCAGCTTCACCGGCAAGCAGTACCCCGAGTCTGTGGAGGAGCTCATCGCCGCGCCGTTTTCAGAGGCTGCCCGATCGGACCAGGCCCACCTGCACGGAGCTGGACGGGAAGACATCGACGCGCGCATGCTGGGAACGGGGCGCCCGTTTGTGCTGGAAGTGCTCTCCCCCCGACGTCGCAGTCTTGACCCACCTTCCCTTGAACACCAGGTGAACGCGGCTGCCGCTGGCAAGGTGGACGTCAGTGGACTGCGATTCGTGCCGCGAGAGACGGTTGTGCTCGTCAAAGAGGCCCGCGCCAACAAGGGCTATCGCGCCCTGGTGGCCTTTGACAGAGAAGTTCAGCCTGATGCCCTTGCCAAAGCCCTCACACGCCTCTTGGGAACGATCCGACAGCGGACGCCTCAGCGCGTCGCTCACCGTCGTGCCGATCGTGTGCGCGAACGTCGAGTTCTTGAGGCAAAAGGGACGCTCCTCTCCCCCAGACAAGCGGAACTCGAATTGCGAAGCGAAGGGGGACTCTATATCAAAGAGCTTATCAGTGGAGATGAAGGCCGGACGGTGCCGAATCTAACGGCGACGGTTGGCGTACCAGCTCGTGTGATCGAACTAGACGTGATCGAGGTGTCCTCTGAATCCTTTCCTGATTGACCCAAGTGTCGTGGACATCAGACTTCAAGTTGCGTAAAGTCTTCTCGGTGAGATTGGATGTCGGACGCTATGGAGGCAAGGAGTAAAACGAAGCAGACTACAGGATTAGACTTCGTGGATATTCTGCAGATCTACTTTCGTGAGATCGCACGGTTTCCCGTCCTTTCCCAAAAGGAGGAGCGCGAACTTGCCCGCGACATGGCGGCCGATGTGGATCAGGCGCGGGAGCGGTTGATCACGTCCAATCTGCGCCTGGTGGTGAAGATAGCCCGGGAGTATGCTGACGCTGGGCTTCCACTTATCGATCTCATTCAGGAGGGGAACATCGGCCTGATCGAGGCGGTCGACCGATTCGACGTAGAGCGTGGCTACCGGCTGAGCACGTATGCCTCCTGGTGGATCCGCCGGGCGATTCTCACCGCTATTACCGACTATTCCCGCATGATTCGCATTCCCGACTATCTGTTCCGCGCCGTGCGTCGGCTCGAACAGATGCGCACCCTTGCCCGTGATGAGTACGTCGAGGACGAGGAAATCACTAAGGTCCTTGGTGTTTCGGTCGAGCGGTTACGCCAGATTGAGATGCAGGTCAACGAAATCCTCTCACTCGATCAGGTAGTCGGAGCAGAAGGTGAGGAAACCTTGGAAGAGCTGGTTGCGGATAGCACGGCACTCTCGCCGGAGCGGGAAGCGCTTCGCCTCCTGTTCCACGATGAGCTAGAATGCGTGCTCGACAGTCTTCCGCCGCGTGAGGCGTTTGCCCTACGACTGCACTACGGTGTCGAGGACGGCTGTCCGTACACCTTTGCTGAGGTCGGTCGGATTATGAAGATCAGCCGTGAGAGGGCCCGCCAGCTCGTGAGGCAAGGATTGAACCACATAACCGAGCGCTGGGGGCACCGGGCGCTCGACTTCTACCGCGGCCTGCTCAATGAGTGATTGCCCGTGTCTTGTCTAACAGCTGACTGGCTGCGCAGTTGGCCGCAGCCGGCCTGAATCTCGATCCCTCTGCCCAGCCGAACCGTCACAGATATCCCTACCTGCCGGAGCTCCGTCGCAAATGCTTCAGTCCGTTTTCGAGAACTGGAACGAAAGGAACATTCCGGGATCGGGTTAAGCGGGATCACATTGACATGGCAGAGCATGCCAGAAAGAAGGGCGGCCATCTCGCGTGCCTGTGCTTGGGAATCGTTCAGCCCGTCGATTAGCGCGACCTCGAAGGTCACGCGGCGATGGGTGCGGGCCGTGTAGGCTCGGCAGGCGTGGATAAGCTCAGCGAGCGGGTAGTGATGATTAATAGGGACCAAATCATTTCGTAATTCGTCGTTTGCAGCGTGCAAGGAGACCGCAAGATTCACCTGCAGGTTCTCGTTCGCGAACCGCTCAATCGCAGGGACGATCCCCACCGTGGAGACGGTGAACGCCCGTGCACCAAGGGCGAACCCCTCCTGACTGTTGAGAGTGCGGATGGATTTCAGTGTCGCGTTGTAGTTGAGGAATGGCTCGCCCATGCCCATGTAGACGATGTTTGACAGTCGCTCGCCCCGCTGCTTAAGTTCGCGCGCGAAGTGAAGCGCCTGCCCCACGATCTCGCCCACGGAGAGATTGCGAACGTATCCACTCTTTCCCGTAGCGCAAAAGGGGCACCTCACTGGACAACCCACCTGGGTGGACAGGCAAGCGGTCCACCGCCGGGCGTACTTCATGAGAACCGCTTCAACCGTCTCACCGTCCCCGAGGCGAAAGAGCACCTTTCTGGTGTTTCTGTCCTCGCTTTCAATGGTATCGATTGCCCATAGCGGATCTGCTGGAAGCTCCGTTGTCAACATCTTTCGCAAGGCTACTGGGAGGGTGGTAATTGACTCATACGGGAACACGAGCTCGCAATAGACGGCCTGCCAGATTTGCCAAGCACGAAATCTCGGCTCGCCGTGAGCCTCCACAAATCGGCCGAGCTCCTCGCGGCTCAGATCAAGCAGGGTGGGATTAGGCATTGCGCTCAACCAGCGCGAGAAACTCTGTCTCGGTAAGCACGGTCACTCCCAGATCGCGAGCCTTGTTCGCCTTGGAACCTGGATTCTCACCCACAACGACATAGTCCGTCCGACCGCTGACAGAGGAAGAGACCGTTGCGCCAAGACTCTTTACGCGCTCTGCCGCCGCCTCACGTTTCATAGATGAAAGCGTACCCGTAAACACAAATCGTTTTCCGGCAAGCACAGTTGAGATCTCGCCCTTGACTTCTTCAACGGTTACCCCGGCTTTGAGGAGCTCGGAGATCATCGCCCGGTTCTCCGGATTGCCCAAGAAGTCCACGATCGCCTCGGCGGTGCGGGGGCCAATCTCCGGCAGGTCGAGAAGGTCCTCTTCCGCCGCCTCCATCAGGGCTTTCAGGCTGCCGAGTGCATCAGCCAGAAGGGTTGCCGCATGCTCGCCGACCTCTGGAATGCCCAACGCAAACAGAAACCTCGGCAGAGGTATCGCTTTGCTCTTCTCCAGCCCTTTGAGCAAGTTGCTCGCCGATTTGGGGCCCATTCGTTCGAGTTCGGCCAGGGTTTCCGCGTCAAGAGAAAAGATGTCACTTAACCGTTTGATGATTCCTTTGTCGACGAGCTGGGCGATGAGTTTTGTGCCGAAGCCATCAACGTCGAACCCACCCTTGGAGACGAAGTGGCGGATCGACTCCTTGATGCGTGCCGGGCAGGAGACGTTCAGGCAGCGGTGGGCGACCTCTTCCTCGAGACGGACCACTTTGCTGCCACAAACCGGACACGTCTTTGGCATGGCGAACGGTCGCTCCTCCCCGGAGCGGCGTTCAGCCAGTGGCTGGACTACCTGGGGGATGACGTCGCCTGCTCGCTGCACGACGACGGTATCGCCGATACGAATATCTTTGCGGCGCACCTCGTCTTCGTTGTGGAGGGTGGCGCTTGAGATCTCCACCCCGCGTACTCGGACCGGCTCGAGGACCGCCACTGGGGTGAGTGTTCCGGTGCGCCCCACTTGCACATGAATATCGAGGATTCGCGTGATGCCCTGTTCGGCCGGGAATTTTCCCGCTACTGCCCAACGCGGGCTGCGGGAGATCTCACCCAGGATCCGACGCGAGGCAAAACCGTTGACCTTAATTACCACACCGTCGGTCTCGTAGGGGGAGGACTCTCTCTCCTGTTGAAGCCGCTCGTAGAAGCCGATGGCCTCCTCAATCCCGCGGCAGAGTTGGTAGAGCGGATTGACGCGGATTCCCAATTCATGGAGCGTCTGCAAGAGCTGCTCCTGAGTTTCGATCGAGAGGCCTTCCACGCGGCCGAGGTCGTAGCAGAAGATCTTAAGCGGCCTGGAGGCGGTGATTCTCGGATCTAGCTGACGGAGCGAGCCCGCCGCAAGGTTTCGCGGGTTGGCAAATAGAGATAACCCTTCCCCCTCACGTTCTCGGTTTAGACGGACGAGCGCCTCCTTCTCGACGTAGACCTCGCCACGAACCTCCAGAAGCGGTGGGATAGGACGATCGCGCTTTTGTAGCCGTAAGGGGACGCTGCGAATCGTCCGCAGGTTTAAGGTAACGTCCTCCCCGTTTATCCCATCCCCCCGAGTCGAGCCTTGGACAAGGAGACCGTCACGATAGACCAATTCCACGGAGAGCCCGTCGAGCTTCGGCTCAGTGACATAGGTGACGACTTCCTGATCGAGCAGTTTTTTGACTCGGCGGTCAAAATCCTTGATTTCATCTACATCGAAAGCATTTCCCAGGCTGAGCATAGGGACAGCGTGAGTGACTGTGGCAAACCCTTCTGCCGGAGCTGCCCCCACCCGCTGCGTGGGCGAATCCGGGGCGATGAGCTCTGGATGCGCTTCTTCGAGCTTTTGAAGTTCTTGGAAGAGTATATCGTACTCGGCATCGGTGATCTCCGGCCGATCGTAAACGTAGTAAAGTGTGTTGTGGTGACGGATGATCTTGCGAAGTTGATCGATTCTTTGTTTTGCGTCCTTCTTCATTACCGTCTAAGGGTGGCGAGCTTTGAGGGGGTTGTCAAGGGGAGTTGGCAGTGGGAAATGTCGGACAGAACCTAATCATTTCCTGCGGTTGAGCTAAAAGGCCTAAAATGAATCTTTAGCTTTTGCCGAGCGGCTCAGCCAGCGCGACGAGCTCTTGGTTGACCAACCTCCCTTGGTCCATGATCTGCTCGCCGTCCAGCCACACCGAGGAGTTCAAGCAGATCCCATCACAATGGGATGGGGCTGGAAACCCATCGGGTGGAACGATCGTTGGAGGGACATTCCCGATTCCCCACTCCGTTGAGCCCCAAACCCTTTCATCCTCGACGATATCTCCCGTGAGCCTGGCGCCTGGATTAAACCCGTAGGAAAGATGCGCCAATCGTTTCATCTGTGGATGGTTAAAGCTATTCATCCAAGTCTCAAATTCTCGGGCCTGTGCTCCGCCCTCCACCTTGACAATCGTCCCTGCGTCAATCGTGAGAAGGACCGATTCTTCCAGCTTGCCGCAGGGTGGTACGAGAGAGCCATCGAAAACCACGGCCCCGCGGATCGAATCAAAGTCGGGCGTGGAACTGATCTGGCCGGCCAGCATCTCCGAGCTCGGCTTGTGCGCATATCCCATGCGACACCGGATGGGTAGCCGCGGTGCGTGATCGAATTCAATGTCCTCACCGGCTGGGGTCGTGATGCGGACGTGTCGCGAGTCAGACAATATCTTTGAGAACGTCTCTTGGAAACGCTCTAGGGCTGCAAAATCAATTCTGCCAATGCAACGGACCATCATGTCCGGATTCATCCCAACGAGATTCAAGTGGCGCAGCTTCTTGTTCTCTCTGAAAGCGATATCATAGGGTGTGGAGTAGAGTAACCATTGGTTGTTGAACTCCACCCAAGCGTCGGCTCCCTTAAGGGCACCGGCAAGGGATTCAACAGGAAGCATGGGGTCCGCAGCCTTTCCTACCCCTAGTGGGGCAGCGTGTAGGATAACCATCGGCTTGGCTCCGGCAGCGAAGGCCGCCCGGGCTGTGGCGTGAATTACGCGCATGTCGCATTCTGTGTCTGCTGTGATGACAAAGGTCTCTCCCGGTTTAAGCGCAAACAGGTCGCGCACCACGATATCCGCCGCTTTGCCGAGCTCATAATCGTAGAGGAACATCTCTGATCACCCTCTGCTTTGCTTTTTGCGTAGCGGTTTCTGTAACAATCTGCCACTACGACATGTCGCATTATACATTCGTGCAACTACTGATACAACCAGGATTTCCTCGTTTCACTTTCAACTTCTCATTGATCTGAAGGGTGATGGATCCGTGCGGTCTTCAACGAAACTTTGCATGCACGCGAGATCCCTTCGAATGTTTGATTTCTGGCGATTCGTTGGTTGGTGCTTGCCTTCTGAGAGGGTTCTATCCCCAGTATTGCCGGCGCATTGGAGAAGATGTTGCCTCTGCCTTTCTTTTCCGCTTACTCACCGCAGTCTCCGGCCGGGTAGCGATGTCCTTGCGCATGTGGAACAGTGTGTCCTTGACAGGTCTTTCGGAAGGCGATATACTTTGAATTTAGCTGGTCTTTGAAAAGTGGATAGCGTGGTGAGAGTGTTCTCTTTTCTTTGAAAGAACACCCCTGTCACCGAGAAACAAACTGGATCAAATCTGAAACTAAGAGAGTTTGATCCCAGCTCAGGATGAACGCTAGCGGTGCGCCTAACACATGCAAGTCGAGCGATCGAGCCGGACCAAACATCCTTCGGGATGGGAGGACCGGTCACGGAGCGGCGGACTGGTGAGTAACGCGTAGCTAACCTGCCCCCTTGACGGGGACAACCACTCGAAAGGGTGGCTAATACCGGATGTTGCTCGAGGTCGATGGACCTTTAGCCAAAGGCGGTTCACGCCGTCGCAAGGGGAGGGGGCTGCGTCCTATTAGCTAGTTGGTGGGGTAATGGCCTACCAAGGCGATAATGGGTAGCTGGTCTGAGAGGATGGCCAGCCACATTGGGACTGAGATACGGCCCAGACTCCTACGGGAGGCAGCAGTGGGGAATCTTTCGCAATGGGCGAAAGCCTGACGGAGCGACACCGCGTGGGGGATGAAGGCCTTCGGGTTGTAAACCTCTTTTCTGGGGGAAGAATAAAGGCGGGAGGAAATGCCCGTTTGATGACGGTACCTCAGGAATAAGCATCGGCTAACTTCGTGCCAGCAGCCGCGGTAAGACGAAGGATGCGAGCGTTATTCGGAATTACTGGGCGTAAAGGGCGTCTAGGCGGTTGGGCAAGTCACCTGTGAAAGCCCTCGGCTCAACCGAGGAAGGTCGGGTGAAACTGCTCGGCTTGGGTGCAGGAGAAGAGGGTGGAACTCACAGAGTAGCGGTGGAATGCGTAGATACTGTGAGGTACCCCGATGGCGAAGGCAACCCTCTAGCCTGATACCGACGCTGAAGCGCGAAAGCGTGGGGAGCAAAGGGGATTAGATACCCCCGTAGTCCACGCCCCAAACGATGTTCACTGGGTGTCGGTCGCTATATACAGATCGGTGCCGGAGCTAACGCGTTAAGTGAACCGCCTGGGGAGTACGGCCGCAAGGCTAAAACTCAAGAGAATTGACGGGGGCCCGCACAAGCGGTGGAGCACGTGGTTTAATTCGATGATAAGCGAAGAACCTCACCTGGGCTTGACATGCTAGTGGTAGGAACCAGAAATGGGGACGACCCCCCCTTCGGGGGTGGGAGCTAGTACAGGTGATGCATGGCTGTCGTCAGCTCGTGTCGTGGGACGTTGGGTTAAGTCCCGAAACGAGCGCAACCCCTGTCGTCAGTTGCCAGCGGGTAATGCCGGGGACTCTGACGAGACTGCTGGTGAATAGCCGGAGGAAGGAGGGGATGACGTCAAGTCATCATGTCCCTTATGCCCAGGGCGACACACATGCTACAATGGAAGGTACAAAGGGTTGCTAACCCGTAAGGGGGAGCCAATCCCAAAAAACCTTCCTCAGTTCGGATTGAGGTCTGCAACTCGACCTTATGAAGCCGGAATCGCTAGTAATCGCAGGTCAGCCACACTGCGGTGAATATGTACTCGGGCCTTGTACACACCGCCCGTCACACCAACCGAGTGGGGGGTACCTGAAGTCGCCTTTTTGAAGGCGCCGAGGGTAACTTCCGCGAGAGGGGTGAAGTCGTAACAAGGTAGCCGTAGGAGAACCTGCGGCTGGATCACCTCCTTTCTAGGGAGCTATAGGACCAGCATTAGTGACTTGGACCACGCTATCCCTTTTCATCCCGTCCGTTCTTTCCCTTGCCAAGGTGACATAGGTTACCTTTTTCCACCGGAAACTCGCCCCGCTGGGGTCCTACCTTTCCTCCTTATTCGCGCAGGAAAACCCTACCCTTCAAGCCGCGGAAAGAAGAAGGAGGTTAGATGCCACGAATTGTTGAAGAAACGATTAGCTTCGAACGCCTCCTAAGTGAAATGGGCGATTCCATTCAGGTCGACCGTGGGGAGACAATCTACCAGCCGGGTACCTCCAGTGACTCCGTTTATGTCGTGGAGGAAGGGAGGGTGAAACTCGCGTATCTGGATGAAAGCGGGAAGAAATTGACCCTTGTGATCCTCGATCCCGGCGAGATCTTCGGAGAGATGTGCTTGGTCGGAGAAAAGCATCGCCGCCATTTAGCCACAGCGATAGAGCCGACCGTCATTTGGCGCGTCAGCCGACAGGAGTTCATGGAAGCGATCGATGCAGACCCACTCTATCTACGACTCTTGATCCAGCACTTCGCCCGCCGAGTGCGTGAATTTGAGGAGGCCCTGGAGGATCTCGCATTCAAGGACATCCAAGCGCGTCTATCCCGACAGCTTCTGAAGCTCTCCGACGAATACGGGGTGAAGACCGAAGAGGGTATTCTGATTGGATTCCAGATCACCCACAAAGAGCTCGCGGACATGATCGGCTCGGCCCGCGAGAATACCACGTTGGCCCTGAACCGCTTCGAACGCGAAGGCATCCTCGACAAGAGCCGCTACCGCATCGTCATCAAGAACGAAGAAGGCTTGCGCGAAAAGATCCAGACGCAGAACTAAAAAGACACATCACCTCCAACATTAGAGCCCGGCCGATGCTCGGTCGGGCTATTTCTTTGCTAATCAGCTCGTCTCGTAAGTGATTCCAACTCCGCGAGCTGCTTGTACTTCTGATATCGTACCTTGTCCTCCTTTCTCATCCCGCCCAGTGTTCCGCTTGCAAGGTGACACAGGTTACCTTTTTCCACCGGAAACTCACCCCGCTAGGGTCTTACCTTTCCTCCTTATAGTCGCGGACACATGTCAAACTGAGAGGTGATCGCTGTCCGGATGAGAACGGCCACTTGACAAGGAGGCAGGCCATGAGTTCCGAACTAGCGCAAATTGTCCTGCAGCTACTATCGGCACTCTCGCTGCTTATTGCTGCCCTGGCCATCAAGGAGAGGGACCTTGGGTTCCTCGCCATTGCCTTGCTTGGAATCCTCACAGTGGTTGCTGCGGCCTTCTTACTCTTTGAAGTCCTCGGGATTTGATATCTCCAGTTTCGGATTCTTGGTCGGCTTTAAGCTTGGCATAGAGTTTTTGGCCTCCTCCGTTCGAGGGGAACGGAGCTTTGTTCGACACAGCTAATCAACTTGCTCCAGGAATCTCATGATTGTACGATGTGTCGTACGAGTACACATGTTAGTATGGGAGGATGAAGGGGAGAGGAACAGAGGCAATCTTATAGCTGTATGGTAAAAGGACACTGCATGCACAACACAAAGATCATTGTGAGTGACACGAGCATCCGGCTCACTGATGTTGAGATCCCAAGTAAGGATGTCGCGGACTTCTTCCGGGCCAGAGGCGCAGCAATCTGGGAAGAGACACTAATCGAAGCCTTGCAGATTGGTGTATTCTGCCTGGAACGAGCCCAGACAACGCAAGATACTGAGTTCGTCAAGCGCCAAGTCGAGACACTCCTCACAAAGGTCGAGCGTGCCGTCAAAGAGATCCCGGCCGCGACGGAGACGGCATTGGTGGCGAAGATCGGCTGTGGCGATGGACAAGTGCTGGCTCCGATAGACTCGCTAGTGAAACGTATCTCTTCCACCGTCACTGGTCGCATTGAAGACGTTCGCAAACTGCTTGAAGAGGAGATCGATCCAGCCAAGGAGACAACGACCTTGGGAAACGCTCTGCGAAAGCTCAAGGACCTTCTTGACCCAGCTAGGAACGACTCGATTCAAGCCACTCTGAAATCATCGCTAGAGACAGTCACCTCAGAGAGCGGAGCACTAACAAAGGCAGTTGAGGCTTCTGCTGCTCGCGCTGTCAAGCCACTGGCGGACGAAGTTGAGCGTCTAGCAAGACAGATCCAGGCGCAAGAGGAAGTGACTGCTGCGCTTGAGCAAACGACTGCAAAGGGAGTGCGGTACGAAGAGCAAACCGTCGGGCGCCTCCAGCGCTGGGCAGCGTTTGCTGATGCAGAAGTGCACCACGTCGGTGGGGACAATCGTCCTGGGGACATTGTCGTTGATTTCATCTCGGCGGATTCCGTTGAGCCAGCACTTCGCGTTGTGGTTGAAGTCCGAGATCTCAGTTCGCGCAAGGGCAGAAAGGCCATTTCGAGTGACCTCTCCGCAGCCATGTCCGAGCGCAATGCTAGTGCCGGCCTTTACGTGAGCAAGACACCCAACGGTTTGGCGAAGGAGATTGGTGACTGGGCAGAAGGTAAGTCGACAGGAGGGCGGTGGGTGGCTTGCGTTGATGAGCACCTTGTTACAGCGGTACGTTTCCTTGCCGCTTGGGAACGGCTATCAACACTCAAGGCAGCCGCGCCGGAAGTCGATGCGGATTCTATCGAAACTCAGCTAAGGCAGGTCCGCACGTCTCTTGACCGGGTGAAAACGATCAGCCGCCGGGTGACAGAAGTGAAGTCCGGCGCGGATGGTATCCAGACCGAGGCGGAGGCAATTCGTGATGAAGTACGCGCAGCCCTATCCGAGATCGAGGATGCAATAAGGAGAGTGACGGTTGCTCTCGATGCAACCTGAACTTACAACTCTACTAGCATGTGCCGGCATAGCACGCTGTTACGTATGCGCATATGCCTCCTCCGAGAAAGTGTTATTAGCCTGCGGCAAGGTGGCACAGCCGGGCCCGCTGAGGGCTAACTAGAGGGGAGAGAAGCGGTGCATGGACTTTCGAAAGTCAGAATAGCCAACTTCCGATCCTGCATCGACGCGACATTCGAACTGGCTGACTTCACTCCATTAGTTGGCTGCAACAACGGAGGGAAATCCAACATCCTGGCTACCGTCAAGTGGTTGCTCCGGCCACAGAGTTTGGCGAAGTCGGACTTCTGCGATCCAGACCGGGCAGTCTCTGTCGAGGGCGAAATCACTGGCATCACTGAGGAGATCCTGAAGGGCTTAGATGAGAGGCATCGTACGAAGATCGAGCCATATTGCACCGATGGCTTGCTTAGCATTCGGGTTAGCCAGTCTTCTCCGGGAGTCTCCAAAAAGCAGATCGAAGTTGAAGTTTTCGATCGTGGTAATGACTCAGAGGGTAATGACAGATGGAAGAAGGCTCCGACTGGCATACCGGAGGCCCTCTATGCAATGTTCCCAGAACCTATTGAGATCGGTGCGATGGAAGACGCAGCTGAGGATGCCGCTAAGTTCAAGACGAGCACGACCATTGGGAAACTGATTGCGGACATTATCGCGCCTATACAGGAAGAACACGGTGAGGCAATTCGTAGCGAGCTTGAAGGACTTCGCTGTAAGCTCGACGCAGATGGCTCTGCAAGGCCTAAACAGCTTGAGGACTTCGATAAGGAGGCCAACGATGCACTCGAATCCTTCTTCCCAGGCATAAAGATCCGTTTGCACATCCCCGCTCCGCAGCTGGACCAGCTATTCAAGTCAGGCACCATCAAGACCTATGAGCAGGATGGCATTGGACG
>Ga0209636_10003927_pt1 | contig 15209 bp, 18 predicted proteins | sample DeeMarSWOR152_54_FD_187464 | JGI IMG/M metagenome (GOLD analysis project Ga0209636, IMG submission 187464) | Marine sediment microbial communities from White Oak River estuary, North Carolina - WOR-1-52-54 (SPAdes) (version 2) | ecosystem: Environmental > Aquatic > Marine > Intertidal zone >...
GATTACTCCGCATATCGCCCAGTTTATGGAAAACATGGATCCACTGACGGATTACTTAAGCAGTCTTGAAAAAACAGAAAAACTTGATGTTGAGGTCGTTTTGCCAGGCCATGAAGAAATCTTTACAAATCATCAAGAAAGAATTAGGCAACTCAAAGAGCATCATAAACAAAGATTAATGGAAATCACAGATGAACTTAGAACCGGAAGTTCAACAGCATACATGGTAGCTTCCAAAGTTCATTGGGATGTAAACTACAAATCTTGGCACAAGTTTCCTCCCTTCCAAAAATATTTGGCCCTTGGGGAAACAGTGGCACACCTAAACCTTCTTGAACAAAAAGGACGCGCAAAAAGAACTGAAGCCAACCAGATCGTTTTCTACAGTATCAGCGAGGCCGTGGATTAGGATAACTAACGCTTTCCTCATGTTTTTTGATGGCTGCAAGCGCCGCCCCTAAGGCGCAGATTATTTGAGGATCTTCTGGCAATGTCGGAGTCAAACCGATTTTTTTGCTTAATGCATCAACGAACCCTTGGTTTTTTGCAACTCCTCCTGTGAATGCCACATCTTTTTCGAATCCTATTCTGCTAGACATATTGTAGATTCTTTCAGCTATTGCTTCGTGAAGACCTGCTATCACATCTTCAATTTCAGAGCCTTTACTTATGTGAGATATAACTTCTGATTCAGCGAAAACCGTGCATGTGCTGCTTATTTTGGTTGGTTCTGATGCTTTAAAGTGCAATACACCAAGCTCGTTTATTGGTTTTCCAAGAATGCTTGACATAACTTCAAGGAACCTTCCGGTTCCTGCAGCACACTTATCGTTCATAACAAAATTCAAAACTCTTCCATTCTCGTCAATTCTGATGGCTTTAGAGTCTTGACCACCAACATCTATGATCGTTCTTGCTGATGGAAAAAGTCTGTGAACACCGCGGGAAACACACATTATCTCGGAAGATATAGCTTTCGCGTTCACCAGAGCCCTTCCATAGCCAGTCGAAACAGTGTATAGTATATCCTTCAAGCTTAGATCGGATATTTCAATCGCTTTTCTTAGCGCTTTCTCAGACGAGACTTTGAAGTTAATTCCTGAAGGAACAATAGACTGTGAAACAATCTCACCTTCTTTGCTGATTATCACGGTTTTTGTCGCCGAAGCTCCTGAGTCTATCCCCACGTACATTGCTTTTCACCTGAAATCTCAAGATTAGAGGTCAAAGCTTGAGTTCCTATTTACGTTTTCGGAACAGCTTGTCCTCAATGCCGATGTCGCACGCGCGCGCTACCTTTCCTACACATGATGTCTCAATTATCATGAAAAACTACAGGTAAAGTAGAACATTATAACGATAGACAGTTTTGTTTATGCATATGTTATGCGTGCGTTTAATGTAAGAATTTGCTTACTAGCATCACAATTGATATGAGACTATAGGTTTGTGTGACCAGCATTATCCATTTCGGATTGTTTGCAGACAAGCTTACGATCTCTTCTGCGATGGAATCCTGATTACTTGAATTCTCGTATTCTTTGGATAATACGTAGAGTTTCTTCAGTTTTCGGAGCACAATAACGTCTGTTACGGCCATAGCAAATACTAATAGGCTCAATAATGGGTATTTTCCATAAGCGAATGTGATTAAGAATGCTGTTCCAATAAGTACACCTCCCAGACTGAGAAGCGTAATGCTAAGGAGCGAAGCCTTAACGAGACCCAAATGCACGGTCATTGTTTCGATACCCATCGCTTTGTCCCCAAAATAATCTCTTATCTCGGTTGGGATGATTACTCCGTACACCGTAGAGGCTAACCCAGCGAGGGCAAGTAGAAAGACATTGTTGAACTCGGTTGAGAAAGTGAAATACGCGAAAAGGACTGGAAAAACGGCAAGCACAAGAATTAGTGTGACTGGCGCCAGCCAAGACCTGGATTTTATTCTCAATGGCGGAAATGAATAGAGACAGCCCAAAGAAATTCCAACTGCCCACGTGAGGAGCAAACCAGGCTTTGCCTTCGTCAACATAAACACGACAACTAGCGCTAACGTGATCACAAGCTCGAAAACCAACACTTTCTTGAGTCGATTAAGCCCAAAACTGTCCAATGCTTGAACCAGTTCCTTTTTGCGATAATCCCTCGAGTCCAGTTCATGGTCAGAAATTGTGTTTGCTTGTGCTCCGATGGCTGAACTGAGGTTGATTATGGTGAACGAGAGCACCATTAGGATGATTATCTCGCTGAAACTTAGAGATGGACTAGCGCCCCATGCCAGTCCCATGATAAGCGAGCCTAAATTGGGTAAAAGAAACTCCGCTCTAGAAATAATTGCTAATTGTCTTATGGTTTTCGACTTTATCAAACGAACCCTTAAAATTAGGTTCAGTTTCTCAGATAAATGCTTTCTTAATGCACGTGAAAAAGTGGGTTTGTGAGTAATATCTCCATTCCGGGTGGTGGATTTCAAATCCTACTTCACCAGCTATGTATTTCCCGCAAGACAAGAAAAGGCAACAATATCGTTGTAGCAATAACGATTTTTCATACATAATCTGAAGATGAAATCTCTATTCTCAACGCATTTATAACCCGATTTTCTAGTTATTTTTGAGGGTTCAGGGTTCATTGCAGTCACTAGATCTTCTGACAATTAATGACCAGCCGAGCAACAAAGAGGATCTAATTGAGATAATGTGGAGGGCTTTTAGATACTTTCCAGAAGGCTTGTGGACAGGCGTCAATTACGTCGGAAACGTAAATGTGAAGCATGACCTAGAGATAGAATCTAACGAGGAAGCTCACGGAGCTTTCATTTTTTCTCGACTGGTGAGTAAAGTTAGAAGAATGAAGAATAGTCTCAGAATCGAGGATCTTTTGTTAGCGGTGACTCATGACCCAGTGATAATCATGTATCATAGATTTGAGGTTAAAAAGTTCAAAAGAATCGTAGACCTCGTTCATGACTATGTTTCAGATGATGTAGGCATATTATCTTTGTTTGACAAAGACGAAGAAGTTGCAACTAAAATCACCGCACATGGTTTGGGGCATAACCAAGGTCTTACGCATCACGCAGAACCAATCGATCTAATGTATGTAAGACTACTGAAAGGGGATCCTATCAAAATAGACGGGTTCTGCATTGAATGCCAACAAAAACTGAAGAAAAAACAGGAAAAGAGAGAAGACGTGGAAAGTTAATCTCTACCGGTACTCTGGAGCCTAATATCCTGGAGGCATTCCGCCAGGAGGCATTCCTCCATAGCCACCGCCTGGACCGCCAGGAGGCATTGGTGGAGTCTTCATCTTTGCTGAAGCAATGACATCGTCGATCCTGAGTATCATTGTGGCAGCTTCGGTGGCTGATTTGATTGCCTGTTTTTTTACAGTGAGGGGTTCGTAGACGTCCAATTTAGTCATGTCCCTAATCTTTCCTTCAAAGACATTGACACCTGCCCACTTTTCGCCTTTTTCATGACGGGCTCTAAGCTCTGACAAGATATCTATAGGGTCTAGACCAGCATTTTCTCCCAGTACCAATGGTACAATTTCTATGGCTTCAGAAAAACTTTGAACAGCAAGTTGTTCTCTACCGGGTAGGGATTCAGCATAGTCTTTGAGTGCTTTGCCAATTTCCATCTCTGGAGATCCTCCTCCAGCGACGATTTTGGGTTCCTCAACCACATCTCTCACTACACATAAAGCGTCGTGAACTGAGCGTTCAGCTTCGTCGATGATTCGTTCAGTTCCGCCTCTTATCAGAACGGCTACTGAACGTGGGTTCTTACATCCTTCGATGAAAGTCATCTTGTCATCGCCTATTTTGCGCTCCTCAACAAGCTCAGCATAGCCTAAATCTTTCTCCGTAAGGTCTTCAAGGTTGGTGACGATCTTTCCACCTGTTGCCTTTGCAAGTTTGTCCATATCCGACTTTTTAGCTCTTCGAACAGCTAAGATTCCTTTTCTAGCCAAGAAGTGTTGAACCATATCTTCTATACCTTTTTGACAGATGACCACGTTGGCACCTGAAGCAACTATTTTTTCAACCATCTCTCTCAGCATATTTTCCTCTTCGCGAAGGAAAGACTCAATCTGCTCTGGGTTGTCAATGTTGATTTTGGCATCAAACTCAGTCTTCTTAACTTCGAGTGCACTCTCCAACAATACTATTTTTGCTTTTTCAACCCGTTTAGGCATACCTGAATGAACAATCTCCTTGTCCAAAACTAAGCCTTCAATGAGCTTGGTTTCATTCACTGACTGACCACGCTTCTTCTCCACCATAATATCGTCCAAGTCCACATTGTACTTGTCTCCAGTTTTTTGGGCTACGTATAAGACAGCTTCCACAGCTATCCCAGCAAGTTCCCTCTTGTTCTCAGACACCAATTTGCTTGCCATCGAAACTTCTGCGACTTTTTTCAGGAACTCTTTATCGGTAGGTTCAACTGGAATCGCAATCTTTTCAAGGGTTTTGAGAGCTTTGTCAGCAGCTTTGTTGTATCCTTCAACTACCACTGTTGGATGAACATTCTTGTCTATGAGTTCCTCAGCTTTTCCTAGGAGTTCACCGGCTAGGATGACTGAAGTTGTGGTTCCGTCTCCAACTTCTTCATCCTGTGTCTTAGCCACTTCCACCATCATTTTGGCTGCTGGATGTTCAACTTCCATCTCGTCTAGGATGGTACGTCCGTCACTAGTTATGGTGACATCGCCTAGGCTGTCTACAAGCATTTTATCCATACCTTTAGGGCCTAATGCACTTTTCACAGTCTCAGCCACAATTTTGGCCGCCATAATATTCGTCCGTTGTGCATTCCTTCCTCGTGAACGACTGGAACCCTCTTTTAGTACAAGAACAGGGACAGCAGACGATCTTGACTCGGCCAACTCTAATCAATCTCCTAACTTTTTAATCGGAAGGCTGAAGATAGAAACTGCAATATAAAACTTGCGTATCTTTTCTACAAGGTCGACCATGTAATTTCGGTTCAAATTTCTCAATCTTCCTCTTTTCCTCTCTCTTGTGTCTCAAAATGTCTCCGCAAGGGCACAGGTAAAGCGCTACAACTAATTAGCTATATTATGGGTGCGGGAATTATTATTCTAGGAATTAGGCGAAGAAGGTCAGGGTTCTATTTTGGTGATCTTGGACAGAGTTGGAAGAAATTTTAGAATTGCCTATAGTCAAGCAGATTATAGCATACATCCCTAGAATGACTTCTCCAGCATGAACCAGCAACCCCGTGCGCGCTAGGTTTAATTGACAAGAAATGGATGGAAAATTAGATTATTTAACGGCGTAAGATTAATACAGCGCTAAAATATGGACTTTCTATATACAAGCACAACATGGAGCGACATAGGCATGACCAAGAAGGATACTGAGGAGAGAGATATGGAGGAACGGAAACGAACCTATGAAGAGCAACAACGGAAACTCAAAGCCAGAACGAGCAAGATCAAGCATAAGATAGCGGTGATAAGCGGCAAGGGTGGAGTCGGCAAGAGCACGGTCACCGTGAACCTAGCGATGGCTTTTGCTTTGCACGGCTATGCTAATGACGTTGGCATCCTCGACGCGGACATCACTGGACCCTGCGTGCCGAAGATCATTGGTTTACATGGACAGAGTCTTCAAGCGGGTCCTCCAGGCGTTTTTCCTGCGATGGGCCCCATGGGAATCAAAGTGGTGTCTATGGACTTCCTGCTTCCAAGCGAAGAAGCACCAGTTATCTGGCGTGGACCATTAAAAATGAAGGCCATCAGCCAGTTCTTGTCGGACATCGTCTGGGGAGAACTCGAGTTTCTCTTCATCGACCTTCCTCCGGGAACTGGCGACGAGCCCTTGAGCATTATGCAGCTCATCCCTGAGATGGACGGCGTGGTAATAGTCACCATTCCTTCGGAGGTTTCACAGATAGTTGTTAAGAAGGCTGTGACGTTCTCTAGGAAACTGAACATTCCCGTCATCGGCATCATCGAGAACATGAGCGGCTTCGTATGCCCAAAATGCGGCGCGGAGATCAACATCCTCAAGACTGGAGGAGGAGAAAAGATAGCGAAAGATCTGATGACTCCCTTCCTGGGAAAAATTCCAATAGACCCCCAGATCTGCGAAGACTCCGACAAAGGAGTACCCTTCATAATCGAACACAAAGACTCTCCCGCGTCGAAAGCCTTCATGGAAATAGTTAAAAAGATCAAGAACTTCCTAGAAGCAGAGAAAAAGGGTAATATGAAAATGGAGGCAAAATGAATGAAAATATGCGTAACCGCAGCTGGAGACACTTTAGACGTTCCGGTTGATCCAAGATTCGGTAGAACGGCCCACTTTATAGTTGTGGACTCTGAAACCATGACCTTTGAGGCAGTTCCGAACACGGCAACAGGCGCCATGAGCGGAGCCGGAATCCAAGCAGCCCAAACAATAGCGAGCAAAGGCGTGAACGTAGTAATTACTGGAAATGTTGGACCAAACGCCTTCCAAGCACTAGCTTCCGCTGGAATAAAAATAGTCGTTGGCGCTTATGGAACAGTCAGAGAAGTTATCGAAAAATACAAGAGAGGAGAACTCCGAGAAACACGCGCGCCAACAGTAGGTGGACATTTCGGAAGAGGTAAAGGCATGGGCATGGGACGTGGACGAAGAAGACGGCCTTAAAAGGTGAATGAAATGAGTATTAAACTTGCGATACCTGTTGAAGACGCAAGCGGTTTGAATGCGAGGCTATCGCAACATTTTGGGAGAGCACCGTATTTTGCGGTTGTGGAATTGGATGAAAACGGGAAAGTTTTAAATCTTCAAATGGTACCTAACAAAAGCGAACACTTCGGCGGCATGGGAAAACCACCAGAAATCCTTATGAGCTTAAGGCCAAACGTTGTGGTAACTTATGGAATGGGCCCCCGAGCATTGAACATGTTTCAAAATGTAAACATAGCCGTTCTGCAAGCAAACAAGTACATCGTTCAAGACATTATTGATGCGTATAACAGAGATGAGTTAGTCGAGCTAACTGAAGGTTGCCATCACGCCAAACACAGATAGAAACCATTCTGAAAAGGCTCCTCAACGCGTTTTCTCAGCTTGCTAGATACATATGAATGTGGGCTAAATGATAGTAGCAGTGGCCAGTGGAAAAGGCGGCACAGGAAAGACATCGGTAGCTGTAAACGTGGCACTCTCCATAGGAAAGGTGCAGTTTTTAGACTGCGATGTGGAGGAGCCTAACGCTCATCTGCTTTTGCATCCAGAAATAAGCCGAGAGGAACCAGTTTACCTTCCAGTTCCAGTTATTAACGAGGAATTGTGCGATTGCTGTGGAAAATGCGCTGAATTTTGCCCAAACAACGCTATTTTTGTTAGTCCGGAGAAAGTTTTGGTTTTTCCGGAGCTTTGTTACAGCTGTGGCGGCTGTGCTATTATTTGTCCCCGAAAAGCTATTAGTGAAGAACAGCGTAGGATTGGAACTTTAAAGTTGGGTTCTGCTGGAGATTTGGAACTTGTCTATGGTGAGCTTGAGGTAGGTGAGCCTATGGCTGTCCCGGTGATAAAGGAAGTGAAAAGGCGAATTGAAAAGGATAGACCTGTGATTCTTGATTGTCCACCGGGGACCTCTTGTCCAGTTATAGAGACTGTTAGGGGAAGCGATTTTTGCGTTCTTGTGACAGAGCCTACTCCTTTTGGTCTGCACGACTTGAAGATAACAGTTCAAGTTTTGAAGGATATGAGAATTCCTTTTGGTGTTGTAATCAACCGTGCAGGCATAGGTGACAAAAAAGTTTATGAATATTGTGAAGAAAAGAACTTTCCCATATTGCTTGAGATTCCCTACAAAAGAAAAATAGCAGAGCTTTATTCAAGAGGAACCCCCTTCAGTTTAGAAATGCCGGAATGGAAAGAAAAGTTTCAGATACTATTCGATAAGGTAAGGAAGCTCGTTACCAAATGAAGCAATTGACAGTTTTGAGTGGTAAAGGCGGCACGGGTAAAACCACAATAACTGCTTCACTTGCAGTTTTGGCAAAAAACGCTGTTGTAGCTGACTGCGACGTGGACGCACCAGACCTTCACATGCTTTTACATCCCAAGGTAATCAAAACACAGGAATTCAAGGGTTCGAAGCTGGCTGTCATTGATGAATCAGAATGTACAAAATGCGGTTTATGCCAAGAGAAATGCAGATTCGATGCCATAACAGAAGATATTAAAATTGACCCAATTTCATGTGAGGGCTGCGGCGTGTGCATTATCGTCTGCCCTGTGAATGCCATAACTTTGACCGAGCGAATTTCTGGGCATGCATACATCTCAAAGACAAAATACGGTTCTATGGCCCACGCTATGCTTAGTCCCGGGGAAGCAAATTCAGGAAAACTTGCCACTTTGGTAAGGCAGAACGCCAAAATACTAGCCGAAAGGCAGCATAGCGACCTGATAATAATCGACGGCCCGCCTGGAATAGGCTGCCCTGTTATAGCCTCAGTCACGGGAATAGATGCTGGCCTAGTGGTTACAGAACCAACAATATCCGGGATTCACGACCTTGAAAGAGCATTACAACTACTGAAACATTTCGGCGCGCCACCACTTGTTTGCGTAAACATGTATGACATAAACACGGATAATACTGACAAAATAGTGAGTTTTTGTAAAGAAAACGACATAAAGGTCGTTGGGAAGATTATCTTCAACCCGATTGTTACGGAAGCCATGGTTAACGGAAAGCCCATAGTAGAATATGCTCCTAAAAGCAGCATCGCCAAAGAGATAGAGAAGATGTGGGAAAAGACTCTTTCAGCTCTGAAACATGGAAGTGGCTAATCTGGAAGACATAGGGAAACTAGCTTTCGGTCCTGTTCCATCGAGGCGCTTGGGAAAAAGTTTAGGAATAAACAACATTCCGGCAAAAACTTGCTCCTACTCCTGTGTTTACTGTCAATTGGGAAGAACCGTAAACATGACAACGAAAAGGCAAACCTTCTACAAGCCGGAAGACATTTTTGAAGAGACTAAAAGGAAAGTCAATGAAGCAAGCTCAAGAGATGAAAGGATTGATTATATAACTTTTGTTCCTGACGGAGAACCAACCTTGGACATTAACATAGATAAAGCAACATACAATTTGAAGCAGATCGAGATTCCTATAGCTGTTATAACCAACGCTTCGCTAATTTGGCGAGATGATGTGAAGGAAGACTTGGCGGAGATGAATCTCGTTTCTTTAAAAGTGGACGCCGTAAGCGAAGATTTGTGGAGAAGAATGAACAGACCTCACAAAAACTTGAGGTTAGACGCCGTTTTAGAAGGCGTAACCGAGTTTGCGAAAGAGTTCAAAGGATCAATTATCAGTGAAACCATGCTTGTCGACGGCATAAACTATGGAGACGAATTCGAGGAGATAGCAGATTTTCTTAAACAACTGAAGAGGATTGATAAAGCCTACATTGCCATTCCAACAAGACCGCCAACAGAAAAGTGGGTCAAACCCGCAAAAGAACAAACCGTAAACAGTGCTTTTCAAATATTCTCCGAAAAACTCGGCGTAGACAGAGTTGAATATTTGATAGGTTACGAGGGCAATGCCTTCGCTTTTACAGGAAAGGCTGAAGAAGACTTGTTGAGCATAACGGCAGTGCATCCCATGCGCAAGGAAGCGGTTAAAGAATTTTTGAAGAAGGCAAACGCGGATTGGGATGTTATTGCAAAACTCTTGAGAGAAGATAAACTCATAGAGCTTGAATATGAGGGAAACAAATATTATATGAGGAGACTGCCGAGTAGAAGAAAAGTCAAGTAACATTTTTTAAAAACATTGCCTTTAAATGAATTGAAGGCGCTGAGATGACGAAAAAGAAGAAGAAAAAGGAAAGTTTGAAAGAGAGAAGGCGTCGAGCAGCGATAAAACGTCAGAAGGCATTGGAAGCTGAACGTTTAAGAAGGGAGAGAGAACCGAAAAAAAGCAAAGGATTGTCTAAAGGCAAAATCTTTGGTGTAGCTTTCATGTTTTTTTTAATAATAGGGATTTATGGCGCTTGGCAATACACGCAATCATCACCAAGCGGTAATTCCAATGTCAACGGACAAAAAGCTCCTCTTTTTACGTTGGAAGACATAGATGGAAAAACTGTTGCACTAGAAGATTTCACAGGAAAAGTTGTAATCCTCAACCTCTTTGACACTCACTGTCCACCATGCGTAGCAGAGATTCCATATTTGAAAGAACTTTATGAACAGCACAGCAGTGACGATCTTGTGATACTATCTATAGACGTCGACCCCTACCGTGACACAGTCGAGCTTCTTCAGCAATTTAGAGAGGACAATCAAATCACTTGGCCGATTCTTGTGGGGACAGCTAACGTGGCTGATGATTACAGTATTCAGTATACTCCTACGACAGTATTAGTTGATAAGCAGGGTTTTATATATAAAACGCCGATTATTGGATGGGACGTGAATAGTAGTCCTTCAGAACTGTCAACTAAAATAGAATACTTATTGAGTAGCTAATGCGTACACAGGAGAACATAAATTGAAGCTTAGTCGATATCTGAAATTGAAACTTCCATTGTTGGCAGTTTTTCTGGCATTTATCGTTTTAGGGGTAAATGATTATCCCATAATACAGATGCTTGTAAAAATAATATGTACTTCTTGCATAGGTCTCGGTTAGGCGGCGATTTACACATTGGAATTAAGAGATAAAAGAAGACTTGCACAGATCGCTGCTTTAATTGTTTCCAATATGGGGTTTATCCGCATTCTTCAAACAGGTTTTGTTTGTCCTTTTCTCCATTGTTATGGTTGTCCCTTCGCTGCCTTTGGTTGCCCAATAGGTGTAATTCAAAATTTTCTAATATATAGACAGGTTCCGTTGTTTGCAATTGGGTCGCTTGGAGTTTACGGAACGCTTCTTGGAAGGGCTTTTTGTGGTTGGGCTTGCCCTTTTGGGGCCTTGCATGATTTGCTCAGTTATTTGAGAGGTTACAAAAGCTTTAAAGTTAGACCGTTTTGGTACTCAAAGTTCATTATGTTATTCATCGTGCTGGCGGCGGCATGGTATGCCATGGATACTATTTTCTGCAAGTATTGTCCGTCAGGTTCCCTTTTCGGATCTATACCTTTTCTTACGCTTAACCCAAGCATTTCAGTCGGTCAACCTTTTTACATCCATATGTTCACGCTTGCGTTAACGATTATTCTAGCCTTCCTGATTAGTCGTTTCTGGTGTCGCTATTTGTGTCCGATGGGAGCCATCGCTGGGGTTTTCAATAAGGTAAGTGCGGTGAATATAAGCCTGGATGAAGGAAAATGTAAAGAATGTTTTGTGTGTCTGGAAGCTTGTGGGATGGGAATAACCAAGCTGGAAGATATTGGTAGTTCAACGGACTGTATCTTGTGTGGTCGGTGCGTGGAGGTTTGTCCTGAAAAAGCTTTACGTTTCACAATTAAGAAGTAGATGTAGAGAAGATGATGTTATGCGTGGTAAAGGTGAATTAAGGTTCATTGGGATAGTTGAGGTTGCAGGTGAAGAAGAGGCTAGGGTGCGGGTTTTCCCAGAGTTTTGTGATGCGGTGAAGGGGATTGATGGTTTTTCCCACATAATATTCCTCTACTGGATTCATCTGCGAGACAATGAGGAAGAGAGAAGCGTGTTGCAGGTGGTTCCGAGAAGACATACAAAGAACGTGAAAGTCGGCGTCTTCGCGTGCAGAAGCCCGTCCAGACCAAATCCAATAGGCTTATGCGTTGTAGAACTTATGAAAGCTGAAGACTGTACTCTAACCGTGAGGGGACTGGACGCCTTTGAAGGCTCACCGATAATCGATATTAAACCGTATATACCTAGGGCGGATTCTATATCAAACGCCCGTGTTCCAGAATGGACACGGCGAGGTTCACATACATGAAAACTGTAAAATCCGTTAGAATAACAACAATTGTTGACAACGATGTTTGGAAGGAAGGGTTAGCCTCAAGCTGGGGCTTATCGTTCCATGCTGAAGTGCTAATGGAAGACGCTGAAAGGCATAGGGTTTTGATGGATACAGGTGGTTCATTCGAAAAATTCCACAAAAGCTCTTCAAAACTCGGTATAGAACTAACCGAAGTTGAAGGCGTATTCATCTCCCATTGGCACGGAGACCACATGGGAGCCTTGAGCCAAGTCCTACCATTAATGAAGCATTCAGTTCCAGTCTATGTCCCATCAGCAAACTCTTCTGGAATAAGGGAGATAGAGGCTGCTGACGGAAACCCTGTGGTATGCTCTGAATCAACAGAAATCATGGAAGGCTTAATGTCAACCGGTAGGATGCCGACGGGAATAAGTGAACACTCACTCATAATCAACGTTAAAGACAAGGGCTTAGTTGTCTTGACTGGTTGCAGCCACCCAGGTGTAATCAACATCATAAAACGTGCAAGGGAAGTTTCAGGCGTAGATAGGGTATATGCGGTTATGGGAGGCTTCCACATTTCAGGCATGAACGTAGGCGTAAGAGTGGGCGAGTTTCTGAAGGAATTAAACATTAAGATCGCTGGTCCTTGCCACTGCACAGGTCAGGATGCAAGAAACGGAATAGCAAAAGTCATAGGAGAAAAATACGTCAAAATAGGGTCTGGAAAAACCATAACAATAGGTTAAGGTTCTAAGCTTAAACCTAATTAACTGCACCAGCAATAGTTTTCCGAGAAGTAAGTGGAAAGCATGGAAACTGCAATAGAAGTCAGAGACTTAACCAAAAACTACGGGGAAATCACAGCAGTGAACCACATCAATTTCAAAGTTAGAAAAGGGGAAATCTTCGGCTTTTTAGGACCAAACGGAGCGGGCAAAACAACAACCATCCGCATATTAACCGGGGTGATAAGGCCAGATGATGGAACCGCAACCATAATGGGCTACAACATCCTCAAAGAGTCTCTGAAGGCGAAGCAGACCATAAGCGTTGTGCCTGAGATGGCTAATGCCTACATTGACCTCACAGCCTGGCAGAACATCATGCTCATCGGCGAACTATACGGAGTTAAAAAAGGAAGACAGGAAAAGGCTAATCATCTGCTTAAGGAGTTCCAGCTTTACGAAAGAAGAAACCACTTGGCAAGGGGCTTTTCCAAGGGAATGAAACAAAAACTAATTTTATGCATGGCTCTGCTGACCGAACCGCAAGTCCTGTTTCTTGATGAGCCAACCGGCGGGTTGGATGTGGAAAGTGCAAGGCTCATCAGAGACATCGTCAGACAGTATAATAGAGACGGAACAACCGTCTTTCTTTCAACCCACAATATGGAAGAAGCCAACAAACTCTGCGACAGGATAGCCATAATCAACTACGGAAGAATTGCAGCCATCGATAGTCCTGAGAATCTCAGGATGGAAAGCAGCAGTTTAAAATCTGTGGAGGCGAGCTTCGATAAGTCTGTATCAGCCAGTGAACTATCCAAAGTTCTACATGTGACCCAGGCAAAGAAGATAGGGGACAAGGTAAGGCTATACACGGATGAACCGCACAGCGTCATAGACAGCTTAATAGATTATGCCCGTTCCAAAAACCTGACTATTGTTAGTCTCAACACCCTAGCACCCACACTGGAAGATGTATTCATCAAGTTGATAAAAGAACATAGAGGCGACTAGGCGTGTGGAAAAGTGTGATTTCAGAACAAATGAGAAGGGCGTTTGCAGTGGCCAAGAAAGACCTTCGCATCTACTACAAAAGTGCGCCGGTGTTGATTTTTGGGCTTATCCTGCCCTTCTTCCTTTTCTTAGCATTTTTTATTGGTAGAAATATGCCGATGGAACGGTTGTTTACTGGGTTGATGGCGATGGCTATTTTCTTTTCTGCTATGTCCATTGGACCAGCGATAGTGCCTTTTGAAGCAAGATCCAGAAACCTAGAAAGACTTGTGTCTGCCCCTGTAGCTGTTTGGGCGCTCTTGTTAGGTGATGTAATTGCCTCTTTCCTTTATGGATTTTTCATATCTGTGGTTCCATTGGCTATTGGTTTAGCTTACGGCGTGGAAATACTTCACCCGGTAATTCTTTTTTCAGGCATGGTATTGGCAGCTTTCTGCTTTGCATCCTTTGGTATTCTATTGTCTGCTTATCCGCCTACAGACGTCCCATCCACAGTGATGATGGTTTCAAACCTGGTTAAGTTTCCACTGGTTTTCATCAGCGGAGTCTTCATCCCAATCTGGGAAATGCAGGATTGGGGAAGAGTTGTCGCATCCATTTCGCCGTTGACTTACTTCACAGATTTAGTGAATTACTGCACTCACAAAAGCAGTTATTATTCGGTTTTTGTGGATTTTGCAGCTTTAATAGGCTTCACCTTGCTGTTTCTAATAGCCGCCATTAAAATTCACGAAAGAACTCTTCCAGAAAGACTATCATAAAAGGTTAATTAAATCCTTAGCGCGCGCTAGCGTTCTTGTCTAAGCTTGTTCATCTTTGAACTTTGCCAGATTTTCTTTGATGGAATCTACAACTTTTGTGTCGGGTTTAACTGAGATTTTCTTTATGTTGTGCTGTGCAAGCAGACTTGAGGCCCCGGGACCAAACTCGGTCGCAGCTACTAGATCTACTTTGAGATCTGCTAGTGTCTTCACCGCAACTGGTCCGGCACCGTATTCATAGGATGCAGCTGGATTATCGATTACTTGCAAATCCTTCACCTCGCCATCTTCGATGTCTACTATAGTAAAAGTTTTTGCTTTGCCAAAAACTTCAGAAACAACATCTTCCAAACCGGCATGCGTCTTGGTTGGAAAAGCTATCTTCAACTTCCTCATACTATTCAACTCTTAACCAACACTTAATTCAGAATCTGAGACTTCAAAAAGGGAGAAGGTTACGGTGATGAGCGTTGCCATGCAGACCTTCCGCCTCTCCTTCCTCTTCCTCCCGGTGGACCTTTATTTAGTCGGTGAATCATTGTGGCAGATGCTCCACATCTTGGACAATTGGGCGGTTTTGGGACTCCATAGGGAACTTCTATTATCTGTCCACAGTTGCCGCATTGAAACCGTTTCATTGGTAAACTCAAATGGTTTCACGGTCCCGAAGATTGTTCTTTTCCTTGTTCAAGCCTCGCCTTTAACTCTTTGATTCTCGCTTCGATCTGACTCATTTCTTTTTCGAGATCAGCTTTTTCTGCTTCCAGCCCTTTTTTGTATTCTTCTATTGCTC
>Ga0209636_10003929_pt1 | contig 15203 bp, 8 predicted proteins | sample DeeMarSWOR152_54_FD_187464 | JGI IMG/M metagenome (GOLD analysis project Ga0209636, IMG submission 187464) | Marine sediment microbial communities from White Oak River estuary, North Carolina - WOR-1-52-54 (SPAdes) (version 2) | ecosystem: Environmental > Aquatic > Marine > Intertidal zone >...
AGATGATCAGCATGCGTTCTTCTGAGGATCCAAAGGGCCCATGACATCGAATCATTATAAGGTCGTTTTTAATGGGAAAATCATTGAGGGGCGTAAAGTCGAAGAAGTTAAAAGAAACCTGGCCCTGTTGTTCAAAATCGATAGCAAAAGGATTGAACGGCTCTTTGCAAAAGGGCCCATTGTGATCAGGAGAAATGTGGATCATCATACGGCGACAAAATATCAGAGAGCGTTTGAGAAAGCAGGCGCATTATGTGAGATCGTGTCAGGAGAGAATGCGAATCGCCAGCCTATTCCTCTGGTGGAGGAAAGAAAGGAAGAGTCACAGCCCTCAGAAAAAAAGACCTTGACCTGTCCCAACTGCGGTTATGAACAGGAAGAATCTTCGGAATGTATACTATGTGGCATCATTTTCAGCAAATGTGGAGAGCGAATAAGCAGCCCTCCGCTGGATTCATTACCTTCCAGGGAATCGTCCCCTGCTCCGAGACAATCATCGCATCATGTCTCTTCATCGGTGATAGTTGCTCTGATAGTCGTTATCTTTTTCATGTTTTTCGGTCTTCATAAGTGGTGGACAAGTCGGGCCGTGTATCACGGCCCAGGGATCGTTGCGCCCCATGCACCACAGCAGGAAATCATAAAAGATGGTACCCCGTTTCCCTACAAGAATTACCGAATCACACCTCTTGCGACCTTTGATGTTGCGGCTCGTGTCCTGAGCGCTAGGAAGTATAATTCTGGCAGGGAATCCGATCTATCCCCCATTGACCTGGCCCTCGGTTGGGGTCCAATGTCCGATGAAGCCGTGCTCAAGGATATTGAGATCAGTCAGTCAGGCCGTTTCTACTTCTGGAGAACGCAACATTGGCCGATTCCTCGAAAGGCAATTGAAGAGAACAGCTCGAATATGCATCTCATCTCACAAAATCCTGGCATCGCTAAACGTCTCATCAAGGCTCGAAAGGGCAATATCGTGGTGATCAAGGGCTACCTTGTCAAAGTGGATTCGAGTGATAATTGGCATTGGAGGAGTTCGTTAACTCGCAAGGACACGGGCGCAGGGGCGTGCGAACTGATTTGGGTGGAAGAGTTTGAAATCCTATAGAAGGTAACGCCCAACTGGCCGGAGTCGCCCATTAACGGGGTGTTGCCCAAATCCCTTTGACTTCCGTCAGACCCCTCTAACTTGATCTCTCTGACCATAGGGGTGTACTCCAGAATGCTCAAAGGGATTTGGGCGTCAGCCCCTCCAAGCGAGAGCGGGAACTCAGGAAACTCCGGGACAGGTCTGGAGTTTCCTGACTTTTGGGTGCATCATCTTTGTAACCTGTTGATTATATGGTTTTCTGTGGTTTTTGTATGTGAACACCGTTGTCCTTTCGCTCCGAAGCTCCCGAAGTGACCCTTTTGGGGTTCGCAGGGTAGGTGCCTACGTGGATTTCTCAGCCCTCAGGGAATCTTCAAGGACACTTACCTTCGCCAAAAGGCCCGCCCATTGGGTTCGTCCTGGGGTGACAGGGCGCATCTTCTCGATAAACCGGCTCTTGGGACACCTCTTCTTCGATTCATCCAAGAGCTCGTTGAAGGCATCGGCTGCCTCCTGACCGATCACCCTGGCTGGGTCCTTTTCGGCCTTGGCCTTGTAAGATTGACGTATTGCCCTCGCCGTTTCTATTAAATCGACTGTGGGCATATCCATCACCTCCTTTTTCGATCAGGCACGACGCGTATTAAGAACGGTGTACCTTCTTCCATCTCCCTGTTTCGGCTGAACGATAGCATGCCTCGGCTATGGACACTGCCATCGTTCCATCCTCAATGGTCACGGGGAAGGGGACCTCCCGGCGAAGACCGTCATAGAAGGCCCTCAATGCCTCGTAGACGGTGGGGATGGGGTCTCCCAACTTGACAGGCTTCCTCTCCATCCCCCTTACCACATAGAGATAGTTGTGGACGTGATCTCCGATAAGCTGCCCATTTTCCCCAGCCACCTCGATCAACCCATTACGCCCCTTCGTCCCCCTCGATCCCATAACTGAAGCTATGATATGACTTTTTTCGAAGGTCATGATAGCCGAGAAGTTATCCTCCGTCTCCCTTGTTCCGACCCGATTGATCGTGCACGATACCTTATCAACCTCCTCCTGTGTAAGAAAACGGAGGAGATCGAAGCTGTGGACTCCAGTGTGCAAGACGATTCCTCCCCCCGAAAGGTCTGTCTGATCCATCCAGGCCAGGGGGGAAGGCTCAAACCGCTGGCTGAGGTGAATGGAATGGAGAGAGCCCAGCTGAGAAATGTGATCCTTGACGGCCCTGATTACGGCATTGAACCGGAGGGTTTGGGAGACCATGAGGCGAATACCGTGACGGGAAACCGCCCGACGAATCCGAACCGCCTCCCTCACATTTGTGGCTATCGGTTTTTCCACAAGGATGTGCTTGCCTCGATATGCCGCTTCTTTGCATACCGATACATTAAGGGCAGGGGGAATGGCTACCACCACGGCATCGATGGATTCATCGGATATGAGATTAGGGTAGCTGTGGAAATATTGGCATCCGTACTGCCTGGCCTGCCTTTTGCCCTCATCGGTGTTCCGACGCCAGAGGCCGATCAGATCTATCTCGGGGAGATCGTCACGGATGTGTTTAGCATACCGACTTCCGTGTTTGCCAACGCCGATGAGGCCAACACGAAGCGGGGACTCCTTGATTAATCCAGTAACCGGTCCCATTCTTTTCTTCCATCCTACCGCTGGCTTATGGTTCTTGATCATTATCCATCATCTATATTTGAATTTGAAGAGTTGCCTCCTTTGTTGAGATCCAAAGCAGTGGATCCCCTGGGCAAACTAGGGAATTCTCCGCTTGGCTGAGTTTTCCGGCGTGGTCGGTGCGATGGACTGTGCAGTGGAGATCCAACAAGAACTGAGGGCAAAGGACGTCGAGTTACCTACTCACTGTAAGATGGAGTTTCCCCCCTCGCGGGGGAAGTGTCCCCAAATGGGCAAATCTCTAATGTCTGAAACCGCTCGGGCTAACGACCAAGCTCCCAATTTCGTCTTGGACATTCTGCTGTTAGACTCTGCGCTCCGGACATTTTGTTCTCATATTCATACCATCGCCTTTACGAATGCCCAGCTAGCTGCGGCCAAGAGTTGGCTTACCGCCACGCCATACAGAGGTGTGTAGGCGATCCAGGAACGATCTCCCCTTCTCATCCAGGCTTTTGTCCGCTTGGTGGAAGGAAGCTTCCAGATCCAATCCGCCCCTCTTTTGATTTCACGCTCTCCATACTTCGCAATCACAAAGCAGATTGCTCCCACCAGAGCCTTTTCCAGAAATAGGCCAGTCTCCAGACCGAAGTGAGCCATAACGGCTCGCATCACGGGATTGCCCTCTAGCTTGATGTCTCCGCCCATTCCCGTTAGCGTCATTCCAATATCTGCAAGCGCCGTCAGCACATAGAGCGCACTGCCCAGAGCGAGCTTATGCCGCGAAAGAAATGACTTCCTCAGCTCCTTCTCCTCACTCACGAATTCCATGCACTGAACTTCTGGACTCTTTTCCAAAACGGTCCTGACTCACCCAACGGCCAGAGGTGAAACGCATTTTAACCGTTGAGTTCAAGGGAGTTATCTGCATCTATTCTCAAACAAGCCGGACACTTGTATATGACCCGATAAACACGGAAATTGCCATGGTCTGCTGTAGAGCAAATCCTTCCACCTAGGCTTCCACCTAAGATTCGAGCTAGCCTGCCAAAGGCCGGCCCTGTTCCACAGTTGGACTTGAATAGCATCTTGATTTCTCTTCTACCACCTGAGAGATGAGATCGCAACTTTCCAAACGACAAGCAGATGATTTCGGCTTAGTGTTTCATATAAGCTAAGGCTTTATTGCAAAATGGACGGATGAAGATGTGAAACGGCAATCGTTCATTTTCACCAAACGCCAGGGATCAGACGAAAGCGAACTCGTTGAGAGTATTCGTCATATCCCCTAAGTTCCTCTAATAAAATCCTATCCTCATATGCCGTACGGAAGCCAAAACCGAAGACTCCGATTGCCGTCGGAATGAGAGCCCATAGGGATCCCAGGGAGATTGGGAGGGTTATCGCGGCAACAATCGCACCGGCGTAGCCAGGATGGCGCACATACTTGTAAGGTCCTTCAGTAACCACCTTGTGATTACGGTCTTTCTGAATTCGGACGAATGTCGAGAAATAATTGTTACTGATAACTGCCCAGAGTGCAAATACATTTCCAATTGTGAATACTATTAGAGCCACCACATGTAATGCTGAGTGATACGATGGCGACCATTCGAAGCGCCCCACGTCCAAGCCAGAAATGAGTAGTGTGAATGGGAAGAGGAAGACAAATGAAATACTCGCCAATAAGACCTCTCGCAATTTAACCCCTGGCTTTATTTGGCAGCGTTCGCTCAGTAACTCCCGGTCTGCGAAGATAATCGCAAGGATGCTGATGACAATGTAAATGCCTAAAGTCATCCACCCCATTGTCCAATCAACTCTCCCCGCCGAGGTGAACAGTATGGCTACCAGGAATGCCAGGTAGATCAATGTGACAATGATTCCCCTAACCATCATCTATCTACTATTCAAGTGCGACCTAACCAGGGATTAGATAGGAAGAATTCTGCATAATCTAATAAGAATACAAGTGCTTTGGTTGGGATGGCATGCAGGATTGGAGAAGACCGAACCACCATCAAATGGATTAGCAAGCCACCGCGAAAGCTCCCCCAATTCTTTACCTTTTCATTAGAAGGGAAGGATCTCTTAAAGTCAAGGGAATTTGGTGGGTGGCTTTCGATTTCAAGATGGGTTCTGCTCCAAGCTGCCTCTACCAATCCCATTGATTCGCCCTGCGAATATGGTATGAATGGAGATTCGGAATTGCCCGGACTAAGGAGGGGGCCATTTAAGTGAAGCGAAGAAGATTGTCTTGTCTTTTTCGCATCGCTATCCTATTGGTAGTTCTCTCCTTATTTCCCGCCTGCATGCGGAAGAGGGTTTTGGAGGAAAAGGCTCATCGCGGGTTCACTATGAGATGTTTGTCCATCAGTAGCTACGGGGGGATGATGCGAGAGGCATTCATTCCCGTACCTTTGTCATAAATGTGATTCGTAATTGGGGATAGGAGGTGTGTAATGAAGAGAGGTTTCCTGGCTGGAGTCTTTGCCGTCTTGGTTGTATTTGTCTCTCAGTATTCTGCAGGGAAGGCAGATCCGGGATGTAATCGTTCACTCCATGGACCGTTATGAATTCTTCCGGATCAAACCAAAGCACTGAGATGGAGCAGGGAGTTAAGAATCGCAGGGTGAAAGAGGGAACGCCTATTTCACGATGAATCTCGCCGCTGGTGTCTCCACAGGGTGCGTTGATTCGTCCAGCCATAGTCTGGCGACGACCATGTGCTCCCCCCGTTCCAAGGGCCACAAGAACTCGCCGGAACGGGTCGTGGCCACCAAGACGTCATCCACAAACCAATCGACAATGCCCCCTTCTGGTTTGTCGGTCAACTCAAAGCAAAATGCCTCCAGTTCGTCGGGCACCCTGGGGTCCATGGCCAGCTGCAAGCCATTGACGGGCCGGCGCAGCCGGACAGGTTTCATTTCAGGTGCTCTGAGATACACCGGCCCAGGCTCGGTCCCCGGGAGAAACCATTCGCTGCGACTCGAGCAAATCCCGTTAGCCAAAAGCCCGGTGTCACGACATATCTCAACCTTCACGAGGCGAGGGCTCAGGTAAAGGGAGTGGGTATCCCGATACCGATTGAGCTCTGCAAATATTGAGCGCAACACCAGGGCCGGGCCCTTTGAGCCGGTGATGCCGTCCATTGCTGTGTGATCTAGATTTCCCATCCAGACTCCAACTGTGTGGCAGTCATCAAAACCTACTGCCCAGGCATCTCGGTAATCGCTAGACGTTCCGGTCTTGACCGCAGTCTGGACTGGGAAATGCAACAGGCTCCCAGGGCCAAACTCTAACCTCCTGGCATCCGGGTCGGAGAGAATACTGCCGATAAGACAGCTCACCTCGGGCGAGAATACCCTGCGGGCCGACGCTCCCACCAAATCATCATTTATCAGCAATCTCAGGGGATGGTAAATCCCCTGCCGCGCCAGTGCCGCATACGCCCGGACGAGTTCCAGCAGGGTAATCTCGCCATTACCGAGTGCAAGGCCGTCGCCGTAGTAGTCTGGGTGCTCTTGAAGGCTGTAAATACCCAGTTCCTGGAGGCACTGCAAGAAGCGGTCAACACCAACAAACTGGATGGTCCGGACCGCTGGGATGTTCAGAGAATTACCCAGGGCATCCCGCACCCGCAGTGACCCGTAATGGGTACGGCTGTAATTGTGATAGATATGTAATCCAACGCCGACCGACTCGGCCAATGGGGTGTCATTCACCAGCGTGGCGGCTGTCCAGCCCTTTTCCAGGGCTAGCGCATAGAGAAAAGGCTTGAGCGTGGAGCCGGGCTGGCGCGGGGTGGTAATCGCATCAATCCAGCTCCCTGGCATATCGCCCGAAGGACTGCCCCCGTTTACCCAGGCCAGGACCTCATGATTTCGGTGATCTACGACCAGAACCGCTCCATTTTTCACGCCGCGGGTGCGTAAATCTTTCAGGCGGTTGTCCAGTATGGTCTGGACCTTAGACTGCAGGTTGGAATCCAGCGTGGTACGGAGGCGGCCCATGGTTTGAAGAACCGACGGGAGCTCAGATCGATAGAGGTAATGAACAAGGTGGCTGGCCTGGACGGGTAATCCGGCCGATTTAACCTGAAAGGGCGCTTCGAGGATCTGCTGATATTGCCCGCGGTCGATTAGCCCCCGTCCGAGCAAACGCTGGGCAAGTTGGCGGAGGGGACACATGATTTCATCGACTCCCTCATGTAAATCCATGCGCCCTGGTGCCCGCACCAGCGCGACAAGCGCGAGCATCTCCTTTCGGCTCAAGGTATCCAGGTCACGATCAAAGTAGTAACGGGCGGCCTGCAGCACGCCTCGACGCTGCCCCGAATAGGGAACCTGATTCAGGTAAAATTCGAGAATATCAGCCTTGGAGAACCTTTTTTCCAATCGCGAAGCTTCGAGTCCTTCCAGCCAGCGGGACCACACCGTGCGGGGCCGAGGGTGCAAGATACGGATCACCTGTTCGGAGATGGTGCTGGCGCCACGGAACGGACGAGATGCCCTGATATTTTGAAAAACAGCGTGGAATCGGGCTGTCCAGTCCACACCACGGTGCCTGTAGAAGCGCTGATCCTCGGAAAGTACAAAGGCTTGCTGCAGGAAGAGGGAGATATGGTGCAGGGGTACATAGTCATGAATGTTCCACCGGTTCTGGTAGGTGACGGTCAGGGGTATGCCATGGCGGTCGAGTACCTGCACCTTGCGCACATTCGAGGCCTCAAGCGTGAGCGTGTCGGGTAGAGGCAAAAGGTCGGCGCTCGTTTTCCAGATGAATGCCCCAAACGTTGTGGCCAACAAGATGGCCGCAATCAGAAGCCTATGTTTTCGTTTCGTTGATTTAACGTACATATTTGCCAGAATGAGAGTTCCTCACAATTGTACCGAACAAGCCGCAGACCCACACAGACTCACACAGACATTTTGTCCGGCCGACTTGGCCGAACAAGAAAATGCGATCGCTTCGCGATGGTAGAAATAAGGCTATCTACGTAACTTTGTGTAGGTCTGCGGCAAAAAATCACTGGATATCCTCCTGCTCCCGGCTCACCCGCAAAACCGCCGGCAAGCCTTTTCCATAGATGTCCGGGTCATACATCTCCTCGGCATAGACTGGCATCACGATGAACTCGCCGGCAGCTATGGCCTGCGCGGTGTATGACAGGTGATAGTTCCCGGCAGGCAGATATTCGGAATAGAAGCGGGCCGCGTTGTGCCGGAGCTCCTGGTGATAGAAACTCCAGCGGGAGACGCCGTAGGATGTCCAGTGACTGTAGCGGAACCACCAGGAGTCACCCGCATGCTTGAACTTACCCTTGTCTACATCCACCGTGGAGGCCGTCGCCAGGTCACGGCTTACCGGCTCCAGTCCGCCAGGGGCTGGATCATCCACCACAACGAATTTCCGGGCAGTGGGAAGCGACACATACAGGTCCACCCGCACCAGATCGCCCCGTCTCAGCTCCATGGGACTTTGCAACAGCACCCATTCGCCGTTGCGTTCCAGGCTGTATTCCCGGTGGATTTCGATACCAGCGTTGATCGGGCGGATCTCCAGTTCTTCAGGCATATAGAACAGCCGTGCCGCGTAGTACAGACGCCCCTTGCCTTCCCGTTCCAGCTTGAGAGTTGACCTCCGGCCGGGGTCACCATCCCGGATGGGACGGTCAAATTCCACCGGCCTATCACGGAGATCCTCGAAGCGGGTCTTGCCAAGCAGCTCCGTGTCCAACAAGGTTTGTATCGTAAGGTCGAGGTCGTCCTTTTCATAGACACGACTGTAATGGATCAGCGCATTCAGGCAGAACACGTTCTCCTGAGTGTTTTCCCAATGGTCGCGGTTCTTACGGGTCTGGCTAATGGTATGCACCAGCTTGAAGGGAATATCACCAACCATGGGGCCGCCTTGGGATGTTTGACCAAAACCGACCAACGCGCTCAGGATGGCACCGTTGGCCCTCAAGGGGGAGGCGAGAATCCGTGCGTAACTGTCATCTATGGTCTCGCTGAATATGAACTTGCCCCCGGACTGGCTAGCGTGGGCCAGTATCCGGTTGGCGACCTCCGCTCGGATCGCTTCTGCCCCCGGGACCTTAATGGCTGCGAGCAGAAAGTGCGCCTTACCGAAGAGGCTCATCTCGGAGACGTGTGGACGGTAGCGCTCCAGGTCTGACAGAGTAATTCTCCCACGTTCGGCCATGGCCGCTAGTGCCACGGCACGGACCGTCGACGCCATGCCCTTTGAATAGAAAGTCGGCACGACATTGCGGCGCAGAAGAATGAGAAGATAGTCATGCAGTTTGCCCTCCACGGTCGGTGGGATTTCAATCCCACTCTCCCGCAGCCAGTTAATGGCTAGGGCGGTGTACGCACTGAGGTAAGGACTGACAAACCGATTCTCGGCCACAAAATAGGCCATTCCGCCATTGGGCGCTTGATAGGACGGTGCCAATTCAATCGTCTTCTGTGGCAGGCCCTCGCTCCCCTCCCATTCGAATTCATCGGGTAGATAATCCTTGAGGTTCTGGTAATGAGAGGCCATCACCCCCCTGGTGAGGATCTGTTCCCAACAGATATAGGGATAATCTCGCAGATATCTGAAGGCCCCTTCCACGTTGCTGATGATCGTCGGGGAGACCACGACACCCATCCGTCCCATATCGGACCGGATGTTTTCCGGAAACAGGATGGTCTCTATGACCAGATCGGACACCGTGGTACCGTAAATCGCGGCTGCCTCCATGGCATATCGCCTGCGAACCGGAAGGATATGCACGACTCCGTCCTGGTCGATGTCGTCGCCGCCCTGGGCGGTAAACCGAACCTCCCCATTCGCCCTGGTTTTTACGGGTAACCAGATGGTGCTTCGTTTGTACGGTTCTGCCATCAAGGTCTGGGTCAGCCTCCGAAAACTTTCGCCTGGTTCGGTCTCAATCACCCCTTCTGCGGTCAGGGTCACGGCCAGTTCCCGAATGTGGGGGGTACGGTTCATGATGGTGAAGCCAGCCTCGAATCTGTCCCCTTCAGTAACTTGATTCGGCATCACTGGACGAATCTCGGTTGGCCGATTTACCCTGAAATTGCCGTCTCCCAACCCCATCCGGTCCTTGGGTGTGACCGCCATGGCCAACACGCGCCAGCCGGTCAGGTTGTCCGGTGCTTCAAACTCGATACTGGCCCTGCCGTCGGCATCGGTCACGATCGATGGATTCCAGTAACTGACAAACTTGAACACAGACCGGAGACTGAGATCAGGGCCTCCACCGCCGCCCGCATTGGCACCCTTCTTCTCAAACTTCTGACGGCCTACCAGACGCATGAGCAGGCTGTAATTCTCCAGATCCAGCCCGTCCATGGTGTAAAAGCCCTTGTATGGATCAAAATAGTCTCTGCCCTTGGCCAGCAAATCCAACACCGATTCATCAAGAACGGCGACCGCCAGCTCCACGGGTTCATCCTTCGCACCGTGCCGTGGGGTAGCCTGTAACTGCACCTTCACCCGGTCACGGGGCTTATAGGTTTCGCGTTCAGGCGAGACCTCCACGACCATCTCCTTGTAGGGATCGATGACCGGCACCTCCACATAACCCATGCGAAAGGTTGGTTTTCCCAGATCGACCTGGTCATCCGCCATTGGCTTCTCCACCCTGGGGGACATGACGACGACCGAGAGGAAAAAGCCCGGCAGGTAGTCCTGTTGCACTTCAAATTCGATGATGGGCGTGCTCGTGTCGAAGGCCTGCACCCAGCTTCGCAATACGCCGTAACGCTCAACGGTGACCAGCGCCTGGGCATCCGGGAAGGGGTTCTTCACCAGATACCGGGCTCTTTCGCCGACCCGATAACTTTCCTTTTCCGGCAGAATCTGCAGGCTGTTGTCCGGTTCGTCGTGCCACACGACCCGCCCTTTGCCCACCACCCATTGATGAATCCGCGTGCTGTGCGAGCGGGTCTGAGTATCTGCAATGGTAGCAGTGATACGATGGCTGCCAGGGTCGTGAGGCGTGAAGGTACAGACAACAGGTTCCGTGGCTGATACAAGCTGGCAGCTAGCCACATGGGTCCACTGATGCGTGTAGTGGGTCAGATAGGCATTGCCGGCGCTCTTCACACGGGTGGCCATTGTCTCCTGTCGTTCGATACTGACCGTAACGGGGGTTCCAGCTACTGGCTTGCCCTGCTCATCCACAACCAAGACTTCGACCTTGGCGGGCACATCTTCCTGTAGTATCCATGCAGTTTGGCGGAGTCCGACAAAGCGGTCCCGCCCGGCATAGTCGGCGGTCGCCAGGCTCGTGATATACTTGCCACGATCGTCCCGGACTGCGCTTTCGACAGCTAGTCTGCCATACAGAATATTGCTTTGGGCAATGTTGAAACGGGTTATAAGATTTCCCTCGTCGTTGACCTGGTTTTCGCTTTGATGGAGGGTCTGTCTGTTCTGACCGTCTGGAAGAAGGACATCAAAGCGGAACCCTTTGGCTACAGGGTCCTTGGAGTGAAAGGTCCGAGCCTCTAGAGTTGCCGTAACACGGGTCTGGGCATCGACGTAGGGGCCGCCCGCATGGAGCCTGGCCTGGGTGGTGACTTCCACCTGGTCGCCGGGCTGGAACCGTTGCCCGTTTAAGTCGTTTGTCACCCGGAAGGACGCCGGGGTGAAGTCACTGACCAGGACCCGCATGGGCCCCAGAGGCTCTTTGTAGAGTTCTGAGTAAAGTAGGAAGCGATACCATCCAACCGCTCCACTGGCAGGAACGACGAATTCACCGTTGTAGGCACCAAACTCCGACAACCTCAAATCCTCGACCACATGTACTGTTTTCCCCATTGGGTCAATGAGCTTGAGGGTGTATCCTTCCTCGGGCGCCGGCACCAGGGTTTCATTATTCTGGTCTCGCACATAAAGCTTGTACTGAATGGTGTCTCCAGCCTTGTAGACTCCCTGCGCTGTCGTCCCCCATGTGTGGATGTGGCCGTACTGTTTGCGCACGTATGGATAGACCGAATAACGCGATGCCCGAAAGGTATCCACACGGAAATCGTAATCCAGAGGCACGAGCGCGAGATCGTTTGCCTTTTCGACACGCACGAACAGTCGCGGGTCTTTGGGATCAAAGGCATAGAGGAGTTTCAGGTCGGGATCCAGCTTCTGGATCCCGACCAGCAACGCAATACCCTCGCGGTTGGTGAGTGACTGACTCTGAACGGCAGGCCGGTCAACGAGATTGCTGTATGTGTCCCGGTATATCTTGACATCGGCACCGGCCACGGGCCGACCGGTCGCAAGATCCGTCACCCAGGCCAGTGTGTCGTAATGCCCAATTTTTACATGCACATGAAACGGCGTCACCTGGGCAAAGAACCAGCGTTCCCCATAATGCTTCGGCACGCGAGGAACGGTATCTACCGTGCCCTGTACGACACCCGATTGACCGTCCAAGAGTTGACGAATATGGAGGGGGGTTCTGAAGGCGATATCCTGGACCTGCGGGGTTTCGAATCGTTGGCTTTGGCTCGTCGTCTTTCCTTCTGGAGTCAACAGGTTATAGTTGACCGTAACCGATTCGAGATTGGTTACCACCAGGGGCACCTCAGTATCCACGCCCTTCTCGAGGACCGCCTTTCTGTGGGTGAGCGTGAAGTCCGGTAGCCGGTGGTTGGTGGCGAACCGTATATCAATGGGATTGACCAGGGTTCGTCCGAACTCATCCCGGAAGTGGCTAGGATCGCTTTTGAGCTGGTAGACCTTGTAGGCCTTTAACACCTCGGGCAATGAGACATGGTACTGTTGACCTCGACGGTGGGGGCTGGACAGTCTGGAATAGGTACGACGGTTGGCCCAGGGATCATAGTCCTTCCGCCCTCCGGCGAGATCAGGTGTTATCTTGACATGATTCTTGACCTCTTCGCTGATCACGGGCGAGGTAAACACCAGAGCAACACCAGCGAGTGGATTGCAGCGTGGTTGCCGGGCAAGATCCGTGCTCGGAACGAGGGTGACGGTTTTGCCGTCATTGTCCCGACATCGTATGCCGATAAAGCTGAATTCGGGAAAGGTGTGAAAGGAAACCAGAATCCGGTCTTCCACGCCCCTTTCAGGACCGTGCACGGAGACCAGTCCGGGATCTATTCTCAACTCCGCTTCCGTGTCCAGTCCAATTTCGATTTCGGGCGATACCAACCATACCCGTCTAGCCTCGCTCCCGTCGGCCCCTCGAGTGGGGTCCGGTCCTGCGACGGGCTTCTCGGGGGGGGTTGCAATCAGGTAATGCTTTTCTCCGGGTAAGGGGATAACGAGGCGCGTTTCCTTGTCGTCGGGATCGGGTGCCACATTGAGTCCGATGCGTCGGATCTTATCGCCATGAACCATCACGAATACATGTTGTTCCACGGACTCTCGGGAGACTGGCTGATTGAAGGTCATCCGAATATAGGGCATGCCAGGGGACTTCCAGGTCTTAAACCATGCATGGCGCACCTTAGGACGCTCGGTGATAAAAGTGTGGTACACCGGTTTGGCAAGAGTGGTGCCGTCTTCTGCCGTGATACTTGGCTTGACCTCGATTTCATAGCGGGTAGCAGGCCTTAGCGCGGCTTTTTCGCCGAGCTGACAGGCCAGGGCACTCGTATTCAGCCAGCGCCACTGGCAATCTAAGGGTGGGGTGATCGTGATGGGGATTTCCGATGCGTCACGCTCCATACGCCCGACCGGTACCACAGGCCGGTTAAACTGAAAGACGATCTGCCGACCCACCGGCACATCCACACCATCGGGCGTGATACGCACAATCCTGAGCGGCTCGGCTTTACTGTTCACCGTCGCTGAATCAAAGGCAGCGAAACTGGGTGAACCGAATATCGTGGTGAGGAAGAACAGAATGAAGACACCGAACCGACGCGTCATCCCTACCTCCTTGTGTGCAGTCCTGAGAGTGACCAAAGTCTACTGGCTGATTCCCATCATTCACTACCCATTTGTGACAAAAGTGTGCAACGCGTCCATGGGGAATCGATTTCTCGAATTATGGTACGGCAGAAACCATCAACCCGGCATAGCCGTGACCTCCTGACGCCACATTGTTTCGTCATAAACATGAGGCGCCAAGCAGGCCACTGAATTCGTTCCACTCAATTCGGCAAAATGTGTTCCTGAGACGACTGGACTTTTCTATCTTTTTCCATCAAATGGGCCGCCATGGAAATCGGAGTCAGACTCGGGTGATGACCCGTGTGGGAAAGATCAGCCTTCAATCGGTCGGTCAGCTCTGAGGAATCAATACAGGTGAGCCGATCCATCTAGACTGCTTTGGAACCAACGCCTCTCTTTCCTTCTAACTTCCGAAAATATTCTGGAGATTCAAAGACTTCGGGGTTGACAATATTCGCTGGTCTTTTTCTTTTCAACATGGCTACTGCATTTTTCGCAGCCATGATAGCCATCTGTTCTCGCGTATCCGTTGTAGCACTTCCAATATGGGGGACCAAGACCACATTATCCAATTTCAAAAGACCCGGAGTAATCTGTGGTTCCTCCTCGTAGACGTCCAGTCCTGCTCCTGCGATCTTTCCACTTTCAAGGGCTAAAAGCAAAGCCCTTTCATCCACCACGGGACCTCGCGATGTGTTAATGAGAATTGCGGTGGGTTTCATCAGATTGAGCTCCCTTCTTCCAATGAGATGACGTGTCTCCTCGGTCAAAGGGCAGTGCAGAGTAACAAAATCGCTTTTTTTCAGGAGATTATCGAGTTCCCTGTATTCCACCCCCCTCATCTTCCCGACGGTCTCTTTCTTATATGGGTCATAAGCAATGACCCTCATCCTAAAGCCTCGACTCCTCCGCATCACTGCCATACCGATTCTGCCAAGGCCGATAATGCCGAGAACCTTTCGCCTGTTTGAACCTCCAGGTCCTATATCCAGGCCCATGAATGATTTCCCACCAAATCCTTTCCATTGACCGGCGATCGTATGACGGTGGGCTTGTGGAATCTTCCTTGCCATTGCCATGAGCAATGCCCAAGCCAAATCTGCCGTGGTTTCTGTCAGGATTTCTGGAGTATTCGTCACCGGAATACCAAGTTCGGTAGCGGACGCCGTGTCAATATTGTCATATCCCACTCCATAATTGGCAATACCTCGAAGATTCGGATTTGCCAACATAACCTCTCTCTGAATGCGCTGTGTCCCTCTCGGGAGCATGACGTCCGCATTCCTTACCCCTTCGATTATCTCCTTTAGAGAAGGGGGCTCGCCTTTTGGCCCGTGTATCGACACAGGCTCGACCTTTGCCATCCTCAGTGTCTCTATTCCGATCTTAGGCATTGCCCATGGAACCAGAACCTTTTGGGACATGTAGACTCCTTTTGCACAGCGGTTTGGTAACTCGCCTTCTTTCGATCAGGGACCGTCGAACGATTGGATCAGGGTCGCTTGAGTTCCAGAAGATAGGGCATCTTGGCTCCCATACGATAAACGAGTT
>Ga0209636_10003930_pt1 | contig 15202 bp, 17 predicted proteins | sample DeeMarSWOR152_54_FD_187464 | JGI IMG/M metagenome (GOLD analysis project Ga0209636, IMG submission 187464) | Marine sediment microbial communities from White Oak River estuary, North Carolina - WOR-1-52-54 (SPAdes) (version 2) | ecosystem: Environmental > Aquatic > Marine > Intertidal zone >...
TCGACATCCTCCCCGCAAGTGCACCGAGCGGACGACTCGCCCATCAGAATACCCCCCCGCCCCCGATCGTGCGCGGCTTTTCTGGGATTTGCCCGGTGATCGGCGCGGCAACGCTTCCTCCGTGACCAGCATTTTCGACAACTAAGCAGACGAGTATGCTAGGATCGCTTGACGGAGCAAAGCCGACAAAAAAAGAATGATCCTCGCCGTGGGGGTTCTGGCTTGTGCCTGTCTTACCACATACCTCGGTTCCCGGAACCCGTGCTAATGTACCGGTCCCCCGGGCGACGACTCCAGCAAGTGCGGTTCTTACCGTTTCCAAGGCCTCGGGTGATATACCAGTCGTAAAATAGGTTGTGTCACTTCTTGCTATAATGTGGGGTATTGGGATTTTACCTTCGTTGACGAATATCGTGTAGGCACATGCTAGCTGCAAGGGTGTTACCAGGATATCGCCTTGACCGATGCTGAGATTGAATATATGACCCCGTGTCCAATTATGACCATAGCGTCTTTCGAACCACTTACGATCAGGTAGGATGCCATCTTTCTCATTGGGCAGATCAATACCTGTTTTTTTTCCAAAACCTATTGTGTTGGCTCGGTCATAGATTGTGTCGATCCCGGTGAGACTCCCCAATTGATAGAAATAGATATCGCACGAATAGACGATGGCGTCGGTTAAGTTTAAGCTGCCGTGAGGTTTCCAACATTTGAAGCGCCTTCGCCCCAAACGATACTCACCGAAACAGGGTTCAAAGCGCTTGCTGTACGTGATGATTTTCGCATCGAGGGCGGCAAGGGCGATAAAGGGTTTGAAGGTTGATCCTGGTGGGTAACAACTCATCATTGTTCGGTTGTACATAGGTGCACTTGGGTCTTTATTTACGATGTCCCATTGAATTCTCTGCAGACCATGTGTGAAGAGATTAGGATCGAATCCCGGTTTAGAATAAAGCGCGATTATTGAACCATCCCGCGGGTTCAGGCAGACACATGCCGCCCTTTCGTAAGGCTCGAGATATACAGCCACCGATTCGGTCAACGCAATATCGATGGTTGTTCGAAGGTCTTCACCCGGAATCGGTGGAATGCTTCTTTTTTCGGTGATGTGGCCGACTTCCTTGCCGCGTGCATCGACTTCAACGTACTCGATACCATGATTGCCCCGCAGTATATTCTCATAGTACTGCTCTAATCCCATCTTTCCGATATAGTCGCCAATGAAATAGCTTCCATCCTTTTCCAGTTCTTCAGAAGTAATCTCACCAACGTAGCCGACTTGATGAAATAGCAGGTCTCCATAGGGATAGTTCCTCAACGGTTCGACCCCAACTTCGGTACCGCTGAATCCCTCTATGCTTTCCTCGATGAGTGAAAGCTGTTCGTATGAAATATCATGTGCAATCTTCACCAAATTGTAGGGGTTCTTCTCGATTTTGCTCTTCTCGATGATTGCGCTGGCCTCAATATCTAATATTCTTGAGAGATTGAGCAGCGTATTCGTATCGATTGTAGCTCTGATAACAGAGACGTAGAAGCCCGGTCTTGTGTTGGCGATTTCTATTCCGTTCCGGTCTAGTATTTTGCCCCGCGGCGCTTCGACATACTTCTTGCGGATTCGGTTCTCTTCAGATAGGCGAAAGTATTTTTGTCCTTCAAATAATTGGAGTTTGATGCTCCACAAAATCACGATTGCCGCCAGGACGAAAATGACGTTACGTATGATACGAAATTTCAGTGCACTCTCATCCATGTGCCGAAGTTTATCTTACTTAGAATAATAATTACTGGGAAAAAGGCGACGATTGTGTATACAACATGTAGTGGATCTATTGGAGCTGAGACAACAATATTCGTGATCGCGATCTTAATGAGGTAAAATACTACAAACGTAGCCATGGTTGTAAGCGGATTTAGTACCAAGAATCTCTTAAGGTAGAGTAATAATTGTGTGAGCGTAATTAGGATGAGTGTATTGATACCAATACGAATCGGTTGATAGAGGTCGATAAGAAGCCCTGCTATAAAGGCAAAGATAAGTGCGAAGCGGTCATCTTCCTCCATGATGACGAAAAAGACTGTTATTAGTGAGATGTCAAGCATGGCATTGGAGGGTAGTGTTAGATAGAGCACGATGAAATAGATGAGGTAGCGAATCACCATTGACCCTTAATCCTGGATCTACCTTCACCCAGTATTATATATATCGAAACAAGACGATTAATTTGAGTGGCCGGTGTAACGTACACATTCTTGAAAAATAGGTCGTCGGATTCTGAGATTCTTTGAACGACACCAATTGGAATACCCTTTGGAAAAATCTCGCTCATTCCCGAAGTGAGAATTGTGTCACCGATGTGAATTGTATCAGTGTGTCTTACATAATCAAAGATGAGATTTGTGTGACTCTTTACCACACCATGAATGCCAGTGTTGATGTCGATGGCACTGACTGTAAATCCCCTGTTTTCGATGGTCTCGACTATGCTGCTGGTCGAACCCGCGTGCCTGATTTTACCGACAAAACCATTTGCAGATACCACAGGCTGATTATTGATTACTCCGTGTATGCTGCCTCTGTCGATATGTAAATAGCCATTTATGTTTAGTGGATCTCGTCCGATCACAGACGCCTTGAGCAATTGCAGGTTTTCTAGTTCCAACCGCGTTGTATCGAGGTCGAGAATATCGCGTAGTATTGTGTTCTCGAGCCTCAATTTATTTACGAGAATCTCCAATTTCTCCATGCGAATATTGGAAATTCTAGTGTATTCTACGAGATTGCTTGTGATCCTGACTGGCAGCAGAAGTACAGACGACAAGTTCCTGGCCAGAACAAGATTCACTTTTTCTCCCAGGAAAAATGGAATCGACGAGAGTAGGAACAGAAGAATGAAGAGTAATATCTGCTGACGGCGCAACTAGGCTCTCTTCATAGTATATATGACTTTCTCGTACTGATTAAGGTCCTCGAGAATCTTTCCCGCGCCTATGACCACGACTTTATTCGGTTCGTCGGCAATCGTTACCGGCAGATTGGTTTCTTCTCTGACCAAAGTATCGACGCCTCTCAGGAGTGAACCTCCACCCGCCATGTAGATGCCGTTGTTAACGATGTCCGCAGCGAGTTCTGGAGGCGTCTTCTCGAGGGTGAGACGTATTGTTTCAGATATCATAGATAGAGGTTCCTGGATTGCTTCCCGGACCTCATGGCTAGTGAGCTTTATCGTCTTAGGGATACCAGATACTAGATCTCTACCCTTTACCTCGAATACTTTTTCCTCAACTGTTGGAAACGCATTGCCGATGGTTATCTTGATATTTTCCGCGCTTTGTTCCCCAATGATGAGATTGTAATTCTTCTTAATGTATTGGACGATGGCATCATCCATTTCGTCACCTGCGATGCGTATGGAGCTATTTGTCACGATCCCGGAAAGTGCGATAACCGCGATCTCTGTCGTTCCGCCACCAATATCAACAATCATGTTACCGATTGGTGAATGCACTGGTAATCCAATGCCGATTGCCGCCGAGATCGGTTCCGGAACCAAGAAGACTTCGCGTGCACCGGCCGCTTCCGCGGAATCGCGGACTGCTCTTTTTTCAACCTCGGTTATACCTGATGGCACACAGATTAGAACGCGCGGACGTGTTAGCAGACGTTTCTTTTGGACTTTTTCGATGAAGATACGAAGTAATAACTCAACCATTTCGAAGTCGGCAATGACCCCGTCTTTCATTGGTCTTATTGCTTTTATTTCATTCGGTGTTCGTCCTAACATCTGCTTTGCTTCATCGCCAATGGCCAAGCATTTCTTGGTTTTTGTATCTATAGCAACAACAGTTGGTTCATCGAGGACTATGCCTTGACCATTTATGTATATCAAAGTTGTACGTGTTCCGAGATCAATCGCGATATCACTTAAAAACTGGTTTCTGATTTTCCTAAAAAAAGAAAATATATCGAATGCCACCGACCTGCCTCCTTTGTGCAAATAATATTTAGTTTTCTTGGAAAGTCAAGAAAAAAATAGTCGGGGCATTGACACCAAATCAAGGTTGTGTAAAATGAAGCAGGAGGTAACGCATGGCAGAGAAACGGAAAGCTCGTGACCGCCGCGAGAAGGAAAGGCGTAAGCTGTTGACTGAGAAGCAATTCCGTAAGCTGATTGAAGAAGGTAAATCAATAAAATACGATAGAAGATCATGGGGGAAGAGACGCAAGACCAAGCGGCGCAAGAAACAGATGGGCGTGTAGCCTCTGGCATCTGTCGTGTCTGCAGTGATATGTGAAAAGCTTGCCGAGACTAAACGCCGTTACAAGAGCGTTGACAAAGGAACACATTTGGATATAATTCGATATTACATTACATTTGGGTCATCTTTGATTCGGAAAAGGATATGGCATACGAATTAAGGATAGAGTATAGCAAGGAGGAATGATGCGAAGGGAATTTTTGATCGAAAAAATCGCCGAAAAGATAGGCCCGGCGTATACTAAAACCGATATTGAAAAGCTGATCGATACCTTCTTAGATACATTGTTTGAAATTCTAGTGCAAAATAAGAGAGTCGAGCTGCGTAGGTTCGGTACTTTTGAGCTTAGAAAAAGGCCGGGCAGAAGTGCCAAAGCACCCAAGAGTGGTAAGGTGTATACGCTTGATGATCGATATGTACCATTCTTCCGCCCTTCAAAGATATTCAAGAATATGGTTCAGGAGAAAACTCAGGTTGACTAATACCTGATACCTGATATCAGATAACAGATACGAGATAACAGATATCTGATGTCAGATCACAGATAACAGTTATCCGTTATCGATTTTCTGTCATCAGTTATCAGTTATCCGCTTAAGATTTTCTCAACTTCTTCTTTGTCAACATCCATCACATAAGGAATAGCCGAGATGTTCGCGGCATCTTTAGTCAGTGAGGCAATATCATCGCGGGTTATATATTTCAGAGCGAATTTGCGATTGCCGGTCATAAGCTGTTTTAGCCCTTGAGCCATTCGTTCGACATACGTGTAGACACCTAAGGCACCAGTCGGTATGCGATCGAAATCTTTACCTATTTCCTTCTTTAACTTAGAGGCGGTGACAAAAATCTCTTCTTTCTTGTTGCCGAATCTTTCAACGAAAACCGGTATTTCATCTTCATCGATTTTCTTACCGATCGTTTTGCCGACCATTGCCGCGCAGAGTGGACCGCGGGCCATACCTACTATCTTTGTGTATGGTGCGCCCAGAGCGAGTGCTTTGAATATCTGATCTTCAAAGGCAATACCGCCGGCAAAGGCCAGGGCCGGTACATATTCACCTTTTTTTGCTAGTTTGTCCGTATAGAAATAAGTAAGGGAGTGGATCTCAACTGGTGGCATGCCCCATTCGTTCATCATGTGCCAGGGGCTCATGCCGGTACCACCACCAGCACCGTCGACAGTTAGCAGGTCGATCTTTGCTTTGGATGAGTATTTTACAGCGCGTGCTAGGTCGGCCGGACGGTAGGCGCCGGTTTTCAAGAATACGTATTTGGCGCCAGCATTGCGCAGTTCTTCAACTCTTTTTATGAACGATTCTTCTTCGACCATGCCGATGCGTGAATGGCGTTCGAATTCGGTGAATGTTTTATGTTCAAAAGCTTCGATGACGTCGGGATCAAGCGGATCCGGTAACACCACGTAGCCCCGTTTCTTAAGTTCCTGTGCCTTTTTCAGTTCCTTAATCTTCACCTCACCACCGATGTCTTTGGCGCCTTGCCCCCATTTTAACTCTACTGTTTCGACCCCAAGTTTCTGGATTGCGAATTCCTGAACACCGAGTCTCGTATCTTCCACGTTTGCCTGGACAATAATCATGCCGTAGCCACCTTGCTGCCAGTCTTTGTAGAGTTTGACGCGCTGTTCAAGGTCAGGTGCCCGAAGGATTTTTCCGTCCTTTATCTCGCTTTTCATGTCCATTGCGACGACATTTTCACCGATGGTCAGCATAGCTCCGGACAAAGCGGTACCGATTGCCAATCCCTCCCAGTTATTCTTTGCTATGTTTGTTGAACCCAATCCAGGAACAACCATCGGGAACTTGAGTCTAATACCATTGTTGGCGCCTAGTCTCTGCTCGATATTGACATTGGGGAATATTGCCTTGTCTGGATCCGCCTCAATGCCGATAGCACCAACCGCGGTACCCATGATGTTGAAATGAGAATAATCAACCGGATAGTTCTTCTCAGCGGCGGCAGTGATAATGCCGAATGGCTGTGGGTATATGACCTCGTGGCCACGATAAGCCGATTTTCCGATTTCACACATGCCAATGCATCCATCGACACAGGTTACACACATTCCACTCAGTGGAACAATTGAATCTTCGGTTCTATTCTTTGTTAATGTTGCTGCTGAAGCATTCATTCTTGATAATGAAGGCATTTTTTCTCCTTTCGTCACTGATAACCGATGACCGATAACAGATGCCAGATGAAAGACGTTCTATCAGTCATCAGTTTTTTTGATAAATATGTTTGTTTCATGTTTCTCACGAACAGACTGGATCAGATTGGAAAGCACGCCACAAAGATCATCGTATCCTTTGTGCAATCTACTGTATAACTCTTCATCACTCAGTGATCCAGTTTCAAATAAATAATCCAAATGTTCGATTGTCTCTTGAGATGAGGCGTATGCCAGCGAGAGACAACGTAGATATTCATTCTTATAGTGTCTTAGGGAAAAACCTTCGACGATGTTGCTGGAAACTGATTTAAATGATCTCCGTATTTGACTTCCCTCTTCATATAATTCGAATTTAGGAAGGGCTAAAGACATTTTGTGAATTTCCAGAGCAAGCCTATGTGCTTTTTGGTACACCTTGAGCTTTCGGTATCCTTCGTGTTTTTGTGTTCTCATACGGTTATCTGTTATCGGTTATCTCTTATCTATTTTTTTGGTTTGGTCTGGCCTTCCCTCGCATGTTCCACAGTCGCCGGTTGTGCCCATCCAGCACTGGTAATCGTCGTGGGTTTGGATACATGTCGGTTCTAAAGCGAGACAACCACTACAGACGTCGGTTGGAGCATCTGGTCCCTGGCATCTCAGCTGACATGCTGGGCAGACATATATACAACCACCACAGAGACGACACTCGTCGGATTTTATGTTGAAAGGCGTTTCAATCTTCTTTTTATTACCGCGTGCAGTAAATCCTATTGCACCGCCCTGCATCTGTTCTTTGCACATTCGCACGCAGCGCCCACAGAGTACGCAGTCTTCGTGGCGCACCGGAAAACGGACCGATGTGACATGAAACTTCGAGGCAAGATCCTGGATTGTTTTTGATTGAGGACAGATCGAGAGCAGTAGCTCGATCATCATCTTGCGGGCACTGACTACCTTTTTTGTATTGGTACGGACAATGAGTCCTTCCTCAATCGGGTATGTGCAGGAACTCACCAACCTGCTATTCTCCGCATTACCGATTTCAACCAGGCATAAACGACAACCACCGTAGGGAGAGAGTCCTTCATAATAGCAGAGCGTTGGTATTTCGATGCCGTAGAATTTACACGCATCGAGTATGGTAGATCCTTCTTCACTCTGTACTTCCAGGCCATTCAAAATGAAATTGATCATCGCCGCTCCTTCTCATCTTGTTCTTTTACTTCCAAATCACATCTCAGGCACCTTCTTGCTTCTTTGACTGCTGCAGTCTTGCTGAGTCCAAGGTCAACTTCCTGAAAATTATTGCTACGTTTTTTTGTTTCGAGCTTCCTTGGTTCCTGGCGCGTGCTCTCCAATGTTTCCTTAATAGTCAACTTGACTGGTTCAACATAAACAGACGGTCTGGTGACACTGTATTCAAACTCTATCTCTTTGCGTCGTAAGTATTGGTCGATGGCTTCGGCTGCTTTCTTGCCGTCAGCCATCGCTTCGATAACTGAGCTTGGACCACGTACGGCGTCACCACCGGCAAAAACGCCGGGAACGTTTGTGGCCAGTGTTTCGCGGTCAACAACGAATGTATTCCAACCTGAGATTTCGAAATCATGGTCGTCTCCAAGGAATGAGATATCTGGCTGTTCACTTATCGCGGATATGAGTGTATCGAGTTCGACCACGAACTCAGATCCTTTTATCGGGATGGGTCTACGACGTCCACTTTCATCGACAGCGCCCAGTTCCATCTTTGTACATTTCACGCCCGTGATGTATCCGTCATCTACAGCTATTTCAGTTGGCGCGGTAAGGAATTGGATATCGATTCCTTCCTCGAGGGCGCATTCAATCTCTTCTGCATAAGCTGGCATTTCGTTTCTAGTTCGACGATAGATAATAGTCACTTTTTTTACGCCGGGTAGTCTATTCGCGACACGCGCCGCATCAACAGCCGAATTGCCACCGCCGATCACTCCGACTCGTCCGCCGACGTCGATCTTCTCTCCCAGGCTGATCTTGGTGAGGAACTCCATTGCCGGGATCACACCACTCATCTCTTCTTTCGGTATTCCAAGTTTTATGCTTTTGTGAGCACCAATTGCAGCATATATGGCACGATAACCCTGTTTTAACAGCTGCCCTATTGAGAAATCTCTGCCCAACTTCTGATCCGTCTTTATTTCCACACCAGCCCGCACGATTCTCTTGATATCTTCTTCCAGGGCTTTCTGAGGAAGTCTGTATTCAGGAATACCAACCGCGAGCATACCCCCAGCCACTGGGAGCGCCTCAAAAATCGTGGGTGCATAACCTTTGTTTGCCAGAGCATACCCAGCCATTAGACCAGACGGTCCAGAACCAATGATCGCTATCTTAGCGCCGGTTGGTTGTTTCTTCTTTGATATGTGTTTCTTTCCGTTGCTATATTCGATGGCCGCACGCTTTAGGGCGCGAATCTCAATCGGTTTTCCACCTTGTCCGGCACGGCACTTTGTTTCACATGGATGGTGGCATACACGAGCGCAGACATTGAGTAATGGGTTGTCCTTGAGAATAATATCATATGCTTTGTCGAATTGGCCATGTGCGATATATGCAATATATTGAGGCGCTTCGGTATCAATCGGGCAGGTATGTTGGCAGGGTGATGAGATGATCTGTTTACACACTGCTGCCGGACACTTCTTGTACTTGATGTGTGCTTCATATTCGTCCTTGAAATACTTGAGGGTGCTCAAAACCGGGTTCGCTGCAGTTTGTCCGAGTCCACACATCGAAGCATCTTTGGTAGCAGCAGCTAATTCTTCCAGAAGTCCAATGTCGCCAGCGACACCTCTACCCTTAGTTATGTTATCAAGTATTTCCCATATCCGCTGAGTGCCTTCTCGACAAGATAAACATTTACCACATGACTCATCACGCAGAAAATTCATGAAGTACTTAGCCACGTCGACCATGCAGGTATCTTCATCCATGACAATCATGCCGCCCGAGCCCATCATGGAGCCTGCTTGTTTTAAACTCTCGTAATCGATGGTCAAATCAAGTAGCCTCTTGGGTATACACCCACCCGATGGGCCACCAGTCTGTACCGCTTTTATTTTCTTATTATTGGGTATTCCACCACCGATTTCGTAGATGATGTCTTTCATCGTGATACCCATCGGTACTTCTACGAGACCGGTATTATTTATCTTACCTACTAAGGAGAAAATCTTAGTTCCCTTGCTGCCTTCGGTACCAATTTCCGAATACCATTCGGCACCACGGAGAATGATGTGGGGAACATTCGCCCAGGTCTCAACGTTATTGATATTTGTTGGCTTTTTCCATAAACCTTTCTGCACGGGGTAGGGTGGGCGTTGCTTCGGGATACCTATTTTGCCTTCTATCGCCGCAAGCAGTGATGTTTCTTCTCCTGAGACGAATGCCCCTGCACCCCTTTTGACTTCGATTGAAAAATCGAAACCAGTACCCAGAATGTCTGAGCCGAGCAACCCATACTCTTCAGCCTGCTTTATTGCGATTCTTATTCTATGTAGGGCAAGCGGATACTCGGTACGCACGTAGATGAAACCTTGTGTAGCACCAATTGCTCGCGCTCCGATGATCATACCCTCAAGAACGGCATGTGGGTCTGCTTCGAGAATACTGCGATCCATGAATGCCCCTGGATCGCCTTCGTCAGCATTACAGACAACATATTTCGAGTTGCCAGGTATTTTGCTACAGATTTCCCATTTTCGACCAGTTGGAAACCCTGCACCACCACGCCCTCTCAGCCCGGCACTCTTAACTTCTCGTATGATCTCCTCTGGAGTCATTTCGGTTAATGCTTTTTCGAGTGCCTGGTAACCTTCAAATGCAATGTACTCGTCGATGTTTTCCGGGTCGATTCGTCCGCGGTTCTTCAAGACGATGAGGCGTTGATGTTTGAAGAAACCGATGTCCATCATTTTTGGCACTGGCTTTGCTTCGGCGGGCGGTACGTACAGCAGTTTTTTTACCGGACGTCCTTTAAGGAGGTGTTCTTCAACAAGTAGTGGGATGTCTTCCGCTTTTAATTTCTGATAGAATACACCATCGGGCTGGACAACGACAATTGGTCCTCTTTCACAGAAACCATTACAGCCGGTCGAGATCACAGCGACCTCATTCTGTAATTTTCTCTTAGCAATCTCTTTCTCGAGAGCTGTTTTGATTTTGAATGAGCCCGCTGCTACACATCCGGTACCGGCGCAGACGAGCATGTGCGTTCGATATTGCTTCAAACTAACCTCCTTACTGGGCAGATAACTGATGACTGATGACAGATATCAGTTATCGGTCATCCGTTAATGTGTCCTTTCGCTGCCGACTGCCAGCGCGTACTCACTGACAATACTACCCTTAATTATATGTTGTTCTAGGATCTTCTTTATCTTCTCCTTGGTTAGGTCGACGTACTTCACCGGCGGTTTGTCAGTTATTTCCACGGTGGCCATTGGTTCACGACTGCATAGGCCTGCGCAACCTGATGTGGTCACGATTACATCGTTGAGCTTTTTCTTCTCGATTTCTTGCATGAGTGCGGAGAGGATATCGCGGGCGCCAGCCGCAATACCGCAAGTACCCATATGAACGGTGATCTTTGCTCGCGATCTTCCCTGGCGTAATACGGCGGTCCTGCGAACCTTATCGCGTATTTTTTCCAAGTCGCCAATTTTTAGTTTTTTCATTTATTTCTCCTTTTTCGCAATTTCGTTCAACCCAACTTCTATGTGTTTTTTTAAAAATGAAATAATCTCGGCGTTGTTAATTGATACGCCTGAGAGTACCTTCTTTATTTTCTTTGTGTCAAAAAGGAATTCGCTATTATCCTTGCGGTGGCGGTATCTAAGGTCCATTCCGGATTGCAGGCTGACCAGACATGCAGCAATTGTTTCGGCCATATTACCGAGCGGTTTTCGATCAATGTGATTGTAAACGAACCGAGCAGTAATGTCAGTACCTTCCCCAGGCTTGGATTTGATGTCAAAGCTACCGTCTGCTTCTTTTGATGCCTGGGCTAGCATTGATAGGCCGAGGCCGACACTTCTGGTTTTCTTTGTCGTGTAAAATGGATCCAGTGCCTTATGTAGTGTTCTTCTATCCATTCCCTTGCCGTTGTCCTTGATTTTGATGATTAGCAGATTTTCCATAACCTTTTCATCGATTTCTACCTCGATGTTTGTCGCTCCTGCAGCTATCGAGTTTTCGATTATGTCTAGAATATGAAGTGATAGATCCTCCACAAGTTTACGCCTGCGCTACGACGCGTCGACCACCAACATCCCTAAATGCTTTTCTTAACTCTTCTAGTGTGGGTTTTTCGATGGTAAATTGCGTGGTGGCTTTTCCAATGTCATCAAGGTAATGTGCGTCGGATGAGGAAATCAGGGTGTATTTCTTAATCTGTGGGAACCTTTCTATTGCGGCGGCAATGGTTGTTGAGGATGATATTTCCAGGGCATCGAGTTCAAGATCATCAGGGATAAATCCAAGCTGGCCGATGATGCTATATGCTTCACGATCGATATGAGAAGCAATAGCTAAGCCCCCTAATCTATGGATCTCGTCGACAATTCTTTTGATCGGCAAACTTGTAGCGCCGATGAGTAGTCTTTTGTTGTAACCTTCGATCTCGTCAGATGCATTCACGATTATTTGTGCACCGAAGAGAGCCTCATCATTCTCTCCAGCGGTGAGGTTTTCATAGACCAATTCCTGTAATGCATGCACAGCGTCGTACGTCGCGAACAACGCGATTACATGAACTTCTTCTGCGCTGGTTATTTCCATGCCTGCTATGACCGTTAACCTTGTATTACGGGACGCGTTGAGTGCTGCATGCACGTTTTCCGCAGAATTGTGGTCGCATACCGCGATTATATCAAGCTTTTTCACGAGTCCGGTGTTAATAATTCTTTTAGGTGACATGGTCAGGTCAGCACAGGGCGATAGGCACGTGTGAATGTGCAAATCTGCTCGGAAACATTTCAACATTAGTGCGTTCCATGTATGCCCATATTGTACAGTCTCCCGGCTAGTTCAAAGGCAGGAAGGTCGCTGGTCATAACTGGTAATCCCTCTGCATTGGCTTTTTTTGTTGTCTCTGCTTCTGGCTTCCGGCCGTTGATTATGATAATGCCCGCGATCTCTTTCAACTTTGCCACAGCCACAATATTCGGGTGGATCTGTAGTGTAAGCCAGATATCATCTTTCTTGCAGTTGGCCATTACATCGCTTAAAAGATCACTTACGTAACCACCTGATACGTCTCTGTTCAGCGATTTTTCTCCACATACTAATTGGAGATTACACGATTTGACTATTTCAGTTAGTTTCATTTTTGTCTCCATTGCTTTTCGAAACTTGTTTCTTTCTATCCAGATATATGCAATCTTCTAGTTTCGCCGCCCCGAGTACAATATCCTCGGCTAATGTCTGGCAATCGGGGGCTCCGCAAATGCCGCAATTGGTTCCCGGCAAAGTGCTGATTATCTGTTCTTTCAATTTTAGTTTTTTGATCGCCACTTTCCTATCCTTATCGAGTGGTGGTAATGATTTTGGTTCAACTGCCCATTTAAATGAGAAGAAATTGTCTTTGTAAAGCGTTCTGACCAGTTCTGTGTTGACCCTTTTCTTGCCTCCGAAGTGTCTGATAAGACGTAAGACATTGCTTTTGGCGATAAATCTGTTTTCGACTGTAAGAGGGCCTCCAATGCATCCATCCGGGCATATCAGGCATTCGAGGTATTCGATATTCTTCAGCTTGCCTGATTCAACATCTTCTAGAATGCGGATCGTATCGAGTACGCCAGATACCGATACCGAGTTACCGTACTTCAAACCCCTTATTTCGCCGCCTTCAAATGCCCAACCTATGCCGATGCCGCTGATTCGTGCCTGTGTTTGCATCATTATCATCGGAGCGTTGCTTTTGAGTTTCATCATCACTTCGTTATAAATCTCTCGTATTGAAATTGCACCGTCGAGGTGTGATCTTTCCATGGTCTCGGGCCGGCTTATTGAAACCATCTTTGCGGAACAAGGCGTAATATCTATAATGCCAATATCTTCCGGCGCAAGGTTTTTGTCCCTCGCAACTTCCGTACGCAGGTTTTTGGCGGCGATTTCCCTCGGTGGTTCCAGTGGCAGTATGTTTTTGCAGAGACTGGGAAATAGCCGTTGGATCAAGCGTACCACTACTGGGCACGTGGAAGATATGATCGGCCTTGGTGATTTATTCTCATCCAGATATTCTTCGATTGCGACGCTAATCATCTCACACACCAGTGCTTCGTCATAGACATGGTCAAAGCCGATGTCCTGTAGTGCCGTCAGGATTTCATTTGGCATCACCTTTTCCCCAAACTGCGTGTATATGACTGGTGACGGCAGCGCGATTTTGTACTTGAAACGATTCAGATCAGAAGGCGATGTCGTCAAGGGTATTATCGCATTGTGTGGGCATACCCTCAGGCAACCACCGCAGTCAATACATCGTTCGAAGTTTATGTGTGCTTTTCCATTACGAACCCTGATGGCTTTTGTAGGACAAACCTTCATGCATGCAACACAGCCTATGCATTTTGCTTCGTCGACTTTGATGGAATGTATAAAGGCTTGTTTAACCATTCTTTTCATCCAGAAGGATTATGATTTCAAGTTTTGTGCCTTTGCCTACGTGTGAGGCTATTTTAAAATCATCGGCATTTTTCTTAATATTAGGCAAGCCCATCCCGGCGCCAAATCCCATTTCCCTCATTTCTTCGGTTGCTGTTGAAAATCCTGGTTGCATGGCTTTTTGGATATTCTCGATCCCCGGTCCTCTGTCATCGACTATTAGCAGGATTTTGTCAGGGTAGACATCTACTTGCATCGTGCCATGATGTGCATACATCACGACGTTCATCTCAGCCTCGTAGGCGGCAATGGCGATGCGTCTTATTATATCGCTGTCAATGCCTATCTCCCTGAGTGTGTTTCTTATTCTGCAGGAGGATTCGCCGGCATTGACAAAGTCCCCGCCCCGGATTTTGTATTCCTGTTTTAACAAAGCTTCAGGTTGCATTTTCATCTTTTGCCTCTTTGCTGGGAGAAGCGCACTTTATGCCGTTTACATACAGAATTCCACATGCCTCAAACATTTTAAGACTCGTCGCGAGAAGTGCAATATTGCATTCCTGAGCCAGCTCGATTGTCTCAGTCGTTGGTTTCTTACCCCGAACAAAGATAATTGCCCCGACGCCCGCGATTTCACACGTTCTGACCACTTGTTTGTTTGTGAGCCCCGTGATTAGTAATGTATTTCTATCTGAGAAGGGTTGTGAAAATGCCAAAACGTCGCTCATGAGGTCTGATGCTTTCGCGAATTTAATATCAATATCGCTGGCGCCTTGCTCAGAAATTAACGCTGCTTGAAGCAGTTTCTGTATCTGGGTGAGTGTCATTCTTTATTTTTTTCTTTTTCGAGTAGTTTTCCTTCTGCGCCTCTTTTTTTGGTATCGAGCAATGATTTGATCGACTTTTAAAACTGTGGTTTGTCCATAGTACTGTCCGTTAACCACTACTATTGGTGCCAGAGCACATGCTCCCAGACAATTAACACTCTCTAATGTGAAGTTACCGTCGCTTGTTGTGCAACCGGGTTCGATTTTGAGTCTGCTTTTCATACGATCCAGGACAATGGGTGCGCCACGGACGTGGCATGCGGTGCCAAGACAGACAGTTACCACGTGTTTG
>Ga0209636_10003931_pt1 | contig 15199 bp, 9 predicted proteins | sample DeeMarSWOR152_54_FD_187464 | JGI IMG/M metagenome (GOLD analysis project Ga0209636, IMG submission 187464) | Marine sediment microbial communities from White Oak River estuary, North Carolina - WOR-1-52-54 (SPAdes) (version 2) | ecosystem: Environmental > Aquatic > Marine > Intertidal zone >...
TATCTGCAGCAATGGTCAGATCAGCAGGAGCTGAATATGTGATTATCGGTCATTCAGAACGCCGGACAATTTTTAATGAATATGATGAAACGTTATTAAAGAAGGTTAAGCTGGCTCTTGATAATGATCTTATACCGATATTCTGTTGTGGAGAACAAATATCTGAAAGAGAAACAGGTAATCACTTTGCAACCGTCCGGAAACAACTTACTTTAACGCTTTTTAAACTGGAAAAGGAGGATTTTGAAAAAGTCATTATAGCTTATGAACCGGTCTGGGCAATTGGAACAGGTTTGAATGCAACACCTGAGCAGGCAGAGGAAATGCATAAATATATCAGGGAATTAATCGAACAAAATTTCAGCCCGGTTACTTCAGAAAAGACATCCATACTTTATGGTGGAAGTTGTAAACCTGCCAATGCAAAAGAGCTATTTGACAATCCGGATGTCGATGGGGGTCTTATTGGTGGAGCATCGCTGGATGCAAATGATTTTTTTGCTATTGTCAAATCGATCTGATAAAACGCAGGGTTTCATTATCAGCAGTTACCTGTTATTACAAATGTTCTTCTGATTATGTTTCCTACTATGAAAAGACTAGTGTTTCTAATTCTTATCCTTTTTTCCGGGTGGCAGCTAACCGGATCACAGGTTATATCGAATTTTTCTGCGGAACCGGATAAATTCCCCGGTGAACTAATGAGTTTTATGGGTTCCACCTTATCTGCCGAAGAAAATTTGTCATTAACCAATTTTATTACTGCATGGGACAGCGGAATGGTTTCAGTGGAAGATAAAACTGAAATAATCTTGTTATCAAATAAACTACTGCGGAAAAATGCACGTCCGGAACCTCATTTCAGCCTGTTTATTATGAATCTTACATCTTTTTGGGAAAGTTCACAGAGCGAAGAAAGTTATTTGGCCTGGAAACAAGGGCTTGAATTCCTGGCTGATGATAGAAACAAACAGGTTACTGATATAGGCAACTATTTGCAGATCTGTTATAATCTCTTTAAAGAAAATATTATTAATCAAACAACCGGAACCTTATGGAAAGCTTTCCAGCCAGTTTTTCATTTTGAGTTCAGAGATTCATCCAGGATTGTTTTCGAACCAACTACTTTGACCTGTTTATTTGTAAGGGATAGTATTAAAATATATAATACCGAAGGGATGTATATACCTTATTCACAAACCTGGTGGGGGGAAGGTGGTATTGTTACATGGGAGAGATCTGGTTACAGTACGGATGAGGTATATGCTGAATTAGGAAGATATCACATCAATATGAGATTATCTGAATATTCTGCCGATACGGTTTCTTTTTACAATAAGATTTATTTCGGATTTAATATGATTGGACACCTGGAAGACAGGGTTGAATCATTCACTTCTCCCGGGAATGTCAATTATCCAAGGTTCGAATCTTATCAGGACAATTACATTGTTGATAATATTTTTCAGAATGTTAATTTTCGTGGAGGTTTATCCATGCTGGGATCAGATTTGGTTGGTTCAGGCACTAAATTCAGTAAGGCAAGAATGTTTTTTTTCAGGAATGATTCAATAAAGCTTGTTGCCCGTTCTGAGTATTTTGCCTTTCAGCCAGGCAGATTATCAGGCTTCGGTGTTGAAGTATCCATCCCCATTGGTGAGGATTCAATTTACCATCCTCATCTAGGCATGAATTATTTCGAAGAAAATAATATTATCTCCCTCTACAGAAGTGAAGATTTTCAATCGCAATCACCTTATTATAATAATTATCATAAGGTAGAAATGAACTTTGACCAGCTTCGGTGGAACCTTGATGAAAACCAAATCCTGTTTAAGGCAAGAGAAGGTGCAGCTTCAGGATTGGCAAATTTCCAGTCAGATAATCTTTTTGATGCAAGGTTATACGTCAGGTTACAGGGGATTGATGAAGCAAATCCTCTGACTCTTTTACGGAGATTTTCAGAAGAGCAGTTTTCTGTGACATTCAGAGGAGTTGATTTTGCCAGGTTCATCAGAGCCCGGCACAACCAGGTTCAGCAAATGCTGAAACGACTATCTACTCTTGGATTTATTATTTATGATCTGGAGGATGATATGGTCACAACCCGGCAAAAATTATATGATTGGGTATATGCAAGTGTTGATAATATAGATTATGATGTGATCAACTTCGTGTCTGAAACACAGACTCCATTGGAAAATGCGAGTCTGGACCTGTCGACATATGATCTCACAATTAACGGTATCCCTGTTATCAGGCTTAGTAGTGCGCAAAATGTTATCATTTATCCTGATCAATCCAGGATTATATTGAAAAAAGACCGCAGTTTCCAGTTTGACGGTATCATTTCTGCCGGTCTTTTTAACTTTCATGGTAAAAAATTCTTTTTTAATTATGAGGATTTTAATTTGAATCTGCAGGATATTGATTCACTTTCTCTCAAAATTAAAACTGAAAATCTTGATGCTTATGGCAGGGCTACTTTGCTTAATATTCAGAGTGTCATTGAAAATATGACCGGTGAGCTGTTGATTGACAATCCGGATAACAAGTCAGGACGAAAAAATTACCCGCAATATCCAGTGTTTTCAAGCAGCGAAAACTCATTCGTCTACTATGATGATCCTGATGTTCAGGGAGGTGTGTATGAAAAGGATCATTTCTATTTTGAACTTTATCCGTTTACTTTTGACAGCCTTGATAATTTTTCCATTGAGGGATTAAGATTGCAAGGTCGATTTGTTTCTGCCAATATCTTTCCTGATTTTGAGCAAACGCTCCTCATTCAGGAGGATAACTCTCTGGGCTTTAAACATATAACAGGGCCTGCCGGAATGGAACTTTATAGTGGTAAGGGTATGTATTATGATTACCTTGAAATGAGCAATAAAGGATTAGTGGGTTCGGGTAAGTTTGAATATCTGACATCTTATGGAAGATCTGAAAGTATTACCTTCCATCCGGATAGTATGTTTGCAACCCTTTCAGAATTTGTGATCGGAAAGCAGATTGCAGGTGTTCAATATCCGGAAGTAAAGTCAAAAGGTAATAAAATAAAATTCTATCCATATGAAGATCAGCTAATTGTTCAACAAGGAAGCCAGCCTTTCTCCATCCTGAATGATAGTACTTACCTCGACGGAGATCTCTTACTCACTGCCTCAGGGCTCACAGGTTCAGGCAGGATGGAACTGACCAATTCCATATTAACTTCGGATAATTTTGATTATACTGCCTATATGTTTGATGCTGATACAGCGGATTTTAAACTCAAATCGCTTCATACAGATGGTTTTACTTTAGTAACTGACAATGTGAATGCGCATGTTGATTTTGAAAGCCGTTCCGGTTTGTTTAAGACCAATGAGGAGTATACTCTGGTAGAATTTCCAGAGAATAAATATGTCAGCCATCTTGATATTTTTATCTGGGATATGGATGAAACAGTATTGGAAATGGGAACCAGTACCAGCCTTGAAGCCACTCCCGAAATATATACCACCATTGATGGTGAGGAAGAACTTATCGGTCCGAGATATATCTCCACAGATCCATTGCAGGATTCCCTCAGTTTTGTATCTACCAGAGCATTATATGATTATAGAAGGAACCTGATTATTGCCTCAAATGTCACATTTATCAAAATTGCAGATGCCTATATCTATCCTAAGGATGGTGAAGTAACTGTGAAATCCGACGGATATTTGCAGAAACTTGAAGAATCCCGGATACTGGCTAACCGGCAATCAAAGCTTCATTCAATCTATAATGCCTCTGTTGAAATTCAGGGCAGATTGAAATATACGGGGAACGGGAATTACGATTATATCGATGAAACCGGAGAAAAACAGATGATATTCTTTGATGAAATTCAGGTTGATAATTCAACAAATACCACTGCTTCAGGAATGATTGCCGAAACACAGGAATTTACTTTGAGTCCCTTTTATGGATTTCAGGGCAGGGTTGCTCTATTTGCACCCAAACCCTTCCTGGATTTTAATGGTGGTGTAAGAATTGTCCATGATTGCGATCAACTCGATCTGAATTATTTTAAATTCGAATGTGAAATCAATCCCGGGGAAATTTATATACCAGTCCCGGCACAGCCTTTTGATATAAATATGAATTATATCTATTCCGGGATATTTATTACACGCGATTCTTCGCATATTTACCCGTCATTCCTCAGTAAAAAGAAATTACCAAGCGATAGATTCATCATTACTGCCGATGGATATTTGTATTATGATAGGGAAACAGAAGAATACAGGATATCAAGCATGGAAAAGCTACAAAATTTCAATTTGCCCGGTAATTACGTCAGGCTTCCAAGAACCAGTTGTATCGAATATGGTGAAGGAGATATTGATCTTGGGATTCGTCTTGGACAGGTTAATCTCTCTTCATTCGGAGATGCTGAACATAATATGAAAACCGATGAATCCAAAATTGGAGCAATGATTGGAATGGATTTCTTTATGTCTGAGGATGCATTACGTATCATGTCGCAGGAAATAGATAGTCTGCCGGGACTTGAAGCTTTCAATCTCACAGATAAAGTCTATGTGAAGCGGATCTCTGAAATAATAGGTAAAGATCGTACTGATAGAATGCAGGCTGAACTTGGGCTTTATGGAGCTTATCAGGAAATCCCTGAAGAACTGAATCATAGACTGTTTATCTCTAAAGCAGATCTTCTATGGAACCAGGAAACCAGATCCTACAGATCAACCGGGAAAATTGGGATAGGGAGCATTAATGGAAACCAAATCCACAAGTTGGTTGATGGATATTTGGAATTATCAAAACGGAGAAGTGGCGATCTTTTCGATATATATTTACAACTTGACAGGACAACATGGTATTACATTGGTTATACGCGGGGAGTGCTTCATCTTCTTTCCTCAAACCGGGATTTTAATATGGTAATCAATGACATGAAGACTAAACAGAGACAATTAAAGACAAAGCGTAATGAAGAACCATATATATTTATTATTACAACAGCACGAAAGAAAGATATGTTCCTGCGGGGTTTCCTAGAAGAAGCAGAACCAGAAGAATAACTTTATTTTTTCAACCTTTTCCCCAGTTCGATCACTTCAAGACCAAAGATATCAAAATCCTTGATGCTGAATCTTACGACAGTTTTGACATGATGTAAACCTGTTTGACCAGCTGCACCCGGATTCATGTACATCATATCGTATGTCTTATCATACATAATTTTCAGGATATGTGAATGACCACAAATAAACAATCCCGGTGAATCATTCTCCAGCATTCTTTTAATACCATGTTCATATCTTCCTGGTTTACCTCCGATATGGGTCATCAGCACTGTAATTTTTTCACATTTGAAGATCTGATATTTTGGAAATTTCTGGCGGATATCAGGTCCATCGATATTGCCATATACAGCTCTCAGATATTTGTGGGCAGATAACTGATCAGCTGTTTGTATCGTACCAATATCCCCTGCATGCCAGATCTCATCTACATCGTTGAAAATCTCAAAAAGCCCTGGATCAAGGTAACCATGTGTATCTGATAATAAGCCGATCTTCATCAGGTTTTTACAGTATATGGAATGGTAGTGAAGTTATATAAATTCTAACATGTTTATTAATTTCGGAGAAAAAATTAAATCATGCATTTCTTTTACATGCCTGAAATAACCGGTAAGGATATAATCCTGAGCAGTGAAGAATCAAAACATTGTATTCGTGTGTTAAGATTAAGAAAAAATGAAACCATTGGACTTGTTGATGGAAAGGGTAATCTGTTCAATGCGGTTTTAATGAAACCTGATCAGGTAAATTGTAGTGTCAGGATCACTGAGGCATTTAGCCAATACAAGAAACGGTTATATTATCTTCATGTTGCAATAGCACCGACTAAAAAGGCTGAGAGGTTTGAATGGTTTCTTGAAAAAGCAACTGAAATAGGGATTGACGAAATAACTCCCCTGGTTTGTGCAAGATCAGAACGTTCGGGAATAAATATGGAAAGGGCTGAACGGATTATCATCACGGCAATGAAACAATCCCGGCGGGCTTACCTGCCAAAACTCAATTCTCCGAAGAAATTTTCCAGATTTATTACAGAAACTCAGGGTAAAACAAAGATCATTACTCATTGTAACTCAGAGAATCTTCCAAATATCACAAAAAGGATGATTCCTGATACTCCTGCAATTATCATGATTGGTCCGGAGGGAGATTTTACTGCAGATGAGGTGAGTCAATCATTATTTTGTGGATTCAGGGAAGCGGGCCTGGGACAATTTGTGTACAGGACAGAAACGGCGGGGATTATGGCCTGCCATCTGTTTAATATTATTTTTAAACAATAAAAATGGCTGCCTTATCATTCCTCAGGCAGCCATTTAGATACTTTAACAGAGATCGTAGAATTTTTAAAGCTGACAAATCTGGTTTAAGACTCTCTTTATAACACTTTGATCAACTTCGAAAATAAGATGATCAAGAAAATTCCACACTTCTTTGTAATCGGCGCTTTCTTTACGTGTAATCGTTTCAATATCAATTAATTCATCATTGTTATCTTCCAGATTGTCACAAATGTAGAGCAGGGTAGAAACTTTCACCATAGGCAATTTAGAGAACATTTAACATATTTTGGAAACGAAACATTTATAAAAAAAGTATCTGCGATCAAAAGAAAATTAAAAATTCAATGATCCTTTATGCAAGTCAATAATTGAATTTATTATTCTTCTAAACCTGTATGAGCATTTTAATTGATTGTCAGGTTGATTTTCTTTTCCCTGATGAGTTTTCTCAGGTTAATCAGGGCATATCTCATACGTCCCAGGGCAGTATTAATGCTAACATTTGTTTGTTCAGCTATTTCCTTAAAGCTTAGTCCTCCATAATGTCGTAACATAATCACCTGTTTCTGATCATCCGGTAACTCATTAACAAGCGAGCGGACGTCATTCATGATTTGATCCCTGATAATGAATTCTTCAATATTTCCTTCAGAAAGCTTTTTCGAATTAAAAATATCTGACTCATAGTCCTCACTGGTAAAAGCGTTGATCTGTTTTTCCTTTCTGAAATGATCGATGATCAGATTGTGTGCAATACGGATAACCCAGGATAGAAACTTTCCATCATCCCTGTATTTTCCCTCATGAAGAGATTTGATGACTTTAATGAAAGTATCCTGAAAAATGTCTTCAGCCAGATGCTGATTCTTGACGGTAAGGATTATATAGGTATAAACCTTGTTTTTGTGCCTGTTGATCAGGGTTTCAATACTGGTATGATCACCTTCAAGGAATCTTTGAACCAGTTCCTGATCCGTGAGTTGTTTAAACATGAGAACTACCTCCTTCTTTGATTAGAATTAGGTAGAAATTTACTATAGGCTTTCCTCCTGATTATTCATTAACAATTTGACCTGCAAGAAAGCTAAAAAAAATCGTATTACAAAAAATAGTACTTTTGAAATCAATTTTTAGCCTTCATGTATCTTAGTAAAGTCGCAATTTTCATGCCAACTAAACCTAAAAATACAAAAAAAAATATATATATCAAAGGTGCAAAGGTACATAATCTTAAAAATATTAATGTACAAATACCCAGGAATAAGCTGGTGGTTATAACCGGACTATCAGGTTCAGGTAAGTCGTCGCTGGCATTTGATACCTTGTATGCTGAAGGTCAGCGGCGATATGTTGAAAGCCTTTCAGCCTATGCCCGTCAGTTCCTGGGAAGAATCAATAAGCCTGATGTTGAGTTCATTAAAGGTATCCCTCCTGCAATAGCCATTGAGCAAAAAGTCAATACCCGAAATCCGAGATCAACAGTTGGTACATCAACAGAGATATATGATTACCTGAAACTTCTGTATGCACGCATAGGAAAAACCTATTCACCTGTTTCCGGCAGGAGAGTTAAAAAACATACTGTGACAGATGTTGTAAATGCGATCACCTGCCTGGGTGAAGCAACCGGTGTCATGATTCTTGCTCCATATATTTTCTCTTCTGACCGGGATATCAAAGAAGAAATGGCTTTACTTGTTAAACAGGGGATAACGCGTATTGAATCAGAAGGCGAGTTGTTGCGGTTGGAGGAGCTGATCGCAGGTTCTCTTGCTTTAATTCCAGGGGGAAAAGTTAACATCATTATTGACAGGATCAGGGTTCAACTTGATGAGGACTCTATTGCACGTTATGCCGATTCGGTTCAAACAGCTTTCAGTCTTGGAAAGGGAGAATGCCTGGTTAAGGTTCTGGATGGGGAAAAACCGACTATTTACTCATTTTCCGACAGGTTCGAGGCTGATGGAATCAAATTTGAGGAACCGGATATACATATGTTCAGCTTTAATAATCCACTGGGTGCATGTCCAATGTGTGAAGGCTATGGAAGGGTGATCGGGATTGATGAAGATCTGGTCATCCCGAACAAAAGTCTGTCAATATATGAGGATGCAATTGTTTGCTGGAAAGGTGAAAAGATGAAGAAATGGAAAGAGAAATTGATCCATCATGCCGATACATCAGGTATACCTATCCATAAACCATACTATCAGCTCGCACCCGAGCAAAAACAATTAATATGGAGTGGCAACAGGTATTTTAAGGGTCTGAATGCTTTTTTTGATCATCTTGAAGAAAAGAAATACAAGATACAGTATCGGGTAATGTTGTCGAGATACCGTGGTAAGACAGAATGTCCCGAATGTGGGGGGATGCGCTTGAGAAAAGAGGCTTCCTGGGTCAGGATCCAGAAAAAGTGTATCCAGGAACTTGTTTCAATGCCCGTAAATGAAGTATATAAATTTTTTTATAACCTGAATCTTAATGAGAATGAAGAAAAGATAGCCGGCAGGATCCTGGCGGAACTCAGCTTCAGGCTGAAATATCTTATAGATGTAGGTTTGAGTTATTTGACCCTGAATAGGTTGTCATCCACACTTTCAGGAGGCGAATCCCAGCGTATCAATCTCGCGACTTCTCTGGGAAGCAGTCTGGTCGGTTCATTATATATACTTGACGAACCAAGTATCGGACTCCATCCAAGAGATACACATATGCTAATTAGTGTTTTAAAGAATCTTAAGAAACTGGGCAACACTGTTCTGGTTGTTGAACATGATGAAGAGATTATCAGGTCTGCCGATGAGATCATTGATATGGGTCCGCTGGCTGGATTGCAGGGAGGGCAGATCGTTTACCAGGGCCATCCGGAAAGTCTTTTAAAAACCGGTAAAAGTTTGACAGCAAAATATTTAAAAGGTTTGGAAAAAATAGAGGTGCCTTCGATCAGAAGAAAATGGAACAATTATATCATGATCAGGGGTGCCCGTGAAAATAATCTCAAGAATATTGATGTAAAAATTCCTCTGAATGTGATGACTGTCATAACCGGTGTGAGCGGATCAGGTAAATCATCCCTTGTTAAAAATATTCTTTATCCGGCGCTTAATAAATTGTACAATGGATATAGTGAAAGATCCGGTGCATATGATTTTGTAAATGGCGATATTCATCTGCTCCAAAATATTGAGCTTGTTGATCAGAATCCTATCGGTAAATCATCCAGATCCAATCCGGTTACTTATATGAAAGCATATGATGAAATTCGTAAACTATATGCAAATCAGCAGATTGCCAAAATAAATGGATATAAACCCTCACATTTTTCATTTAATATTGATGGAGGACGATGTGAAGAATGTCAGGGAGAGGGTATTATTAAAGTTGAAATGCAGTTTATGGCAGATATCAGTCTGGTTTGTGAAAGCTGCAAAGGCAAAAGATTTAAAGATGAGATACTGGAAGTAGAATATCATGGAAAAAATATTCATGATCTTCTGGATTTGAGTGTGAACCAGGCGATCGATTTATTTAGTGAGACTGATGAAAGCCTTGAAAGAAAAATTGTTGAAAAACTCAGACCTCTTGCAAATGTAGGTCTTGGTTACATCAAACTGGGGCAGTCTTCAAGCACACTGAGTGGTGGTGAAAGCCAGCGGGTTAAACTGGCATCTCACCTGGTTAAGGAGCTTAATCCCAAACCCACACTTTTTGTTTTTGATGAACCAACAACCGGTTTACATTTCCATGATATTAAACGCTTGCTCGATGCTTTTAAAGCTCTGATTGAAAAAGGTCATAGCATAGTGATCATTGAACATAATCTTGAAATCATCAAATCAGCAGATTGGATCATAGATCTTGGTCCGGAGGGGGGAACACAGGGGGGGTATATCGTTTTTGAAGGAACTCCTGAAAAACTTGTTAAAGCTAAACATTCCTATACAGGAAAATTCCTTGAAAAAAAAATATAAAAAAAGCCTGTTAATAAACAGGCTCAATCGTGATTAAAGCGTTTAAATTATTTTTCTTTGAATCCAAACATAATCGCAACGCAACCGTTGAGGATATCTTCTGGAAGACCTTCAGTTGTTGGGACTTTAACAAATATTTTCAGTTGCTGACTTGCTTCCAGCCTGAAATCCCAGATCCGTGAATAATCCTTTGATTTATTAGTATATAAAACATTTCGGTCCGAATCAATTACCCTGAATTCAATGTCAGGCAGATCGTCACTACCACATACAGAGATTCTGTAATCCGTTTCGGAATAGAATGTTTTGTAGAGTTCGGCTTCTTCACCAACGGTTAAGATGGCTGCATGATAATTTCCATCATGAATGTATGGAGCAAGCTCGACTTTGCAGATTTTCTTAGCAAAACTTTTGCATTGCGCATTGACTGACAGTGGTATGATTGCCAGAGCGGCTATGACTATTGTAACATGAAATATTCTTTTCATAGAACGATGGTTTTAGGAAATGAAATTTTGTCTTAAAGCCTGAATTTTGTTCGTCAGCTCCCTGAAGATTTCAAGTGTTATATCGATTGTTGATTCTGATTTGAGAATGGTCACATTGGATTCTTCATCAGGCACAGCCTGAATTTTGGATGTTTTTATGATTATTTTGTCAAATGTTACTTTCAAATCATTAATATCACCCATAAGTGCAATCACATCAGGGTGATCCTTGTTATCTTCCAATAATTTAATAACCCATTCAAAGGAAAGTTTTTGATCTACAATTCTTTCAACCAGCTTATTATTTTCAATTGGAGCATCACCTACAAGATTTGTTGCAATATATAGTCCCTCAATCCAACCGCCAACAAGTACAATTGAAGCAAGTGCCGGACGTTCATCTTCGGTTAAAAATGAACTGGAACTCATGATTGTTTCAGATATAATATCCATGATAACATCACGGTTATTAATATTTTCTTCCAGTCTTTCAATCGTATTGTTGTCAATAGCATCTAATATCCCGAGTCCGTCAGCCATCTGTTTGGCGGCATTCATGTATTCAATAGAAGTCTGGGTCTGATCAAATAAACTGGCAAAACTAAGATCAGTGGTATAAATCCCGAGATTTAATGCCATCGTCCTGTTTGTTGTGTAATTTGAAGCATTGGAAACGGGATTAAGCAGTTCTTCATTATATGTAGCTCCGGCACTCTTTAATAGCATGGCTGTTTCAAGCGGAGAGGGAAGAGAATAAAAGATCTGCTTGGCTGTACCGATATCCTCCAGAAGATCTTCACTGATTTCGGTTGAATCAAGACCAAAGTCTTCGCCGGAACTTCTTTTTCTATCAGTTGCGCATCCCGAAAATATAATTGCTGCAAGAAAGATGGCAATCAGTTTAACGGGTATTGACAGGAAGATTTTCTTGCCCATAGGTTAGATTTTTATAGTGTTGATTGTAATAAGGATTTTCTATTTAGTAGTAAAATTAACACTTTTTTTTAAAAAACAAAATTGATGAAATAATTATGAACTTTATAATTATTTGATATGCAATATATTAAGAAGGTGTATATATTCAGTAATGTTATCAGACTTCTAAAGTAATATGAAAAATAATATTATTCGGAGTATTTAATAAGCAAACTAAAGGCTAAATACGAAATAAAAAGCGGATCAAGGACTTTGCTTAATTTAATATGTGTTATGCGATTGACTATGTTAAGTGGTTGAATGATAGAATGATTTTGTAGAGCCGCGCCACGGCGCGACTCTACAAAATCATTCATACTATCTATCAGTTGAGCGGTTGTATTAAAGAATTGTTATTTTGGAAGATGGATCATCTACAATGTGGCCAATTATACTGGCATGTTCGATTCCATTGCCAACGAGATTTTGATGGAATTCAATGTAATGTTTTTCAGGTATTGAGAATAACAGACCCCCTGAAGTCTGGGCATCGGACAAAATAAACTTTATATCTTCCGGAACAATCGCTTTCCATCTTAACCACTGATCATAAAATTCCCTGTTATTTTTTGTTCCCCCGGGGAGTAATCCCAGTTGGGCCATTTTAATTGTTCCTGGAATTACCGGGACACGCTCATAAAATATTTCAGCGGATACTTTGCTGGCCTTCAGCATTTCGAGAAGATGTCCCAGTAAACCAAAGCCGGTGATGTCTGTGCATGCATTCACAGGATATCTGCATGCGATTTCGGAGGCTGTTTTATTAAGCTGTTTCATCAAATCAATCGTATACCGGATAATTGTTTCATCCGCCATTCCTCTTTTAATTCCTGTACTGATGATGCCTGTACCAACAGGTTTGGTGAGGATGAGCACATCTCCCGGTTGTGCATTGCTGTTCGATAGAATTTTATCCGGATGTGCGATTCCCGTTACTGCCATACCATATTTTGGTTCAGTATCTTCAATCGTATGTCCACCCAGAATTTGAATATTTGCCTGTTCAGATATTGCTCTGGCCCCTTCAAGGATTGACAGTAGGATCTTTACCGGTAGTCTTTTTATTGGAAATCCGACTATGTTTAAGGCAAACAAAGGTTTTCCACCCATTGCGTATACATCACTTAATGCATTGGCAGCAGCTATGGCACCAAAATCAAAAGGATCATCCACAATGGGAGTAAAAAAATCCACTGTCTGGATGATGGCTGTATCTTCACTTATTTTATAAACTGCAGCATCATCAGAATTTCGAGCATCTGCGAGGATGTTTGGATCCTCAATAAGTGGGAGGGTGCTGAGTATTTTTTCAAGGTTATCCGGACCTATTTTACAGGCACATCCCAGACCATGTGTATAGTGTGTCAGTTTAATCTGTTTCTCAGTCATTATTTTATTGCTTAATGTTACAGAATTCATCAGAGGGGAGGCAGTTTCAATAATCATTTTTGCAGCTGTCTCAATTTCTTTGGCCGTTGTGTATTTCCCGGTAGAGAAACGGATTGTCCCCATGATGATTTCTATAGGAATTTGCATGGCCTCAAGGACATGGGAAACAGTATGCTGACCAGCATGGCAGGCAGCTCCGGCTGAAGCCGCTATGCCCGGAATTGAAGAGAGGAGGAGTTCGGCTTCAATCCCGGGAAAACCAAGATTCAGGGTATTCGGAAGACAATGTTCAGGATCTCCGTTTCTTACTACTTCAGGTAAATTTTCTTTTATGATCTCATATAAACGATCACGATTGGCTTTTATATGTTTATATCTTTTTTCGAGGTCTCTTTTAGCAATTTCGCAAGCCTTCCCCAGTCCAACAATCTCCAGAACATTTTCCGTTCCTGCTCTTCTGTTTTTTTCATGATCGGCACCATGGATAAGCTTTTCAAGTATGATGCCGGAGCGGATAAATAGTGCTCCTATCCCTTTGGGACCATAGAATTTATGTCCGGCAATTGACAGCAAATCGACTCCAAGCTGCTGAACATCCACATTGATTTTACCAACAGATTGAGCAGCATCTGTATGAAAAAAAATGTTTCTTGATCTTGCCATCTTAGAAATCAGGGAAACAGGTTGAATGGTTCCTGTCTCGTTGTTGGCATGCATGATCGTTATCAGGATGGTTTCTTTTGTAATGGATTTTTCAAGTTGCTCTAAATCAATAATGCCGGCATCATTTACAGGATTATATGTGATCCTGAATCCTTCCTTTTCAAGATACGAACATACTTCAAGAACGGCCGGATGTTCAACAGCTGATGTAATAATGTGATTACCCTTGCTCCGAAGCTTGTATGCGATACCTTTGATCGCGTAATTGTTTGATTCTGTCCCACCACTTGTAAAAACGATTTCATCAGGATGACAGTTCAGCAGGGAAGCTACCTTTTGACGGGCTGATTCAACTGCTTCTCTGGTTGTGAGTCCATATTGATGTAAGCTTGAAGGATTGCCAAAATGATCAGATAGGAAGGGCTGCATGGCGGCAGCAACTTCATGGTCTACGGGTGTGGTAGCATTATAATCGAGGTAAATTGGCTTTGCATGCACGGCCATAACAGAAGGTAAAGATGGTTGAATATTTTTTCTGTTCGAAATTAGTAATGGGCCCTCAATAGTCAAATGTTATTTATGATCAGAAATTTATGATCCTGTCAGTTAAATAGGCCTCATATCTGGGTGAGATGTTATCAGTCCACCCGATAAGGTATTTTGTGTATTCACTGATTTCCAGGTCCCAAATGTTTTTCCCGTACGGATCCATCATAATCTCATCGGGAAACTCTTTCTGTAAAAACCTAATCTTTTTTTCATTTTTCCTGTAAATCGTTGAATACATATCAGCAGCACCATATAGATGAAGGAAATTATGGGCAATCTCTGAAGGATATTTGTAACTTACCACTGCAAACTCCACATCATCAGTATTCATGGTATTTATCTGAACGGAGATATCAGATTTATAGTAATTGTTGATCATAAATAGCAGGCCCACGCTTTCGACATTATTTTCATCACGCAGATATGCAACCAACCTTTCCTTATTTCGGGGATTTTTGATTTCGGGTATTCCATCTTTTTCATGAATAGGAAGGGAACTTCCAACAATCCTGGCAATACCATCAGCCCAATTGTTTATCAATTCCCCGCCTTTCTTCATATTGGGCTCTGTTACTGAATGGTATATACTTCCGGAAGGAAGATTCTTTGCAACCGTTGTATACTCTTTACCAATATAAAAATCAGCAATGATATTCAGAGCTACATCATTTTCCCTTGCCCGGGTATGAAGCCAGTTGATGGCAACCCTTACAGAATCTATTGTTGATTGGATATCATATTCGGTCCAGGGTGTAGTTTCCCTGCTGTCAACAAATATAAAATATAAAAGTGCTTCACCT
>Ga0209636_10003932_pt1 | contig 15198 bp, 12 predicted proteins | sample DeeMarSWOR152_54_FD_187464 | JGI IMG/M metagenome (GOLD analysis project Ga0209636, IMG submission 187464) | Marine sediment microbial communities from White Oak River estuary, North Carolina - WOR-1-52-54 (SPAdes) (version 2) | ecosystem: Environmental > Aquatic > Marine > Intertidal zone >...
TTTGTCCGTGTGCGCCAGTTTGAAGCGGCCTACCGACTCGTCTTTGTGAGGGCATGGTAAAAAAAGACATCTCCATGCTCATGCACCAGTTAATTTCAAAGAGCTAAAATGTTACTCAATTTCAAATTTTCAATTCTCTCTTTAGCTCTTCCATCTCCTCCCAGACCTCATCTGGTTGAATGGATAACATGCACCTATGATTAGATGGACACACCTCTTTTAGACAAGGACCGCAATCCATGCCATGCCTCACTATTCTGGCATTTCTACTCATTGGACCGGTTGCAACAGGATCAGTTGAGCCAAAAATGGCCACGATAGGTACATTAAAGGCAGCTGCCACATGCATGAGCCCGGTATCATTTGTCACAAAGAGGTTACATCTCTTAATCAATGCCATGGCCTGACCTAAGGTAGTTCGTCCGCAGAGATTAACCGGATTGGCATGCATATGATGAGATACCGCAGCAGCTATCTCTCTCTCGGAACGTGAGCCAAACAATAATACCTTAGCACCCCACCTCTTGGCAACCCAATCACCGAGAATAGCAAATCTATCTTCTGGCCATCTCTTGGCTGATCCATATACAGCACCTGGATTAAGTCCCACAACAAAAAGACTGTCCTCTATACCCATTGAAGATAATATTAGCGAGGTTGACTTGATATCCTGATCATTCAGGTATAAGATCGGCTCCCCCTCCTCAACCTCCCAACCCATAGCCTCTATAAGTCCCAGGAAATATTCAGCTTGATGAACTGAGAGAATATCTCGATCTCTTATAACCTTATGGGTGAGAAAAAATCCCCTCCCGTCTGTATCGTAACCGACAATATATCTAACCCTCCCCATATAGGCCAGAAAAGCAGCCTCAAATGCATTTTGAAAGAGAATTGCCAGATCAAACCTTTCAGCCCTCAGCCAAGATATAATCCTCGCCAGTTCCTTAAAGGATACAATGAAACCTGGACTCTTTTCCATAACCATTATTCTATCTACAGCGGGATGATTCTCCAGGAGCGCAATAACCCAGGGGGTGGCTAAAACTGTTATCTGGGCATGGGGAAAAGACCTTCTAATTGCAACCAGGGAAGGGATCATCATCACGGTATCACCTACCCAATTAGTAGATCTGACCAGTATCTTTTCAATCCCCTCGGGTGAGACTTTATGCCTGGATCTGACCTTCATTTTTTTAATTGGGACGCAGATTTTCGCAGATGCCCGCAGAAAACTATTTTCTTTAGTCCTTTATATTTGAAATCTTGGTAATCTGCGTTCATCTGCGTCCAGGTTTATTAGATTTGATAATGCCCTGCCTGATGATATCAAAAAACATATCTCCGCCTGAAAGGAGCCCTGTTTTTATGGTTAAGATAGCAACATCCAGATCAGCACCGATTTTGCCATCTGTCCTGACCCAGTCCTTCTCTGTGGTCAATAAGAAATCGGCATCTGATCTTCTCTTCCAGGAGGCAAGCTCTTCAATCTCATCCTTGGTAAAGGGGTGATGGTCGGAAAAGGCCTTGAAGTGGATGATTTGAGCCCCGAGACCTTTTACCATTTCCAAGAAATCATCCGGATTAGCCAACCCTGCAAAGGCAAGCACCTTCTTCCCTGACAAAAAGCCAGGTGAATAGGTTTTACCAACAAGAGGAAACATAACCTGATCAGGAAAATGTCCAGATCGAAAGATCGGCCTCCCAGGAAAATTTCGTTGCAAGAAATCGGCAAGGTCATCTCCAGGATGCTCATCTGTGCATCTGGTAATAATAATGAGATCCGCTCTTTTTGCCTGCTCAACTGGTTCTCTTAAAGGGCCGAGGGGCAATAACGATCTATTTCCAAATTGTCTTTTAGCATCCAAGAGGAGAATGTCCAAATCCCTTTTCAACGACAAATGCTGATATCCATCATCTAATAGCAGTAATTCTGAATTGAAAAGGCTTAAGGCCACATGTCCGATCCTGCATCTTTTTTTCGACACTAATACAGGAACAGTGGGTAATTTCTTGGCTAACAGAAATGGCTCATCCCCTGCCTCAGCCACAGATGCCAAAACATTTTTTCCATCAGAGACAACAAGGGTGTTACGGCTTCTCTTTCTTTTATAACCCCTGGAAAGGATACCTACCCTAAACCCATTTATGCTTGCCCACTCGGCAAGCATCGCGACAAATGGCGTTTTACCGGTACCCCCTGTCGTAATATTTCCGATACTAACAACATAAGTGGGAAGGGATTTGACACTGAAAAGACCAACCTCATAGGCAAAGAGTCTAAGCCGGATAGCAAGGCTATAGACTAAGGAAATGGGCCGCAGGAAAAATGTGATAACATTCCTTTGTCTCTTTGCATGAATAGCTGACCAATTAACCGTATTCATATGTTTTTCTGTTTCTTGTGTTTGTTCTGTTATTCACCTTGGGCCTGCCCGCAACGCTCTCGCTTGCGAGGCAGGCGGGCACTTTATCAGCCTGAGGCTGATTTAGCTCACTTCAGGCACTTTGGACACTTCAATGTAAGGCTTAAGAATTCCCATTACCCTATCAAGGGCTCCCTGATTTTGCTTCACGAATTTCTCAGCCCTTCTCCCTATCTGCTCCCTTTTACTTTTTTGGCCTAAGAGCTCTACCATAACATCGAGAAATTCCGATTCATCGGCAACCATTTTACCGCCCCCGCATTTGATCATTGATTGGGACATAGTGGCAAAGTTGTAGGTATGGGGACCAAAAATGACAGGTATACCAAAAAATGCTGGTTCCAACAGATTATGACCTCCTATTGAAGCAAGGCTTCCGCCTACAAAGGCAACATCGGCTAATCCATAAACCCTTCCCAATTCGCCAAGTGTATTAAGAACAAAGACATTGTTTCTTTGGCTTTCTTCCCCCCTGTCCGCCTTCGGGAGGGTAGCAGGTGGGTCTAAAGGCAATTCAGTCTTTCTGATAGCCCTGAACCCAAGATCTCTGGCAAGATAGTAGACCTCATCAAACCTATGGGCCTCTCTCGGACCAATTATAAGAGAAAGGCCTGGAAACGATTTAAGGAGTCGACCAAATACATTAAATATAATCCTTTCTTCAGGGTGATGGGTGCTTCCCGCTACCCATACGAGCCCATCTTTCAGGTTCAAGAGCTGAAGCCATCTATTGCGCTCTTTATCTGTAAGAGGCCTCCATTTCCTGTCAAACTTGATATTTCCAGTAACCTTTACCTTGTCTGGAGAGATTCCTCCCCTCATAATACGACATTTATCGAGTTTTGTTTGCATCAGAAATAATTCTACTGTATTGAGCACTCTCTTGATTAGAAATCGCCACCTCACATAGGATTTCCCGGTGCGGGGGGAAACCCTACCGTTCACCAGGATTGTCTTAACACCCTCCTTTTTCAAGGATGAAATCAAACCTGGCCAGATATCTGTCTCCACCAGGATAAAAATAGTCGGCCTAATATTTCTTATGATCCTCCTCACTGACCACCAGAAATCAAGAGGCATTGGCAATAAGTAGTCCACCTTACCTTTAAGTCTGTCTCTTGCCACCTCTAAGCCGGTGGCTGTCTTAACAGAAAGGACGATCTCCCTTGATGGATACCTGCTTTTTAATGCCTCAAGTAAAGGAATGGCAGATATGACTTCTCCTACTGAAAGGGCATGGACCCAAAATCTACCAAATCCTGATTCCCCGAGATCTGGAAGGTTCAGGCCCAACCTTTCTTTAAAACGATCTTTATTCTCTAAGAGACAAAAAAAGGGGGAGAAAGAGACAAGGATAAGGGAAGCTAGAAGATGATAGAATATAAACATTGCTCGCCACTCGTCCCTTGTTACTCGTTACTCGTTAACTAGAAACCAGTAACCAGCAACGAGCAACGAGTTTAAACCCTCACTGGCAACTCGATGATAAACTTAGTGCCCTTCGGCTCATTATCCTCAACCCTGATAAAACCATTATGCTCACTGATTATCCTGCTAACAATGGCGAGACCTAATCCTGTACCAGACTTTTTTGTAGAGAAATATGGTTCAAAAAGATGCTCTTTATCCTCATTAGATATACCGGTACCGGTATCAGCAACTTCGATCCTGACAATCTTCAATGCCTTGTCATAGAAAAGTTTTGTGCTGATCTTTCCCTTACCAGAGATAGCTGCCACAGCATTATCGAAAAGATTAATCATCGCCCTTTTTACCTGTTCCTTATCAAGTCTAAACATGGGAATATCATCATTCTCGATAAACTCGAAGGTTATTTTCTTGTGGGCATCTCTGTACAGTAGAATTGCATCCTGAATGATCTGTTTTATATTATCTGGCACCGGAGTAGAGGCTGGCATACGGGCAAAATTGGAGAACTCATTCACCAATACCTTCAACTCTTCAACGTTGTCTATTATCAACCGCGTACATTCGTCAAAAACGGTCCCATCCTCCTTTGCTAAACGTTCACCATACTTTCTTCTCAATCGTTGTGCTGAAAGCTGGATTGGGGTCAATGGATTCTTTACCTCATGGGCGATACGTCTGGCTACCTCTCTCCATGCGGCCATCCTCTGCGCCCTTTCTAACTCGGTCAAATCTTCAAATACCGCAACTAGTCCAAGGTAATTATCTTGATCATCCTTCAAGGCCTTCAAGGAGGCCAGCAATTTTAAGGAACGTCCCCTCATGGAGATGCCTATCTCTCTTTGGATGGATCCCTTCTTAAAGAGATTTCTGTCAGTTACAAATCCGCTGATAATTGACCGATATTTGCGGCCCAAGACATTCTTGTAATTCTTTCCTATTATTTCCTGGGCTGATATATTAAGCATTTTTTCTGCGGAATTATTTATGGTTGTAATCACCCCTTGAGAATCCGCAGATATAACACCAGCAGCCACATTTTCTAAAATAGTCTCCATATACAGACGCCGCTGATCTAATTCCTTATTACTGGTGATCAAATCTCTATTGACTACGTCAAGTTTGCTCTTACCTTCCCTAAGGTCCTTTGTCATCCTGTTGAAGGAATCTACAAGCACGCCCATCTCATCCTTGGATTCCAGACTAATATGAAAGCTATAATTACCAGAGGCAATCTTTTTAGTAGCTTTAGCCAGTTCCTCTATGGGGACTGTAATCCCTTTTGACAGATAAAAACCAAACCAAATGGCCGAAAAGATAACGAGCAGTGTAACAATGGACAGAGTGATCAGATGGCTTAGCTTGATAGGTCTCTTGAGCATCTTTAATTGTTTATAGCCTTCCAGGCCTTTATTAATGGTTATCAGCCTATTTAAAACCACTCCTGGGATAAGCTTGGCAACAACAATTGCTCCTACCTGGGCCTTGGTCTCGGTTCGTGAAAATATGGGTACAATACCCCTTACTAAGTCTCCGTGTGAGGAGGTCTGAATAACCCTCATATCAGTTGAATCTTTGAAACTCTTGCGCAGTACTTCAATGCTTACATCTTCAAAAGGCTTTAGATCAACCCTGTTGTCATAGGAGGCGGCCCTTGGAAGCAACTTTGATGAAATAATCTGAACAGCAGCAAGATTGTATTCCCTCCTCTTTTCTTCGATAAATGCCTGTAATTTATCTTTCTCTGATAACAACATGTAGCCTTCATGGGTAATTACGGAACTTAAGCTGTTGCCAAAGGCCAGGGCCTCATCTCCGATTCTTTTATAATAATCCTGACCTACCTCTAAAGACTTTTGAAGAGATTGCTCAACCTGAAGGTTAAACCAATACTCAATAGAAAGAGAAATAAATTGCACTGAAACAAAAAAGATGATTATCGTTGGCAAGAGAGAAAGGATCACAAAGGCAAAAACGAGTTTAGCTCTAAGGCTAGAGCCCATCAGCTTCTTTTTCCTCTCAAAAATCAGCTTAACCAGATTTCTCATGGTCAAGTAGAGGAGAAGAAGCAGTAGGATTACATTAATGTTTATTAAGGCGAAGATCAGGATGCTGTCGGCGATCGGTAGCTCAATACCAAGGTCGAGGATCTTGGTCCCTAGGTAGGTAAGGAGGACAATAGTCGGCAGTATAATGCCTATGATAACAGTTTCTCGTTTACGCCGCTTTAGATCTTCCCTTTTTGTATCTAACTGTTTTTTCATTAGTCTTAGTACCTAAAGATAACGGAATACCAGTCTGTCTCAAAATCCCATAAGGATAGAAAGAAGAAGACATAGCTTAGATAGAAAGGCAATTCAATTTTGTCAAGCTCTGCCTTCATTCGTAACTGATAATGGAGCCCTCTTTTAAGCATATCGAGCTTGGCCACCTTTAAGGCGACCACCTCTGCCATTAGTTTTTTGGCCTCATCAAAATCCTTAGTCCTTACCGTTTTACTATTCTGTTCTGGCAAAAAAAGATTAAATTCATTTTTCAAGGTGTTGTATTCTATGTTATGTGCCAACCTAATATCTGCTACCTTGCGGTCAAGCCAAGCGTTCCTGACCTCATATAACTTGACGATAAAGGTAAACTTGGTTGAAATCCCATTCAAGATAGCCTTGTTCATATCTGCAGTAAAACAATCTTTTACATTGAAGTAAACGAGTAGATGCTCCCGGGTATTAGTGACAATTATGTCTGATAAGCGAGCTTCTTTTGCCAAAGAAGGCTTGGGAGAGATACAGAAAAGAAGAAAGATGCCTAACGCATAATGAAAATCCTTTTTTAGCATAATCATAATAAACCAAATTCTGTGCCGATACTAGAAAGAGAGAGGCATTCTTCTTCTTCGGCAAACGCTCCTCACTACCCTCTGCTCAAGGCAAAATCATATAATATAATTTGAGAGACTGCTATTAGCTATCTTAAGAGAATACTGAGGGTATCATAGAAAAAAGGAGGGATGATTGCAAGATTTAATAAAAGGAATTGACTTTGACTCACCAATTTAGAGATTGGGGATACCAGGAAGTATAGAGTAATAAGCGAGCGCTAGCGACCTGTTCGCCGTCTACTGCTTACTCTTTTAGGCAGGCACTGAATCGAGTGTAGCAAAGGATGGTATCTTGACCTTTATCTTACTGCACTCTTCTTTATTCGTAAATCGTACCACCTCCCAGCACTTGTCTTGTGCCATAAATTTCTTAAGCAGTTTTTGGTTCAAAGAATGCCCCGATCTCTCTGCCACAAAGTGCCCAATTACTGTATGGCCGAGAATGGCCAAATCACCTATGAAATCAAGGATCTTATGCCTTACAAACTCGTTCTTGTGCCTTAAGCCATCCTCATTTAGGACCCTGAATTCATCAACAACAATAGCATTGTCCAGCGATCCACCCTTTGCCAGCCCATTGTTCCATAATGTCTGAACGTCCCTCAAGAAACCAAATGTCCGTGCCCTGCTGATCTCTTGGATGAAAGTAGATTGGGAAAAGGATACCTCATAGGCCTGATCTTTTATTAAAGGATGATCAAAGTCGATTTTATACGTTATCTTCAACTCATTGCAGGGATAGACATGAACAGATCGATTCCCATCTTTAACCTTGACTGCGTTCTTAACAAGAAGAAATTTCTTGTGACTGTTCTGTATGGTAACGCCGGCATTTTTGAGGAGAAAGACAAAAGGGGCAGAACTCCCATCCATAATAGGAACTTCTTCGCCATCAATCTGTACCAAGGCATTATCTATACCCATGCCAAAAAAGGTAGCCATAAGATGCTCTATGGTGGAAACACTATATCCGTTAAAACCGATAGTGGTAGCCATATTTGTCTTGATGACGTTATCAAAAGAGGCCTTGACGCTACAAGCAGGGGATATATCAACGCGTTCAAACCTTATACCACTATCCGGTGGTGCAGGTTTGACAGTGAGTCTTACTTTCTTGCCAGTGTGAAGACCTATTCCTGTACAGCTTACCTCCTGTGCCAGCGTCTGCTGTCTTAAATCCATAGCACTTCCTCGGAAAATAACTTCATTGGAGCAAAATATATTCCAAAGTGACATATCACGTGTCAGCAAATAATGTGCCATGCACTAAAAGGGTTCCAAAAAAGATTGGTTTAGATAATTAACTAATTGAAATCAATAATGATTATTGAAATTAACAGTAACCTCACTATCTGCTCCTTTATCTCATTACTGCGTTAATTTTAACACATCTTTTGTGTCTGTTTGATACAATCTCATAGGCTTTTTTTGCTTGTATTTATACAAGATTTGAATTTAATATCTAGACTATGTTTCAGACGTACCGCTATCTCTTAGTAATAGTAATCTTCCTTATCATTGGTGGTTGCTATCCGTTCGTCAAGAAAGAGGTTAAGGAACCATCAAAGGCCCTCAAGAAGGTGAGGTATTTTTGGCCGGAATTCCAGGATGACATGGACACAGACTCTCTTGCACTGGCAATTGAAAGGAGCCTTCAATACTTGAACGCGCTGAGTGACGATACAATGTTTGCCTATGGATCTGATGTATTTTCGGCTGAACATATCAGGAAATCCTTAAGAACCTTTTCGCTCATTATCAAGCAAACCTCCGATAGCAAGAAACTTAAAAGAGAGCTACGAAAAAAATTTCTCCTGTACAAGTCAGCTGGCTTTCGGGGAAACAAAAAGATCCTTTTCACCGGCTACTTTGAGCCAATCCTTGATGGAAATTTTGAACCCGATTCTCTATACAAGCATCCAATCTACAGAATGCCAGATGATTTATTAAAGATTGATTTGGGGCTCTTCCGTCCTAAGTACTCTGGGGAGCGCATCATCGCCAGAACAGATGGTCAGAGGCTTATCCCTTATTATACAAGGAGAGATATTGACGAAGGAAGAGTTCTGGAAGGAAGGGACCTCGAAATTGCCTGGCTACAAGATCCTCTCGACATAGCCATATTACAGATTCAGGGTTCAGGTACCGTGAAATTACCCGATGGAGAGACAATCAGGGTTGGCTATCATGCCTCAAATGGACATCCTTACAAAAGCATAGGTAGATATATGATAGACAAGGGATATATCGCAGCTGATAGTCTATCCCTTCAGACCATCAGATCTTATCTAAAGGACCACCCGGATATCAAAGAGGAGATATTGAATTATAACCCATCTTACGTCTTCTTTCGATTACTTGATAACGGTCCCATCGGCAATATTGGAGTACCCTTAACACCCGGACGGTCTCTGGCTCTTGATGACAGACTGTTTCCAAAAGGGGCCCTCGTGTACATCCGCTGCCAGAAACCTATTATGGGAGAAGATGGAACTATAGCCGCATGGGTTCCTTTTTCGCGGTTTCTCTTGAATCAAGATACTGGAGGGGTAATAAAAGGTACCGGGCGGGCAGACATCTTTTGGGGTAGTGACCCATATGCGGAGTTAGCTGCAGGTCACCTTAAACATGAAGGAGAGGTTTATTTCTTAGTAAAGAAACCTGATTCCTAAGAAATCGTAACCTCTCGGCCACTAAGGCACCAAGCCACAAAGGAAAAAAATGAGTTAGATTTCTGAATTAGCCCAGAGATGAGTCAAATAAAAAATACTTGGTGACTTCGTGCCTTGGTGGCTGAATAGACTTTGATGCTATACAGATAATTTAGAAAAATCAGCTACCTGATGAAAGAGCTGATTGAGACCCTTTAGCATTCCTAACCTGTTTTCCCTTACCCTCATATCCTCTGCCATAACCATGACCCCAGAAAAAAACTCATCCACTACTCCACTTAATCCTGCCATCAGATTCAAGGCATCAAAGTAAGCTCCTCTGTTTATCTCCCTCTGGACATTGTCTTTTACCGATTGAAATGCTTTCCATAGATTATCTTCACTTCCATGCTCGAAGAGATCAGGATTCACCTTATCAGTTCCCTCAAAACCCCTTACTATGTTCATGATCCGTCTAAAGGATATGGTTAGCCGTTCAAAATCTTTGGATATTTCTCGAAATCTTCTGAGTGCTATAATTCTCTCCTCTACCTGATTCAAGAAGTTAAAGTCGATCGTAAGTACCGCCTCTACAAAGTCGTGAGGAACACCTTCTGATAACAATAGATTCTTGAAGCGATCCTTTACAAAATTAAGAACTCTATCTACAATCTTTTCTCTGTTAAATGAAATAGCCTCATTCAGAATGGACCCTGATTTACTGACGAAGTCTTTGAGGGAAATACCAATCTTCTTGCCCCGAATAACCCTGATAATGCCAAGGGCATGCCGCCTGAGGGCATAGGGATCAGCTGTTCCCGTAGGCTCAAGGCCGACCGCAAAACACCCCACGATGGTATCCATCCTGTCGGCCATGCCCACAATTGACCCGGTAAGAGATCCAGGTAGTTCGGATTCTGCATGAGAAGGTAAATAATGATCTGCGATAGCGAGACAGACATCTTCCGGATGCCCATCAAGCGTGGCGTATATCTTACCCATTGTTCCCTGGAGGGACGGGAACTCCGTGACCATCTCAGTAACCAGATCACATTTGCACAGTCTCGCTGCTAGCCTGACATCATTTATTTTCTTTGGCGCTATGTGTTCGGCCAGATATTCGGCCAATTCAGAAAACCGTTGTACCTTGGCAAAGGAGGTCCCTAGCTCGGCCTGATAGATAACCGTTTTTAGATCCTCCAGTCTGTCCTCAAGGGGCCTCTTTCTGTCCTCCTTAAAAAAGAAATCGGCATCAGCCAGCCTTGCCCGTAGAACCCTTTCATGTCCTTTCCGAACAATAGATTCATCCCTTGCAATCGTATTATTAACTGCTACAAAATTGGGCATTAACCTGCCCTCTTGGTCACGAATGGGAAAATACCTCTGATGCTCTTTCATAGCCGTTATGAGCACGGGATCAGGGAGATTCAGGAATACCTCATCAAAACTGCCGCAAATTGCAGACGGGTACTCCACCCCATTGGCCACGGTGGATAACAATTCGGGATCTCTCATGGGTGTACCTGCCACTGTTTTAGCCGCTGCAATGACAGCCTTTTCCACCTCCCCTTCCCGTTGCCTTTGATCAATAATCACGTAGCTTTTGTTCATTTTCCGTAGATAATCTCGAAGGTCATCTATTTCCATGATCTGAGGTGCCATAAACCTGTGGCCTCTGCTTTTCTTTCCGCTCCTCACACCACCCACTTCAAAGGGGATAACCTCATTGTTAAAAAGTGCTAGTACCCAATGAATGGGCCGAACAAAAGAAAACCCTCCACTTCCCCAACGCATTGACTTCGGCCAGGGAATGTTGGCAATCAATTCGGGCAGAATCTCGGTCAAGAGCTCTATTGTTGGTCTCCCGGGCGCTTTACGCTTAACATAGAGGTACTCGCCTTTTGGTGTTTCGAGCAATTGTAGCTCACCAATAAGTACCCCCTGTTTTTTAGCAAAACCAAAAGCCGCCTTTGTGGGGTTTTCTTCTTCATCAAAGGCAGCCTTTTTCGGAGGCCCTATCATCTCCTGAACCGTATCTTCCTGTTTATCGGCAATGGCCTTGCCGACCAGAACCAGTCGTCTCAGAGTTCCGCAGGTGTAGAGGCCTCCTTCCATCTCGATTCGGTTATCTCTCAGGTAAGATTCTCCAAGTCGCCTAAGCTCTTTTAAACCGTCCTCAAGATAGTCTGAGGGGATCTCCTCCGTCCCTATTTCTAAAAGTAGTTCGCCCATACTTTCTTTTCTATCGTTGCTTGTCACTCGCTCACTCATTAAATCACTAAACAACGGTCTTCATCCTTACCCTCACGTCAATTGTTGCTTTGTCAAACCAGCAACCAGCAACGAGTAACCAGTAACCTTTATCATTTGTCATGTTTTCATCAAAGGAAAGCCTAGCTCCTCCCTCTGTTTTAGGTAGTTTTTTGCTACTAAATGAGCTAATTCTCTAATCCTTCCGATGAAAGATGTTCTTTCCGTAACACTGATGGCTCCTCTCGCCTCGAGGATATTGAAGGTGTGAGAACATTTAAGGCAATAATCATATGCCGGTAGGACAATCTCCTTTTCGCTCATTCTCAGGGATTCCTGTTCACACATATCAAACATCTTTAGAAGCATCTCCACATCCGCAATTTCAAAACAATAGACAGAGTTTTCCCATTCGCCCTTTTTATGGACATCTCCGTAAGTTACCTTTTCGTTCCATATAAGATCATAAACACTGTCTTTCTCCTGCAAATACATGGCGATTCTTTCCAGGCCGTAGGTTATTTCCGCAGAAATCGGGTCCAACCTGATGCCGCCTGCCAGTTGAAAATACGTAAACTGGGTAATTTCCATGCCATCTAGCCACACCTCCCACCCAAGGCCTGATGCACCAAGGGTTGGGGATTCCCAGTCATCCTCGACAAAGCGGATATCGTGATCCAGGGGATCGATCCCCAGGGCCTGTAGACTTTCTAGGTAGATCTCCTGAATATCAATGGGGGAAGGTTTTATGATCACCTGATACTGGTAATAATGCCCCAGGCGGTTAGGATTCTCTCCGTATCTGCCGTCAGTGGGGCGCCTGGAAGGCTCTACATAGGCAACAGACCAAGGTTCAGGACCCAACGCCCTCAAGAGAGTAGCTGGGTTAAACGTCCCTGCCCCGACCTCCAGGTCATAAGGCTGCTGAATCAGACATCCTCTGTCTGCCCAGAACCTCTCCAAAGCGATAATCAATTCTTGAAATGTCATAAAGCTCCCTATTTGTTGCTGGTTGTCCGTTGACCGTTGCTAGTTATCCGGTCACTGATCAAGAAACATGTTTCTGTAAGCCAAGCAGAAGTTATCCAAGACCTCGCCGAAAAGTACCACTTGCCCTAAACGAAGTCAAGACAGTAACCGACCCCAAAAAAGTGCTATATGAAAAGGACAGATCTTGCGTGGGTTCAAATCTAGAGAGGCGGAGCCTAAAGATATCTAGCCGATTTAAATCTTTTTCCCAGACGATGTTCAATATGCGCCATTAAGACCCTATTCAGCTCGCCGAGCACGTCCTTATCACCTTGCAAGGTGTTGGATAATGATAGGTCAGGGGACTGAAGTTGTGCAAGAACCTGAACTGTATCCGGCTTCATTCCGGGGATTAAAACCGATTCCTTCTCACACGCCATACACACTATCGAGCCACTCGGGGGATGGAATACTGCCCTACCCTCTCCCTTATAAGGCCGACCACAGAGGCAGCATTTGGATACATTAATACCAAATCCGCCTATCTTCATTGCTCGTGCCTGGAACATAATCATTGTCTCTTCAGCATTTCGCCTATTTGAGATTGAACTCAGTGCGAATTTCAACAGCTGAAACATTTCAGAACTTGGCACATTGAGTGGAAAAAGGGTCTCTGTCATCTCAACCATGTAGCTGGCCCTTAACAACAGATTGTAATCTGATCGTATTCCCGGAAACCCGTCAATTAATTCGCATGAATCAAGCCAAACAAGATCGCCACTCCTTCTCTCTCTAAATTCAAGATTCACCAGAGAGAAAATATTCAGGGAATTAACAAATCGTTTGGAGCTCCTGCGGGCCCCTTTGGCCACACCCTTTAGACTCCCGTAAAGAGAGGAAAAAAAGGTGACGAGAAGATCAGATTCACCAAAGTCTTTTGTCCTTAGAATAATTGCCTCTGATTTCTTCGGCTCCACGATTCCTGATGACGTTCATTGCTAGTTGTCGGTAGTCCGTTGCTTAGATCCAGATTCCATAGCCACGGTTACTATAGCCTAAGATAAATATCAAATGACAAGGCCCAAATGTCAAATCAAATATTCACGCTGTCAGACAAAATACTTATGCCTTAAGTCTCTAGGCATTAATGCTCATTAATAGCTCTCTCTTTCAGAAAAGCCACAATTCTTATCATCCTTATGCCTAACTCGGCCACTGACTACTGACAACAACTAAACGACAATTAAAAAGCCCTACTCATTCTGGAGCAGGGACAGTCAACAACAAATGGACCGCCAAAGTTGGGATCTTTGGCGGTCCTGCTTGAGATAGAAAAAACTATCTGTCTATACTCGACTACTTGGGATACGTGGCCTTAAAAGGAAGTGTCTTAGAGACACCATCAGCCGTAAAAGTGAATGACCCTTCATGAATGTTAATGGGGAAGGCCATATCAGGGATGGTAGTCCACCATTTTTCTAATTCGGCCCAGGCATTGGTTCCCTTAGCTTTCAATTTGAATCCACTAGCTACCATGAGACTTCCTGCAGCTGTACCGGGCATAATCATGGTGGTGGCCCTTAGTTGATTTGTCTTACCGGCCGGAATCCATTGGATATCATAGCCTTTGACGGTAATCATATCAAATTCCTCAAATGCGATAGTAAATCTGTATCCATCCAGCAAAACCGGGTATTTGTTCGGATTAGTAATATTAAAGGTAACAGCTAATGGCAAGGGCGCGCTACCGCCCCCCTTACCCATGGTAGGCTTTATCTTCGAATACACCCAATAACCATCATATTGAGTCACCTCAACCGATTCAAGTGCTATATTCGGCGCCTTAAAGTTAGCAGCAGTTGGCTTTGTTTGCACACCGGCACATGAGGCAAATAGCACCCCAATTCCAAATATAAGCACAATTAGTAATACAGTAGATTTCTTAGGCATAATAACCTCCCTATTAAAATGTTAGGGCTATGTTAACCATCTCTTTCTGCGCTTGTAGTGTTTTACCTCGGCGAAGCTCTTTGTTTTTCCCTTCTCCGAGAGCCCTAAATAAAAGTCCTTGATGTCTTCGTTCTCCTTTAATTTCTCGGACGTATCATCCATGACAATGCGCCCGGTTTCCATTACATATGCATATGGGGCCACATTCAGGGCTAATTTCACATTCTGCTCCACGAGAAGTATGGATATCTTCTCCTCCTTGTTGAGCCTCATGAGGATGTTAAATATCTCATGGATTAACATGGGAGCAAGGCCCATGGAAGGCTCATCTAAAAGCACCAGCTTGGGCTCTGTCATAAGAGCCCTGCCCACTACCGCCATCTGCTGCTCCCCTCCGCTCACAAATCCTGCGGTTTCACTTCTCTTTTCCCTGAGCCTGGGGAAATAATGGTAAACCAGCTCCAGGCCATCCTTAACCGACCCTGTTTTTCTTAAATGGGCCCCAACCTTGAGGTTCTCCTCAACGGTGAGATGCTCGAAGACCCTGCGGCCTTCAATTACCTGGATAATACCCATCTTGGCAATCTCCACCGCAGTCCTCTTGTGTATCATCACGCCTTCAAATTCGATGGCCCCATCGGTAACT
>Ga0209636_10003933_pt1 | contig 15196 bp, 15 predicted proteins | sample DeeMarSWOR152_54_FD_187464 | JGI IMG/M metagenome (GOLD analysis project Ga0209636, IMG submission 187464) | Marine sediment microbial communities from White Oak River estuary, North Carolina - WOR-1-52-54 (SPAdes) (version 2) | ecosystem: Environmental > Aquatic > Marine > Intertidal zone >...
TGCATCTTTCTATCCGAGTTGATAATTGGGGGCACTCTTGAATTTCAACCAACCCTCCCCTTTTTTCTGTGGGCACGTGCAAGCGAAAACATTTTGCCGAAGAAAAACGAGCATGTGTTTCGCAGAGGAAACCTAAGGTGGTTCAGACAATCACTCGTTTTCTTGAGGAAAAGGCTTGCGTACAAGCTTCAAAACCCAAGGTTCAGGGAAGTAAAGTTTCACACCTTCCGACATTGGAAAGCAACAATGGAATACGCCAAGACTAAAGACATTCTCTACGTCAAACAACTGCTAGGCCACAAATCCATCGAAAACACTCTGCGCTACACCCAGCTTGTAAACTTTGAAACAGACGAATACACTTCAAGGGTTGCCAAAACAGTCGAAGAGGCATGCGAGTTAATTGACGCTGGCTTCGATTTCGTCTGCAAAATGGACAGTGTGCAAATCTTTCGCAAACGCAAGTAAACATCAAAAACCTGACCTATTAACTTGAAAACACTACCTAATCACTTTAATAAGGAGGAAAAAGTTTCTTTCTATACCACGCTGAGGGGACAGCGACAAATGCTGATCCGAGAGATCATCTTGGAAAACTTCATGTCCTACGAGTACGCTAGGGTTCCCTTTAAACCTGGTGTCAACGTCATCTGTGGTCCTAACGGCTCAGGCAAGTCATCTATGCTCTTGGGGGTTTCAGTGGCGCTAGGCCAGTCCTATACTGAACGGTCTAGAAAGTTGAGTGACCTTATTAGGTGGGGAAAAGATCAGGGTCGTGTCACTCTGGTTCTGGATAACTCCCGTAAGGGAAGTCGTCGGCCAGTTCGAAAAATCCCAAAGGACTCTATATTTTTGACTAGAGTTCTGAGGAGGGATGGCAAATACTGGTTTGAGCTCGAAAATAGAGCTGCAACCCGAAGTGAGGTAAAGAGGCTTTTGTCCAAGTTCGGGGTTGATCCAGATAACATGCTCATTATCATGCACCAGAACATGGTGGAGCAGTTCACGGTTCTCTCGCTTCAAGAAAAGCTTAGAATGGTTGAAGCCGCAGTGGGATTCGGATCCTATCGTCGAAACGTCTCGATGGCCCAAAAGAAGTTGAGTAGAGCCCTAAGCCAAGAGGAGTCTGTGGGAAAGCTTCTGGAATCCGCCACGCAAACTCTGAGCTACTGGAGGGAACAGTATGACCACTACCAACAGAAGAAGCAGCTTAGGATAAAGCGTCGGTTCCTGGAACGGGAACTGGCTTGGGCCGAGGTTTCTAAGAGAGAGAAGACATTTTCTGACTTGGAGAAGCAGATTCAAGAAAAACAAGGCGAAGTCTTACAAATCGAGAGTGAAACTGAAATCATTAACAACCAACTAAATGAACTTCAATCAAAGACAGAAGAGTTGAAAACAGAGTGGCGGCAGCTTTTAGAGGAAAGGCTAACTCTGGAGCGTGATTGGGCAAAGCAAGAGTCAAACGTCTCATTGGCTCATCAAGCTCTGGAAGAAACAAGATTGTGGGCTGAAAGTCACCAAGAACAGGTGCAAGGATGCCTCAGTGAGATACAGCAATTAGAGACGAAGCTAGGTGAAATCCCAAACCCCTCTGACCTAAAAACTCAACTAGTTGAGATGAGGACCGCCTATGAAAATCTTGATAAAACGTGGATTCAGCAATTCAACATCAAGAGTGAAAGCTTGAAAGATTCTATCGAAGACTCTAACACGAAACTCAAAATGTTAGACACCCAAGTTTCAGATGTGCAGTCCAGAATGGATCACCTAGACTTAGAAATAGGAAACACCGTCAATGACCTTACAAATCGGAAGATTAACCTAGCCTTGATGCATTATCAGAGGGAGGTCCTAGAGAAAACTCTCGAGAAACTGAACAAGGAGCTTCAAGCTGCACTTACGGATCTTCGTGAATCAACGAGAAAAGCTGAGGAGATAGGAACCCAAATCGTCCCCACGAAGAGCATCGTCGAAATCTTGGACGAGATTCGAGTTACGGATGGGCATCTCGCCGCCCTTGCCGACGTTTCTGAAGACATCGAGCGAATGTATGAGTCCTATTCAAAACTTTACCTGGAACTGAAGGAGAAGGGTCGACTAGTCGCGGAGAACCGCGAAAAAGCCTTGCAGGAAGTGAAGGCGAGAATGGAGGCTTGGAAGACCGTTCTTCGAAACCTGCTAGAGCAGGTTAACCTCCAGTACCAGAGAATCCTTTCGCAGGCTCATGCTGTTGGGGAGGTTCGACTTGTTGATGAGCATGACATTGAGGCAGCTGGCCTCGAGATTCTAGTGGGCTTCAAGGGGGCGAAGTCTGTTCCCCTCAACATGTACACGCAGAGCGGTGGAGAGAGGAGCACAGCAACCATGACGTTCCTCCTTGCTTTGCAACAACATGTTCAATCACCGTTCAGAGCCGTCGATGAGTACGACATTCACATGGACCCTCGGAACAGGGAAGTCATCGCCAATTTGCTTGTATCTTCGGTCAAAGGACTCAATACTCAATACTTGGCCATTACACCTAGTCAAGTGACCTTCGAAGAGAAAGATGTTCACATGATCACGGTTCAGAATGTTGAAGGAGCTTCATTGATAAGGCAAGTTGCCTGAGCATATTGGTCGACTACCCCTTGTAGCAGGTGTTAAGCACCTCTTTCACCTTGTGTGTGATCTTGGGCCCGAGGCCGTGAACTTTTTTTGCCCATTGGTCTACGTTAATTAAAGCGTTCAGAGGAGTTTGATAGAAGCGGAGAAGGGTGGTTGCTTTTTCTCTTCCTATGTTGGGTAAGCTGGCTATGAAGAAGATTTGGGCGTCGGCTAGGGTGTCAAGCTTCTTGAATGGATGCACAATTGGAATTCTCTTGTTAATGATTTGTTCTTGTTTAGCAGCTGTGTAGAGGAAGTCTACAGTTTCTCTTTGGTTCGTAGTGTGGATCATGTAAATCCCATGTTTTGCGAGGGAGAACAAAGCGCCCCATACTGAGGATGGTTGGATTCTACTGAACTTATAGATGATCGGCAGGTAACCTTCAATTAGGATGACGGGCGTAGCATAGACATCTTTCAGTTGGAAAAGCTGTTCGAAGAGGTGTCTTCTGGTTAGGGTGTACACGAGGTCGTGGACGGTTTTGCGTTCGATCGCGCAGAGGTCCGATATGACATAGTCTCCTTTCGGAAGAGCTTTGATTCCGATTTCTGCTCCGATTTCTTTCAATGCTTTAATGATTTTTGACGCTGTAGCGGCTTCTCGGCTGTCGACAATGATGGTCGGTTGCTTCTCCTTAATCTCTTCTTTGACATAGGGTAATAACGTTTCAGTTCCTGACATGCCTACCACCAAGCTGTCATAATCTTAATAGTCCTGCAAGGTTTGTTTTGAAGCCTATTTAATCTAACGCGCGCGCATATATTCAAGGAGAACTGTCATGCGTGTGCCATCTTGTGTCTCGGTTAGTTGTTCTATCCCAAGTATGTTGGATGTGGGATTGGGTTTCAACCGCAAAGATTATGAGTTTTTCGAAGACAGCAGTAGAATGTGAGTTGAATTTGGTACTCAACGAGTTTCTGTTGCCTAAGGAGACTATAAAATATCAGAGTCCAGGTATGATTCGTTATCTCGGGAGCAAATTCTACTTCTACATAACAAATCAGAGAATACTGGTTTACCGGAGCAGAGGAAAGGTCTTCAAGAAGGACAGGATTATTGCTGAGAGACTGGAGGCTGTAAAAAGCTTGAATTATAACGAGAAGGGTTTGTTGCGAAAAAAGGGTTATCTGCATATTCAAACCGAGAGCAAAAGAATGTTTCTTGAAGGAAAGATCACAGACATAAAAGGCATCTGGCAGGAACTTCAAAGATACATCAAACAAAAAAAGTAACGATGCATGCGCACAAAACGTTCAGGCCTAAGGCTAGGCCTCGAAAAACCAGCCCATGCAAAGTTTTCACGTGGCTTGTCTAGACTTTGATGTCTCTCGGATTTCGATGATTTGACACATCGTTTAAAGCGGGTTTGTTCACTCCGTTTGTAAGTTTCCTGTAGATGTGGCTGAGTGAGACTTCGGTAGAAGCGAGTATATCCGCGCCTTGAGGCGTCAAGTTGTAAACTTTTCTCGGCCTGTCGTTTTCTAGATCCCACTGGCTTTTGAGATGTCCTTTTTCCTCCAGGAGGGAGAGAAGCGGATAGATTGTGCTAGGTCCAAAATAAACCCCGAAGTTCTTGCGGAGGCTGGAGATGATCTGATAACCATGCATGGGCTGGGTTCTCAGAAGGTTTAGGATGACGAAGTCGAGGAGTCCTCTCATGAGTTTGGTTTGGATCTCTCTTGATTTTGGTCTCATATTCCTTTTCCTCGTGTGGTTGTGTTGAACAGTTCTCACGTTATACGTGGATACAATATGTCTTATTTAGGACATATCAAGTCTTTATATACACGATAAACGATATAAACGTTTCTGTGAGTCCAAAGCATATTCAGGCATATCTAAGCATAAAAAAAGCTCTAACAAGCTAGATAAGCTAAAATTTTACCTAAGAGTATAAGAGACACACTGGGTATCAGTCTTGGAAAGTGAAACGATGGGTGAAACTTTCATCGAGGGGATCAAGCAACGGTTTGCCAAGGTTTTTCTAGATGTCCTTGTGCTCAAACTCGTTCAGAAGGAACCCACGTGGGGTTACAGGATTATCAAAGAAACAGAAAGACTTTTTGGCGTCAAGCTTCGACACGGAGCTTTGTATCCTCTCCTTCGTCGGCTGGAAGTCAAAGGTTTTCTGAGAAGTCGAGTGGAAGTTGAGAAGGGGCGGATGAGAAAGGTGTATGAGATCACGTCTAAGGGAATACAGCTCATCGAGTCCTATCATGATTTCCTGAGGGAACAACTTGGGACTTTGAAACTGGAAGGAGGAAACACGTAAGATGAAGTGTACTCCAAACCAACAAGAAAACGTCATAGAGCATGTTGAGAAGCTCCTTGAAGAAAGGGGAAGCAAAGCTCTAGAAGAGGCAAGAAAGACTTTGCTGCAAGAGGAGGTAGAGTGTAAGGAAGTGAGGGAAGCCCTAGCCTACTTCCTGTACGAATACTGGCACGATCTAGCCAGACCAACTCTGCTCTCAATAGCCTGCGAGGCCGTCGGAGGAGACCCCGACGTAACAACTCCCGTAGCGGTGCCGATGATGCTAATAAGCGGCGCCATAGACATCCACGATGATATCATTGACCAGTCGAAGATCAAAGGATCTCGCCCAACGGTGCTAGGAAAGTTTGGCAAAGATGTAGCACTACTCGTTGGAGATGCCCTTCTGTTCAAAGGGCTAACGCTGCTGCACGAAGCGGTTGAGAAGGGAGTTCCGGCCGAAAAGCTATCAATTATCGTTGCTATCATCAACAGAACATTCTTTGAGCTGGGAGACGCCGAGGCACTGGAACTTCAATTCCGTGGACGACTAGACGTTACTCCAGAAGAATATCTTCGCGTTGTTAGGAAAAAGGCGGCTGACGTCGAAGCCCACACGCGAATCAGTGCCATCCTCGGAGGGGGATCAGAGGACGAAATTGAAGCTCTCAGCCAATTCGGTAGACTTCTGGGGATGATGATAATACTAAGGGATGATCTGGTGGATATGATTGACTTCAAAGAAGTTCAGAACAGAATTAAGCGGGAGAGTCTACCCTTACCGATACTTTATGCTTTGCAGGATTCTAAAAACGAGTCCAGACTCTGTTCTCTTCTTCTGAAAAAGGCGATGACAAAGAGGGATGTTAGAATGATCCTAGAGAACACCGACAAAGCAGGGGGAATTAAACAACTGAGAAGACTTATGCAAAAACTGTCGGCAGACGCCTGCTCACATCTAAAGGATCTAAAATCCAATAAAGATGAATTAGCTCTGTTAACAAACGCTATGCTAGTGTCTTTTAGTCAAGTATCAGAATACAGCTAGGCTAGTAGCTTACCAGCTCCACCATCTGAAGGGTATTCTAGTCTTCTTCTTTTTAGCCATACCACCCCACCTCTAATATGAACGTATATAGGTTCGTATTATATTTACATATAAGTTTTGTTGTACACATCTTCAGATTCTTAGAATCCTAATTCTGGATACTAATCTACAATTCCTAATTCTTAATTTGCGGACAATCACTCCAAAATCATGTTAGTGTAAGGAATGCATGCAGAGTTCTCAGGGGAACATCGTATCGTTCGAAAGGATTTTTTGCTAGTCTTCATTTTGTTGCTCAACACGTTTGCATGGTCTTTTATGACGCGGTGGGTAATAGACAGCGCTCTAACCGAGCTGAGTTTTACTCCTACGCAAAATCTTGTTGTCCGAGCAGCCTACTTCGTATCAATAGTAGGATCAAGCCTAGTTGGTTCAACTTTTTCGAATAGAATCCGCAGAATTAATCTCCTTTGTTTATGGATTATATTGGGCGTCGTTGCTTCTCTATCGTCCATTCTGCTTAGCAATTCTACAGTAGCGCAGAGTCTATTTGTCTCAATCCTCTTAGGAGTTTCATTTGGGTTGGGCATGCCCTCATGTTTAGCCTATTTCACGGACTGTACACCCATTGATAATCGGGGGCAGGCAAGTGGAATAGTATTTTTGGCAACTAATTTAAGTGCACCTCTTTTTGCGATTATATTAAATTCAATGCTGAATTCATTCAATCTGATAGCGTGTTCGCTGATTTTGGCAATGTGGAGAGGGACCGGACTAGTCTTCTTCCTTTTGAAGCCAGAAGAAAAGAGTGCTTCAGAGGAGGGAAGAGATATTTCTTTTGTGTCAGTTTTTCATGACAGATCCTTTGTTCTCTATTTTATTGCTTGGCTTATGTTCTGCTTTGTAGATCGTTTTGAGAGACCAATTCTAAACCATCTTTTCGGTGATTTCTCCTATTTGATGATAGGCCCTATAATTGGCAGCTTTTTCGCTTTGATTGCAGGAGTGTTATCCGATCGGATTGGGCGAAAGCGAGTAGTACTTTATGGTTTTGCCACTCTGGGAATCGCCTATGCAATAATAGGAATTGATCCAAAAGCAATTTTTTTCTGGTACTTCTTTCTTACCCTTGAGAGCATATCAACAGGAATATTGTGGGTACTCTTCATTTTGATATTATGGGGAGACTTGTCTCAATCCGACACTAGAGAAAAATATTTTGCAATTGGAGCAATTCCCTATTTTCTCACTTTCATAGTACAGCAGCTTTCAGGTTCGTACGTTACGCCAATTCAACCCGTTACATCAATTCAAACATATCTACCCTTTTTTGTGGCAAGTTTCTTCTTGTTTCTGGGAGTCTTTCCATTAATGTATGCTCCAGAGACTTTGTCTGAAAAGAAGATTGAGCTTCGGAGACTCAGAAAATACGTTGAGAAGGCAAAGATTGCTAAGGAGAAGCATATGAGAGAGGTGGCTCAGGACTAGAACCGCTCGATCTTCGTGGCTATTGTATCTACAATCTTTGTGAATGGATGCTCAGGCTTCTCCTGAGTGAATATGTATGTTCCCCCTGCTCTTAGTATATCACAGAAGCATGGAACAATCTCTAAGATGGGAAGGCCATGTGTGGCTTCAAACTGTTTACGCATCTTTCCCTTCCCAGTTTTGGTCGAGATTATTTCAGCGGGAACCTTATTCATGAGGATTCCAGTTTTTTTCTCAAAGAGATCGTAGAGTTCATGGGTCATTCGGCGAGTTCCCTCTATATCAGATGTATCTATGGTAGCTACTACCAACGCTACATCTGCGCTGACGATGGCGTTTATCGAAGAGTATTGAAGACCAGGGCTGGTATCCCAAATTAGATAGTCAAACTCCATTTCATTAAGGAAGGAATCTTTTAGCGACAAGAGTCGCCCCAAAGCCTTCATCTCCCACTTTCTATCCTTTCCTGACATGTCTCGAATGGCCTCAGTGGACGGGTTTGCAAGCCCAATCCAAAGCTCTCCCTGTCTCACATGTCCTCGTGAAATATCAATCAAAACCTTTTTGACATCGCAAACTCCGTTCAAATAATCGTTTAACCAGTGCTCGTTATCCTTTATTTTGAGCGCCGCCTGAAGGCTTGGAGCTCGAAAATCAAGATCAAATAGACAAACTTTTTTGCCTCTATTTGAATACGTGGCTGCCAAATTGACTGACAGCAACGTCTTTCCTGTTCCCCCCTTATAAGAGTGAAACGCCACAATTTTCCCCATTGGTGACACCCATGAACCTACTTCTCAATGTAAAAATAGGCCTTGCGTCCCCTCCGCTCCTTCTTCAGATATCCCATCATTACCAACTGATTCAAGTAGCCACTTTCCACCGCCCTCGCTCGCTTGGTTTGTTCAGCAACTTCTTCAGCCGTTGCTTGATCGAGTCTACTAATCGTTACCGCTGTTTTTCTCAGATGGTCCGGTAGAGAAAGCAGGGTCATCACATCTAGGACATCAGGTATGCTTTCACCCTCTTTTTGATTGTGCTTCTGTATCTCAATCATAACTTCCATCTTCTCGTTCAACTGATCGAGACTCTCCTTTATCTTCTGCAGTATCTGGGCAGGATTTCTCCCCAGGATTCTATACTCCGACACCTTGTAGATTCCCCAAAGTGTATAACACGTCTACACAATTCTAGAGCATAGCGTCTATTAAGTCTTACGATACATCTGAGCTCTCGTAGAAGAATAAACGTGAACACTCAGAAAAAGACTAGTCCTAGACCAACCTCTTGTCTACGTTAGTGCCTTGTCCAAAACCACCCGAACACGATGAAGAAGACTATGAATATCCAGAACCACAATGCAAGCGTTCGAGCAGCATAAAGCACGATTTCTTCAAACAATCTGAGTCATCCATGATTCTCTAGACCTGGGACCGCTTATAAGTCGTATTTCATCAGAGAAAATATTCTTTGGGGTAGACTATCACGATTCCAGCAGCATCTTAGTGTGATGTGGCAAAGCAAAAATGCTGTTTAGTTCAGTAGGGCGAGAATCTGGGGTAGTATACTTTCGTTTTGTGCTCGCTCGCATTAGTCGTTCAGTAAAGGGAGGCGGGTAAGCGGAGACGGGCCTCCTCAACGATGGGAAGAATAGTTCTTAGTTCTCTGAAGTATTTGAGTACAGTTCTGCCTCTCTCAGAGATAGCATAAACAATTCTTTTCTTTCCCAGGCTTTTCTCCTCGACCAAGTTCTGCTCCATCAAGAAGTCCAAATATTGTTTCAAGACGCTGCAGTTAATGTTGGCTTTATACATGATGTGGGTTAGTTTTAGAGGTCCGTGACGAGCTAGGACCTTCAGGATGTCAATATACATCTCGAGCTTGGATCTTCGCATTTTTTTAGCCCTTCTGCCTTATCTGACCATGACATAACTATAAATCATTTATGGATTTAGACTACGTTTTTTCTCCGTCATTTCTATCTGTCGTGTTTGGACTGAATTCTCATGAGGGTAGCCAGTCGATTCTCAAAGGCGGTAAGTAGGTCATCAGCTAGGATTCTTTGTAGTTCTTTTGAAAGTGTATTCGTCTTGTTTCTGAATGTTTCCATTATTTTGTTTTCGAATTGTCTACGTTCCCCTGGAGATAATATTCTTCTCAATTCTTGTCCTCCATTGACGAACGGTTGTTTGCGTTTGCCTTTAACTAGTTTATGAATTTGAAATATGAATTCAGGTTTCACTCTGGGCTTTTTGAAGGCATGTTCGCTGGAAAAAGTCAGACTCTCATCTGTTCGACTCATTCTTCTCTTCCCAACATTAAATCAATGCTTGACAAGGGATCTGTGTCCAATCGTTTCATTCATGCACGTATAAGTCGAAAAGTGGAGATTGCGGGAGAAATCGCAAGGTATCTCCAGTTTCAACGAAAGCGTCTATCTGTAATGTACGTTTTCCCTTTTTGGTCGAAGGATTCCATGTTTCATTTCCGTTAGTTTCCTTGGTTTGAATTTCTAATTAGTATATTCGTGCTTCTATATCGATATAGTTTCTCGATTCGCTACATTTATCTACGCAGAACTTGAAGTATTAATTGTTCTAAGGAAGAAAGAACATGACGAAAAGGCCGACGAAAAACGAGGCTCTCGACGCCTTGGATTTCATCGTGAATGTACTCAAGGAGCATGAGAAGGATCTAGATCGCCTGATCGGTGAGCTGAGCAAAGTGACAGAACAGTTTGGTGAAACCGGTGAGGTGTCGAGCAAGATGGATGCGGTTGAGAACCGCCTTTCGAGCCTTCAAGCTGAGATGTCTGACTTGATCAAGTTTATTTCGTCTCCCCGTGAAGCGCTAGTCCATGCTCGTGGACCCCCGGTTATTGTTAAGTGTAAGCAATGGGATGATTTCAAGGTGTTAGCTAATGGTGCGGAGACGGTTTCGTTCCTCTTCAGAGAGGCGGAGAAAACTTTTCAGGCGGATGCTTTGAAAGAAGGTCGAGTTCTGAGCTATAGCGGAGAGTTTCCAAGGGACACCAGTTTGTTCAAGATCTGGTTGTCGAAAGAGCTGGATGTTTCCGAAGATAAAGTTTTTGAAGGCGTCTTAGCAGTCGGCTAGTCTTTCTCTGAAGGTTTAATCCTGATTCTTGTTGTTAAGATGTGATAAACAAGTCTTTTATGGAGAGAAGCAATTAGTATATTGAGTCTTACGATGGCGTAAATCACCGGTCGGCTGAAATTGAGGCCTGTAAATTGAATGATGAAGAAGAATTCTTGGGAGCAATAATGAAGCAGTTGAAACAGTTGAGAGAGGAGTTTGAAGAGTTACGTCTCTTGAGGTTTGCGGCTGATGAGATGAAGAACCTAAGGAAGAGGATTTTGTCAAGCCATTACGATTAACACGAATGGTATATGAAACCAACAAGTCAGGTTCACGATAGGATTTGTATTGAAATCATCACGTGATATGGAGAGAGGAGACACGAAATGAGTGGAAATCCACCGGTCTCAGAATTTTGTAAGTGGCTAATCACGTGACTTCATTCGAAGCAAAAAACAGTGCGAGACAGTGGTATTGATCGAATCCTTCTGCAAGCGTTTCTTCGCCATGTATGTGTGGCAGTTCTTGGATAGAAAGTGGAACGAAAAACCCAGGTCTCTGTTAGGTTTCGAAAAGTGAGGCAAGGTGGAAAAGGCAGTAGTCCAACGCGCTCCCAAATTTCTGGAACAGTTAAAAGAGGAAAAGTGTCAGAGCTCCAGTTTTATTGATGTTTGTTCTCCTGATTCATAAATCATTCTATTTCTCCAGTCCTTTTTCTCTTTACAAGTTCACTATCCTATGGGCTTCAATTCTACATTTATTTGTGTAAGACTTGGTCAAAAAGAACTGGAGAATATTAATCTACGATATACCACGATGAAAATAAAAGTTATTTCGGTCTTTCAGGCTAGAAACCAGCTAGGTGTGTAAATTTGATTTCCTGGAAGTACTCTTTTGAAAAAGTAAGCAGAGAGCTCGAGCTAGCGAAGAAAAAGAAGGAGACTCTGGACGATCTGTTGAACACAGGCAAAATCTCGCAGTCTACCTATGACGATCTGAACAAGGGCATCACTGAAGCTATCTCTGAAATTGAAGCTCGCCAGAAAACTTTGGCTGGAAAAATGACCGCCAAAATCACCGAACTCGAACAGCAGGTCAAGACGTTGGAGAAATTCCTTGCAAGCGCGGAGATCGAATATGCGGCAGGGGAAGTCGACGAAGAACTGCATGAACGTGAAAGCAGCGCCCTCACCCTCGGACTTGAGACTGCAAAACAACAACTTGGCGTAATCAAAGAGGCGATGACAGATCTTTTACCCGGAGAAGCCGAGCTTGAACCTTCTCCCCAGCCAAGTGAGACCATAGAAGAAGCAAGTGAAGAAACGCCTGAAGTGCAGTCTGAGCCTCAGGCCGAAGCGCCCCTAGAAACAGAGGAAGAGGCTGAATCCAGTTCGGAAGAAGCATCATATGAACAAACGACAGAGATTTCTACAACTGAAGAAGCCGAGAAGGCAATAGAAACGCTCGTAGAGGAGACATCCACAGAAGAAAATCTCCCTTCATCTGAGGAGTCAATTGAAGAAACCGTGACTGTTGAAGTTGGTGAAACTTCTGAAGATCTAGAAACCCTAGAAGATACTGAAACTAGTGAGATGGCAGAGACCGAGATCCCTGTAGAGGAGGCTCCAGTAGAGGAGTTCTCCTTATCTCAAGACGAAGAAGAGGCAACAGTGGGAGAGAAAGAGACGGAAGAATAGCTCCTAGACACCAAAACACAAACAATCTCCCTTTTTGTCTTTTTTCTGTTCACCAAAATAGTTGCAGCCCACACAGAAAACACAGGCTCAAACTGCGTAGCTCCCACCAAGTTTTCTGCATTCTATCCTTTAGATCGCTTTTTTTCTTCAACCCACTCTATGTATTTTTTTCTGGGAGCAAACTTCAGCCCTATCTGTTCTATATGCGGCTTAACTCCTTTGACTGTTCTTAGTCCATATTCAATGTTCAATTTAGACTGTGCCACTCCAGCGAGTCCAGATTTGGGTGGGATAAGGGAAGTCACGACATTGGCCCCAGCCATCAGCCGCAGTTGAAGGCCTCTAGTTCCATCAATGTCATAAGATGCTGGAATGAGTTTGTCTGGTTGTGTTATCCTCATTAGGGCAATAAATTTCATCTCATCAAGTATTGATGGAGGAGAGCAATTTTCCATGGGGGTCCCGGGCTGAGGTTGGAAACCCATTGCGCGCACTTGATGAGCCCCGATTTCTTGCATGGCGAGTATAGAATCAACTCGGTCTTGATCGGTTTCGCCTATGCCTATGAGTACCCCTTCTTCAATCAACAAGCCTTCCTTTTTCGCTTGTAACTTCGCCTTCATTCTAACGTCAAAACTCTGTCCGACCCGCAAACGATCAAAAAGTTCCCTGTTATGTGTTTCTTGATACAGAGCGAACCAATCCGCTCCGGCGCGCGCCAGCGCTCGCAATATTTTCTTTGGAACAACGCCAGGTGAGACCATAAGAGGCAATTGTGTCTCATCGTCGATCTGTTTAACTAGGCCTACAAGATGCTCGTAATGTCCTTCGTCATGAATCATCGGATCCTCACTCATGGTTAAATCAATCAAGTGAACTCCGGACTTTTCAAGCCTTGTAGCGTATTCCAGAATTTCCTCCGGAGTCTTTCGGTATCTTGGGCACTTGATATTGGGTTTTCTATAAAAACAGAAAATGCAATAGTTCCTACAATAGGTTGATGAGTAAATGAAGCCGTATGGAAAAACGCCGTTTCCAAAATTCTTTTCGCGGATACGCTGCGCAGTGGAGAAGATAGAGTAAAGGTCAATTATGTCGCTGGTTTTCATCAAGCGTGAGATTTCTCTTTTGGTCAGCTTTTTTTCGCGCACGGCCTTATCTAAGATTCTCAAAGTTGCAGGATCTCTAGCTTTGATATCTGTAGACTGGGATTCAATAGTCAATTTAAGCCACTAATCACTTAGGTTCCGTATACATGAACTTTGTTTCTTATTGTACATCTAAGCTGGCTCCGTCCAAATATGTGAGACATCGGGCAACGTGCTTGATTCTTTTGGTGTTCATTTTAATCATGGTCATTCGCTCGATGCCAAACCCAACCCCTGCCCATGCCTCGAAGATCCCCCAATTTTTGTCCAATGGGTGAGGGCCGACGACAGCAGATGCTATTTCGTTTCCTTCGATTATTAAATCCGTTGTTCTTCCATAGATTTCGGATTTCACGTTTTTCGATCTATGGGGAGGTAGTTGAACTGCCCTGATAACGATATTGATAATCTCTTTCAATCTTTCAAGGGGTTCGTTGTTTGGCGCCAATTCAACGACGTTTAGCATCGTGAACTCTTCGAGATGTTCCCGTCCTTTGCTTTCCTTTCTGAAGCAAGGACCTATCTCAAAAATGCTCACGGGTTTTGTGAACTTTCTCAGGGATTTCATAATGCAGTAAAGGTTAGGGGCAAGCATCGGTCTCAGGCATCTGCGGTCTCCAATCCAGTGAATTTGGCTCCAAAGTTTGTGTGTCTCACTTATTCCCATGCGTTCGATGAACTCTCTCGAAATGATAAATGGTGTGGCGACCTCAACGAATCCAGCAGAGGTAAGTGCATCAACTAGTTTAGATTCAAGTCGCCTTATGAGAGGTCTCCTTGTAATATTAAGCAGATTCAGCAGAGCCTCTCTATGCTTCCGCTCCCATGCGGTAGCTAGATCATCGAAGGCACCATCACGTTCCCTTTCATTTTTGAATGTAAGAGTAACGTACCTGTCTGCTCCTAATTCCTTTAATCTTCTTTTCTGTGACAGAGTAAATTGGATTTTGTTCATAAATTATTCCTCCTCTCCCTCTTTCCTCTCAAGAACCTTTTGACCTTCCACTCTGGAATGCGGCAATCTTTACAAATCGATGTCACCCATCTGTTTCTCAACCAACGCGCCGCTCTACTCCTTCTTGAGTCTTTCACCAAGATTGTTTCTCTACAATACGTCGTCACCCTAATAAATTGCCCTAGGCTTTCAACTTTCTCAACGCCGTGAAGAATACCGCTTTTGGAAGGCCACAACTTGATCTTACTAACAAGGGAAAACAATTGAAGCTGTCTACTCAATACTATCCCTTCATGCCAACGGGGGCCCCGGGAGTCGAACCCGGCTGCGGGGGCTTAGAACCCTCGCGACCACCTCGGCCAAACCCCCACTATTGTTGGTGGAGAATTTTTTTTATATATATCTTTTTGGCCGCCTGCCCCCATAAACATTTGCTCTTTGGCTCTCAATGAGAATCCTCATTGAAACTGTAAACGCCTACGGTGAAACGCCATCTACTCTTGTCAGATTTCGCGCAAACCTGTCTACACATCGGGCGCGTGCATGTGTAAGCACTTCTTCTTCATCAAGGGTTGAATGCCCTTTTTGCGAGACTTTTCAAAACACGATATTTAAAGGTAAACCGATTTTTGTTCAGGGCGGGGAATGGCTTTCAACGCTTCTGGGCCGGGCTTCCCGGCTTTTCAAAGCGTTTCATTAAGCTGTTTGTCCCTTTCCTGAGGGGCACCAGCTGTTAGCTGGATGTTACGTGAGTTCTTTGTCGGCTTCTTTCACGATCTCGCGAATGTCTTTCGCGATGTCTTTGTCCAGTGGTTCCGGTTTGTGGTGCGCCAAGATGTGGTCAACCTTCTCGCAGGCCATTT
>Ga0209636_10003934_pt1 | contig 15195 bp, 10 predicted proteins | sample DeeMarSWOR152_54_FD_187464 | JGI IMG/M metagenome (GOLD analysis project Ga0209636, IMG submission 187464) | Marine sediment microbial communities from White Oak River estuary, North Carolina - WOR-1-52-54 (SPAdes) (version 2) | ecosystem: Environmental > Aquatic > Marine > Intertidal zone >...
AAGCAGATGGAGATCGACCAGCCGCTCACCCAGTACCGCGAGCTTTTGGAAGAGCTTGATATCCTTGGTGAACGGGATGCGGGGAAAGTCGATGCGGAGGAATTCTGAATAGACGTCACGATAGATTGTGGAGTAAAGAACCGAATAGACATAATGGCATATTTCCTCGGGCGTTACGCTCTCGCCGTAAGCCTTTTGAACCGCTTGCAGCAGCAAGGGATGTAGATTAGGTCTCTTTTCGTCCTTTTCAGCAGGTTGTTGTAGCAGCCCCTCCTCTTCAGCGCTTGCATACACGTAAAGAGGAAAGAGGTAGTCAACAGTCTTTGACGAGATAGTAACGTGGTCAATCGGCAGATTTGCCACAAAGGCGTGATGCCATCCACCAACAATTTCGACTCGTCGGGGAATGACGATCCCCATATTTTCGTGGACCATGTGGTACATGACGCGCTTGACAGTTCTCCAAACGACTGAGTCATGATAGAAAATCCAGCGAATGTCGAAAGGACGGTATAGAATCGAGATAGCACAATCAACTAGTTTGTTTTCAGAGGAGTCTTGCAGCTTTTCCCAAGCTGACCTGATATTCCAACCCTTTTTCTTTCTAATGCTGAAGAAAGCATGTAACTCCTCATCCGATCCCTTGTGATTTTTGAAAAGGCGTATGCGATTTACCAGCTTCTTTTTATCTATGTCAACGACGAAAACATCTCGCGCGGTTGTGATCCCGACCCCATTATGAGGAAAGATATCAGGAATTGCGGGGAAAAGCCTGTACCGGTCAAGTGCAGAGTCATCTCTAGCGATGAATAAGTAGAGTTCTGAGCGGGGTTGAATCTTTTGCCACTCGGTACATTCCCAGCTGTTCTGAGCCAGCCACTCATACTTTACCTGTCGGAGGCCCCACTTTTCAGTATGGCAAATCCGAGACGATCTGCGTTGAGAGAGGTTCCGAGGTTGACCATGCTTGATAAAGAAGGCAATGGCCACGCCCTGGCGGATGTCGAACACGTTCTCATCCCTAGAGCCGTCAGGACAACGTTCTTTCTTTCTGGCATTGCCGTGAAGATCAAGGATGTATACCTCGTCGTACGTTTCCATTAAGTGCTGTCGCATGCCGCGGAAGGTGGGATTGTCCAGATAGGAATGGTCTGTAACCATCCCTACGACACCTTCGCCTGACTGGGTGATTCTCCATGCAGCAAAACGCAGAAACTTGACATAGTCATTCTGCAACCATTTCGGGTTTCGCTCGCCAAGGGGCTTTCCATCTACTTGGTGGTAATCCTTAATCAGATTTCGGATCCAAGGACCGTTGTTGGCCGAGTGGCCGGAGTAAGGCGGATTGCCGAGGATGACGAGGATCGGCGTTTCCTTCTTCACCTTGCCCGCTTTGTGAGATTCCTCAGCCAATGATGAAAGTCCGGGAAGCTTCGCCTCGGCGAGCTCTTCCATCTCCAGCGTATTGGTGAGATAGAACTTGCAGCACTCGTCCGGCTTCAAGGCATAGCCGAGTTCCTCGAGGAAGAACGCCATCTTGAGATGGCCGACGGCATACGGCGCCATCATCAGCTCGAAGGCGTAGAAGTTGCGCAGGATGTGGTCGCGGATGAAGCTCTCGCGGCTGCCCTCGCCATACTTACTGACGAATTCGTCCACCGCCACCTGCGCCGCCTTGGCGACGAAGGTCATTGTGCCGGCAGCCGGATCGAGAAGCGTCACGCCTTCGGAGGCAAGACCGTCCGACTTTCCGAACTTCTCTTTGAGGATCGCGTGCAAGGAACGGACGATGTAGGAGACGACCGGCTCAGGGGTGTAGTAGACCCCACGGCGCTCCCGCTCCTTGGGGTCGTAGAATTTCAGGAAGGTCTCGTAGAAGTGGACGATCGGGTCGGCGCCCTTTCCCTCGTGGAAGTAGCGGTGCAGGATGCCGTGCACGTCGGCCACGGCCAGCACTTCGGCGATGTCATCGACGATCCATTCCAACGCTTGAGGCGGATCGCCGAGGGAGACAAATCGGAACAGGTCGCGCAGAATGCCAATCGTGTGAGGAATGGCGTCGAAGGCGGCACGACGGTTGAATTCCTCACCGGTGCGCACGCGGGCGGCGAACAGGCCGTAGGTGATGGTTTGAGAGTAAAGATCGGCAAAATCGTCTTCGGTGAGGCCACCGATCAGATAGGTCTGGAACGCCTCGTAAAAGCCGAGAAGGGCGCCGGCGTTACGCTGTTTCTCTTCCGCGAGCTGATGACGGACGACCTCGTCGCGCAGAAAACGCGTTCGCTTGGCCAATTCTGTCGCCAGCGCCTCCGCAGAATAGCTCTTTGGAAGGGAGAACGCGAAGAACTTCTCCAACAAGTCCACGAATTCGTCTGCCTTCTCCAGCGGCGGCACTTTTTCGAGCTTTGTCGAGATCATCGGCCGCGCGATCTGTACGGTATCGACAAGGTCACCGTTTCGATAGAGGCGAAACTCGAAGAAGTTGGTGAGGATCAAATTGGGGAAGGTTTGCCGATACCGTTTGAGCTGTTCACTCCCCGAGACGAGCTGGAGATTGCCTTCGCTGGGAGACTTGGCCTCGATGTAGCCGACGATGTGTTGGGACCCGTCCCAGATCCGGAAATCGGGATTGCCGGCCTCGGTCTTCTTGGGAAGCGTTGTCACGTGAATGTGCTCTTTGGTGGTTGCTTCCGCGTACGCGTTGATCAAGTCCTCAAGGGCGGAATAAAAGCTCTCCTCCCGGGCGTCGCCCGGCGTCATGATCTTATGAACATTCTTCAGGTAGCTGCGGAATATTCCCTTATCCTTCATCGCTCCGTTTATACCCATTTCCGAAGAGAATCGCCAAACAGTCTGATGAAGTGCAAAGTCGCAGAGGTTGGTGCGGGTTCATCTTGGCAGCTACTATCTTGCCTGCGATGGCGTTGCGACTGGTGGTCGATGAGATGTACTGTTCGGGGTGTCGGGCGTGTGAAGTGGCCTGTTCCGATGTTCATGAGAACACATTTAGTCCTGCGTTGTCCCGTCTGCATGCCTTGAAACGAGACGCAGAGGGAATCGATCGGCCGATTGTCTGTCACTTCTGTGCCGAGGCGCCGTGTGCGGCTGCCTGTCCCACGGATGCGTTGAGCCAGCAGTCAAACGGCGTGCTTCAACTGGATGCGACTCTTTGCCAAGGCTGCGGAGAGTGCGCAAAGGCGTGTCCTCACCGGGCGCTGCGTATGCACCCGAGAACCGGCCAGCCGCTCGTCTGCGATCTGTACGAAGGGGAGCCCGCTTGCGTGGCCGTGTGCGCGACCGGCGCGCTCAGTCTGGAGGAGAGAGAATGACGGCAAACGGCTTGGCGGGTTCTGTGTTGCGGATAGACCTCTCCACTGGCGACATTATTCGTGAGCCGACCGATCCGCACCTCGTCCGGGCCTTCCTCGGCGGGCGCGGTTTGAATGTGGCCCGCCTGTTGCGGGAACTGCCGACGGGGATGGATCCGCTGGCACCAGAGGCTCCGTTGCTCATCGGGGTGGGGCCGCTTGTGGGGACGTCGTTTCCCGGTGGCGCCCGATTCAACATCACCGCGCGCTCACCACAGACGGGGATCCTCGGCGACTCCAATGCCGGCGGTTTCTTCGGCCCGGAGTTGCGCTTTGCTGGGATCGACCAGCTGGTGATCACCGGCCGAGCGCCCCATCCCGCGTTCCTCTGGATCGACGACGATCGCGTGGTTCTCCAGGACGCCCGCGACCTGTGGGGAATGGACACGCTGGAAACTACAGTGGCCATCCAAGAGGCGTTGGGAGATGCTGGTGTCCAAGTGGCTGCCATCGGTCCGGCCGCCGAGCACGGGGTTCTTTTCTCCGGCGTGTTCGCCAACCTGGCGCGACCGGCAGCCCGCACTGGTATGGGAACGGTGATGGCTTCAAAGAACCTCAAAGCAATCGCCGTGCGCGGAACTGGCGAGATCAGGGTGGCAGATTCTGGGCATTTTCGCGAGTGCATCGCCCGATTGAACGAGCGAATTCTTTCTCATCCCGAGTACGAGATTCGGTCTCGACTTGGAACCACCCGACTCATCACGAGCCTTCAGGCGATCGGCGGCTTGCCGACGCGACACTTCCAATCCGGCCTGTTTGAGGCGGCGGACGCCGTCTCCGGCGAGACGATCGAGAGGCAATACAAGGTTCGCGGGAAGGCGTGCTTTGCCTGCAACATCCCCTGCAGCCGCTTTTTGGTGACCGATGATCCACGCTTTCCTGGCTTGCGGTTCGAGGGGCCGGAGTACGAGCCGCTTGCCGGGTTTACTGCCCGGGTGGGCAATGGCGATCTGCCGTTGGCGCTTCACGCGATCGATCGCTGTAACCGCCTCGGCATGGACGCGATTTCGGTCACCGAAGTGATTGCTTGGGTGATGGAGCTTGGCCAGCGGGGGATGCTAGCGAGCGCAGAGGCCGATGGCCTCGATCTGGAGTTTGGCAGCGGCGAGTCGATCCTGGCGCTCATCGAGAAGATTGCCCACAGGGAAGGATTTGGCGATGTCCTTGCCGATGGCGTGCGGACAGCAGCCCACAAGCTCGTGCGTGGTCAGGAATTGGCGATGGAAGTAAAGGGACTTGAGCTCTTCCAGGCCGACGTGAGAGCGATGAAGGGCTATGCACTGGGAAACGCGGTCGCCAGCCGTGGCGCCGACCACTTGCGCTCCGAGCCGTGGTTCGAGTTCTCCGGCGATCGCGAAGAGGCCGTCCGTCGCTACGGGATTCCCGAGGCCGCCGATCGTCTGGCGTGGAAAGGCAAAGGGAAGTTGGTCGCCCATTTTGAAGAAATGGCCTCTGTTTCCGATGCCATCGGCGTGTGTAAGAACACCTACAACAACATGGAGGTGCTCGATTGGGACGAGACCGCGGAGTTGCTCGTCGCTGCGACCGGCCGGCCATGGACTGGCGAGGAAGTCCGTCGAGTGGGGGAGCGGATCGTCAATGCCGAGCGGTTATTGAACGCGCGTTGGGGGATCACCCGACGAGACGATACGTTGCCGCGACGGTTCTTGCAGGAGCCGATAGGACCACCGGACTCCCCGTCGGCGGGCTCGGTGGTTGAGTTAGGTCCGATGCTTGAGGAGTACTACAGCGTTCGGGGGTGGAACTCGGCTACTGGACTCCCCACTCCAGAAAAACTCCACGATCTGGGCTTGGAGGAATAGATGGACGAGCTGTGGATTTCGGTTGATCGGGTTGGTGGAGCCTGTACCGGCCCGGTTCCCATGGCACCTGGAAGTGGCTTTCTCGTCCGCGACGGTCGGCTTCTCTTTCCGGAGGGCGGACCGATCTGCCTGTACGCGCTTCAAAGCCTGCTCCCGCTCCTTCCCGCTAAGGAGCGAACCATCGCCGAGTCCAAGGATGCCGATTGGTTATGGCGTGTCGATGAGGTCCAATGCCCCGACCCCAAGGGCGGCGTAATTTGGCGAATCGAAAAGCGCCCCCTGGGGAGTAGCGATGTTACAGTAGGTCCCGCGCCCGAAGCAGCCGCCGGCGATCTTCGCATCGTGGTGCACGAAGTGCGTGGCAAATGCACCTCCGGGATGGCGCCCGGGCACTTCGCGTTACTGCGGGAAAGCAGCCTCTACCTTCCGCAACCGTTCTGTCTCTACGCCCTCCAGGCCACCCTGCCGGTTCTCCCCGCGATGCAGCGGAAACTCGCCCCCAATGATTGGATGGCAAAGGAGAACGTCGTTATCTGCCCCGATCCGGCAGGAAACGTCCTGCTGCGAGTGGACCGGCTATAGGTTTGCAAGAGGTGAGCTTGTATTCTTTTCATAGCACACCTTCTACTGCATTATAGGAATCGATTTGCCGATAGCAACTTTGGTTAACTGAAGAGTTCATCAGCAGTCCAATAAGAAGGTGCCCAACAATGCGAATTCCATAATTCATCACCTCGTTACTAGGAAGGGGGATTCGAACTGCCGGGCTCAACCCTTCGTGCGCCGGAGATTGCTCGCTTTCGGTGGGGTGAAGCGTAAGTAGGTTTCCGTGGCAGCGTCCAGATCGGCGTAGACCCCCCGGTAGGCCGGCGGAAGCAACGCGGCCAACTGGTACATGATCTCATCGGTGATCTGCTGACGTAGCTCGCGCCGTGGCTTCGCGCCGTCTGTCTGCACATGAAATGGATTGCCGACCACAATGTGGAAAGGTGTACGACGAAGGCGCCTTAGGTTCTGCCAAAATCTCTCCCCACCGTAGAAAACCAGCGGCAACACCGGTGCCCCGCTTTGTAGCGCCAGCATTACTATCCCAGGATGTCCACGTTGTAGGTAGCCATGTCCGCTGCGGGTTCCCTCCGGTGCGACAGCGAGGATGTATCCCTCCTCCAATACGCCCAGGGCTTGCCGGAGGGCGGCTCGATCGGGTTCGCCTCTCCGTATCGGAATCGCTCCCCATAGATCAAACAGAAAGCGGGTGACCGGCTTGTCCCACGACTCGACTTTGGCAAGGCCGGTCACCGGACGCGGGCGTAAATGTATATGGAGAGCCGGGATTTCCAGAAAATTGACATGATTGGTAGCCAGAATAAGAGGCCCTCGTGTTGGGACCTTCTCTAGTTGTTCTCCATGCACTCGGCAGAGAAGGCGTAACAGACCGCCGATCGTCCCGTCCGCTACCCACCGGGTCAGGCTCATTGGTCGATCTCCGACGGCTGATAGAGGACCTCGATCTGGCGCGGCAAAAGCTCGATGCTCAATTCTTGGCCCTCAGTACAAAGAGTCTCGCCGTCGGCGTGAGCCGGTAGAACGCCTTCGACAGCAGTCACGACGATGCGTTTGGTGCGTTCCGTCTTGATTTCCTTTTGGGATGCTTGTGTGCCCTTCATGAAATATGGAATGAGGGTGAAGATGCGAGCGCGACTCACCTGGTCTGCGATGCAAAGGTCGAGCAGGCCATCGTCAATCTCCGCATGGGGGGCCATCATGAAGCCACCACCCAAGCGACGACCGTTCATGACCGAGACCATCAACGACGCTTGCGTCTTGGTTTCTTCATCGGTTTCGATGCGGACGAGTGGGGCGCGATAGTACAGGAAAACAGTTTTGAGAGTCGCAATGAAGTAGCCTAGGAAGCCACGTAGCCGTTTCATCTTTTGCGCCACGAGGCCAACAACTGTATCGAACCCAATTCCCAAGCCGTTACCAAAGTAGCGTCCCTGGGGGTACAGCCCGCCCACGACTCGTCCAACATCGATCCACCGCCTTTCACCCTTCGCGAGCGCACGGCAGCCTGCCCGAAGGTCGCGGGGAATGCCCACACCGAAGGCGAAGTCGTTCCCTCGGCCAACACACAGAACTCCCATCGCAGAGCTTCCCTCTCCTGCTTGCTTGGCTTGCATCAGACCGTTCAATACCTCGTTGGCGGTGCCGTCCCCACCCACCGCAACCACCACATCGAACGCGTCTGCGACGGCCTGCTGGGCCATTTCGGCGGCGTGCCAGGGGGACTCGGTTCGGACGAGATCAAATTCCAGGTTGTGATCACGAAGAGTCCGCTCGATGAAAGGTACTGCGCGGGCTGCCGCTCCCCGACCGGCGACCGGATTGACGATCAGCTTATAACGGGTCATTGGGAAAGGCTCTCCTTCCGTTTTAGTCGAGGTATCCCAGCGCGCGCAGGTGTTTCACCGCCTCGGGGCCGATATCACTACGGTTGGCTCCGTCAACTCGGAGACTCTCTGCCGTGTCAACAAATGCACGGAGCTTGCTCTGCAAGTTCGCTGTGAGCTCCGGGTTTGTACTGGACAGGTCGTGTATTTCAGCGGGGTCGGTGGTGAAGTCATACAGCCCCTCAACGCTGTCGCCAACGGTGATCAGTTTGTAGGGACCGTCGTGCACGGCACGGCGCACCTGATCTAACTGAAGTCGGTCGACGAGCGTTGGTTTGCGACGACGTAAGATGTTCAAAATCGGCTCTGCCGGGAACGCCTCGGCGTACGCCACGCCTTCCTCGATATCGGGACGGCCGTCGAGGGTATTGGCCAGCGTCAGCTGAGCCGCGTTTGCATTCGGGTCGTCCACACTAAGCGGTGGCTGAATCTCTGCGGCCTCTAGCACGGTGTGGAAGATGCGTCGGGCCGAGACGTTGGTGTCCACACGGGTGCCTGTTGGGAAACGCTCACCGTGTATGATCAAGGGAACGCGGACTAATTCCTGATGAACACCAAAGACGTGTCCGAAGAGATCGTGACCGCCATGCATTTCACCGTGGTCGCTGACGACGATGACCAGCGTGTGCACAAGTGTGCCCATTCTGTCCAGGCTGCGAAATAGACGGCCAAGATGGGCATCTTGTACAGCTATCTCGGCATCGTGAAAGCCGCGCAGGGCAGCGCGCTGCCAATCCTCAAACGGCGGATCAGGCGGGCTGGACCAGCGCGCCGCGTTGCCATTAAGCCGACGAATGAACACACGGGCACGGCGGTTATTGCGGAGCTCACGGGCAACCCGGTTGATGGTCCTCCGCGGCGGCGTATAAGGCAGATGCGTCCCCATCAGGTTTAGGAAAACAAACAGTGGCTGCGCTTTGTGTTCGCAGAGATGTCGCTGCCAGTAGGCGATCAGATCATTAATGGAGGCTTCGGTGTGCCCCTTGAAGTTGATGAAGCGCGTCCAAAGGGGAGTAATCCACGGCTGGTGTGCGAAACGAAACAAGACGTCCGAATGAGCAAACTGATTCTCAACGCGGCGAGCGACTTTCCGTAGGTTGGTGGCCACTGTTTGACCGAGAGGACCACGAGACTCGAAGGGGCGATTAGGGGTCGCCCCGGCGTAATTGTAGAATCGCTCAAAACCACGTTGTAGACCATTGTCCAGCACGCCGACGAGTCCGTTGTTGCAAAACGCAACAGCGCGGTATCCAGCGTTTACCAGGATCTCCGCCAACGTGGGGATGCGATCGGAAAGCCTGGAATAGCCCTGGATCACCTGATGGGTGGTTGGATAAAGTCCAGTGAAGATTGAGACGTGCGCGGGGACCGTCCATTGCGATGGGGAGACGGCGTGCTCGAATACCGTAGCATTTGTAGCAAAGGCGTCCAGTTCAGGCGAGGTTTCGCGTGAATTGCCGTACAGGGAGAGACGATCACATCGAAGCGTGTCCAATACGATGAGCAAAACGTTCGGCTTGTCCTTTCCGCCCATGATTACCTCACCCTTCGCTAGAAAACAATGGTACAGGATACCTCCCTCGGAAACGATCGACAACAGCGTGCACATCGCAAGAACTCCCCGTCATGGCAGTCCCGCACGGGTGGTGAGGCCGTGCGATGGGGTGGCTGCGGTATCGGAAGGCACGCTTCAGACCCGGTTTGCCCCGAAGTGATTGACCAGCTCATAGATCCGCTTGCAGGTCTGCGGAAACAGAAGTAGGTTGGCGTGTGCGGTGTCTCGATCGATGGTCCGGACCGTGGGATGTCCGGCATCGTCGCGAGCGTTTCGAATGAGGTTGAGCAGTCCAGACATTTGGACATCTAAGTCGTCCAGCAGTGTAGTTGGAAGGGGAAGGGATAGGAGTTCATCCCGGAGAGCATCAAAACGGCGCTTGATGCTTCGGGCCGTGTCCTTCAACGCGCCTTCGAATACCTCTTTGCGTGTTTGATCGGCGATGGCCTTTGAAAAGGCGACAATAAGCAGATCGAGGCACCGCTCAGCCGCCATCCCCAACATGACCACCGCCGCAACATAGCGCCCGGCAAGAAATGCCAGCAGGCTCTCCCGCACACTTTCCCGTACGACTTCATCTAGGGGGTTGCCAACGTGTTGCTGCAGCCGTTCCAAATAACCGTCTGGATCATGAAGCACAAGCGCATCCTCTTCAAGGCATCGCGCACCGTACTCGGTCACGTGCACAAACGGGAGGTTGAGATTCAAGGAGTTCTTACCAGGAGCCAAGATCCCTTGCAGCAGCAGCTCCCAGATGATCTCCTGCAGCTTCAGGATCTCGTGTCGCTCATACTCCGGGGCCACGCGCCTGATCTGATGATCGATCGCGTGAAGATGCGTCTGCCCCTCGCGACGCAGCACCTCAAGGACCAGCGGTCGTAACTCCGCTTTGTCCATTTGCGAATCCCCCCTTTTTTGCACCGACACAGGAAATAGTATACCGATCTTGGGGGAGCCAGCCACACCCACATTGACGAGAAATATGAAGCGCGGTACAAACAAGCCCAGCGACCATCGGGGAGGTTGACATGGACGCACGCACCGTGAACATCGTGTTGGTAGGAGTGGGAAACCTGGGTCGACGGTTCACCCAGCTCTTGGCTGACAAGGCGGCCCATCTGAAGACTCGCTACAGCCTTGATCTTCGTCTGGTTGGGGTCGCCGATTCGCGCGGCGTGGCCAGCGATCCGGCGGGTCTGGATCTTGAAACCATCGTTCGCATCAAGACCGATGAAGGCTCGGTCGGCGAGTATCCCAATGTTGGGAAGTTGCAGGCTACGGCTGTTGAACTGGTTCGAGAGGTCGAGGCAAACCTCCTCTGTGAAGCCTCACCGGTGAACCTCCAGGCCGGTGGCGAGCCGGGTCTATCGTGTGTCCGTACTGCGCTCGCCAAGGGAATGCATGTCGTCACCCCCAACAAGGGTCCCATTGTGCTTGCCTACCGCGAACTGGTCGACTTAGCCGCTTCCCACGGTGTCAAACTACGGTTTGACGGCACGGTGGCCGGAGGACTGCCCGCCCTTTACCTCGGGATGCGCGACCTGCGCGGTGCGACGATCGAACGCATCGAGGCGGTCCCAAACGTCGTCACCGGCTTCATCCTGGATCAGCTTGCCGAGGGCGCAAGTTGGGAGGATGCCCTCGCGCGTGCGCAGGAAAGCGGACACCTCGAGGCCGATCCAAGCTGGGATCTCGACGGCTGGGACGCCACGGCTAAGCTAGCGATCCTGGCCAATGCCGTGTTAGACTATCCTGCTCGGCTGGAGGATGTGTCCAGAGAGGGCATTACTGGGATCTCCCCGGAGAAGGTCAAGCGGGAAGCCGCTCGTGATCAGCTAATCCGGCTTCTCGCCGTCGCAGAGCGTGCCGAAGATGGCAATTATTCCCTGCGTGTGCGGCCGGAAGCCCTTCCCAAAACCCATCCGCTCGGTCACCTCGGCTCCCACAAGATCGGCGTAGTCTACACGACCGACATCTACGGAACGATCACCGCGATCATCGACGAGCCAACACCGCTTCCGTCTGCAGCGACCATGCTGCGCGATATCCTGGATATTTACGCAACGCAGTAAGGCGGTTTTTGCTGCTGCTCCCTAAGCCTCTCCGTGCAGCATGTCGAGCAGCCGGCCGAGGACGTCCTCACCGTCTGAGCGCAGGCCGTTGTGCTCGTACTGGTTGGTGACCCAAAGCTTGATCCCTTTTATGTTTCGAGCGGTCTCCTCCGATTGGACGCGATCGACGTACATGTCGTTGTAGTAGACTGCCGCTACACAGGGGACGGTGTTCTTCCGCAACGCTTCAGGATCATACAGCCGCAGCCAGCCGTCGTAGGCAGCCAAAATCTCCGCGGCCTGCTTCAACGGTTTTAGCGGTTCGAGCTCGTCAAACATCCACGGGTAGATCATCTCGCCGGTGAAGAGAATCGGTTTGCCCAGGGCGAGATCGAACTCGGGGAACTCGGCCCGCACGCGCTGCGCTGACCAATTGGACGCGTCCTGTTGGCAGTAGATCGACTCATGCAGGATGGCATAGATCGGGTTGGTGTCAAAGGATAGCGTGTTTTCGAAGCCGCGGAGGAATTTGTAGCCCAATTCACGGCCGGACATCCCTTCCACGAACGCCTCCTCGAGCAGGTAATGCACCTGTTCGAAGCCGTCACTAAACCCAAACGAGAATCCCAACTGCTGGAATCTACGAGACGACAGGCACTCGCCGTTGGGCAGACGCACCTCGTGGCTGTCCAAGTAGTCGACGATCTCGCGGGCGAGCTGCGCGTCGTCGGGATAGCGCTCGAAGTAGCGCTTGTTCTTCTCGAGCACGCGCGGGTAGGCCGCGCGATAGACATCGTCTGCCGGTCGGTCGATCGACGGCAGCCCACCGGTGAGGATCGCTTCTTGTAACCCCTCGGGGGCAAACGACAAGTACGTCGTGAGGCAGAAGCCGCCGTAGCTTTGCCCCAGGCCGCTCCACGGTGTGTCCTTTCCCACCAGCTCTTTTCGAATCCATTCCGCATCCTGCACGATCGCGTCCGCCCGGAAGTGTTTGAGGCAATCGGCCTGGGCCTGCGGCGTATCAAAGCGAGCGAGCGTCTGATGGGTCACCGGGCTGCTGCGACCGGTGCCGCGCTGGTCGAGCAACAGCACGCGATACTCCTTCAGCGCGCGTTTTAGCCAGCCGCTCTTTGTACTGAGCCTGGGCGATCCGAAGCCGGGACCGCCCTGAAAAAACGCAAGCCAGGGCAGATCATCTTTCTCTTTTTCAGGAACTACAATCTCGCGAGCGAAGACGGTGATCTTCTCACCATTTGGTTTAGTGTGATCGAGCGGGACGGAAAACTCGTGGTCGGTGAGCACAAGGCCGGGCAGTCGGTGGGTGGTGATGCGCATGGTGTTTCCTCCTTGCTTTTACATCCAATCTGAGGCTGCAGCCGTAACAGCCACACGACCTAGCATACTAGCGTCAAGGAGCCTTAACAAACTCGACACCTTCAGTTGCCCAGATCCGTTTGCGTCCCCTATACTGTGCGATTCGAAAAGGGCATCGATTGTAGTTTGCCGAATGGGACCAATCTGATTAAGAGCGTTTCTATGAAGCCGGTCATCGAAGTTGACCATTTGCGAAAGACTTACGGTAAAACCGTTGCGGTAGAAGACGTCTCCTTTGACGTCACCGAGGGCGAGATCTTCGATCTGCTTGGTCGAAACGGCGCCGTCAAAACGACCACGGTGGAGTGCCTGCAGGGGTTGCGCCAGCCCGATAGCGGCCGCTCTCGCGTGCTCGGCCTCGATCCCCAGACCCAGGCGCTCCGCCGGAGAATCGGCTGCCGACTTCAAGAATCCGCCCTCCCCGATCGGATGCGGGTGTGGGAGGCGCTCGACCTTTTTTCTTCTTTCGTCCCGGATCGAACCACCGATTGGCAGGTACTTCTGGATCAGTGGGGCCTCGCCCAGAAGCGCAAAGCGGCCTTCTCCACGCTCTCCGGCGGCCAGCGGCAGCGGTTATTGGTTGCCTTGGCGCTGGTCAACGATCCCGAACTGGTCTTCTTGGACGAGATGACCACCGGACTTGACCCGGCGGCACGACGGGAGACGTGGGTGTTGATTCGAGAAATCCGAGACCGCGGCACCACGGTTGTCCTCGTCACGCACTTCATGGACGAGGCGGAACAACCCTGCGACCGGGTGGCGATCGTCGATCGCGGCCGGATCATCGCCCTCGATAGCCCTCAAGGATTGATCGCCGCGCACGCCAAGAGCATTCGGGTGACCTTCTCGACGGACCAGACCGATCTAGAATGGCTGGAGCAGCTTCCAAACGTCGAGGGCGTAATCCGCCACGGTCAGCGGGTAGACGTCGCGGGAAGTGGTCCCGTGTTGGCGCACGTTGCCGCCGCGCTGGTGGAACACGGGATCGTACCGGTTGATCTGCGGGTCGACCAGCCGACGCTGGAGGACGTGTTCTTGATGCTCACGGAGCGAAGCAACTGCGAAGTGGAGGCCTGATGCGCACCGTCGCCAAGATGTCCTGGATCGAGATCAAGCTGTTCGTCCGCGAGCCGCTCACTGTGGTGTTCACCTTGGCCCTTCCGTCGTTCATCCTGTTCATCATGGGTGGGGTTTTCGGCAACACGCCCGATCCCGACGGAGTCGTCTACCGCGGGGTCGGCCCGATGGACTACTACGTGCCGGCGTACATTGGCCTCATGATCGCCTCGATCGGCCTGATCGGCCTCCCGGTGCAGCTAGCCGGATATCGGGAACGCGGCGTGCTGCGCCGGTTTCGCGCCGCATCGGTGTCGGTGTGGAGCGTTGTCGGATCCCAAACGCTCGTCAGCTTCGTCGTCGCACTCGCCGGAGTGGCACTATTGGTTGGTGTCGCCTCGATCGCGTACGACTTCAATCTTCCCCAATCCCCCGGGGCTGTCATTGCCGCCTTCGTGCTCAGCGTGCTCACTTTTGCCGCTTTGGGCATCTTCCTCGGCGCGCTGCTTTCGACGGCCCGCGCGGCCCAGGGAGCTGGCGTGCTCCTGTGGTTTGTGATGATGATCCTCTCCGGCGCCGGGCCTCCTCCTGAAGTGCTCAACACCGCGATGCGGGCGATCTCAAACCTCACCCCGCTCAAGTACGTCATCCTGTTGCTGCAAGATCCCTGGATCGGCTTTGGCTGGGACGTCAGCGTGATGGGCATCGTGTTTGGTTTCCTGCTCGTGCCAGCGCTGCTCACCGTACGCTTCTTCCGCTGGGAATGATTTGGTAGGATTGTCTTACTGGAGTGGAACCGGAAGGAGGTCATCATGCGCAAGGTCCTGACGCTAAGCGTCTTGCTCTGTCTTTTCATGCTGCCAGCTTTCGCGGAGGACGAGCTCACAATCGCCTACCTAGGACACTCTTGCTTCACGATAACGGCTGCCGATGGAACGGTCATAATGATCGATCCGTACGATGAATACCTTCCCTATCCCGCCCTTCCTAAGCCGGCTGACGTTCTGCTTGTGACGCACGAGCATGTCGATCACAACGCGGTCGATCGGGTTGAAGGGGATCCCACCATCGTCCGCGGTCTGGACAACAAAGGAAACGTCGTGGAGAAAGAACAAACCGTCGAAGCAATTCCAATCGAATCGATCGGCGCCTCCCACGGTCCCGGCAGAGGAAACACGGCGTTGTTTGCCTTTGTTGTGGACGGAGTACATTTTGCCCATCTTGGTGACCTCGCTACGTTGCTCTCATCCAAGCAAGCCGAGGCGCTCTCTGACGTGGAGGTGCTGTTCATTTCCGTGGGCGGTAAAGCCACCATTGATGCTTCCAAGGCAATCACGGTGATCGAGAGCCTACCCTCGGTACGAGTCGTCATCCCCATGCATTATTTCGTTTCCAATTACTGCCCGTGGCCGTTTGATCCCGTCGATACCTTTCTCGACAAAGCCAAATGGCCCGTGTTCCACAAAGGCGTCTCGCAGGTCTCCCTGAGTGCGGAGACCCTGCCCGAAGAGACGGAAG
>Ga0209636_10003935_pt1 | contig 15195 bp, 8 predicted proteins | sample DeeMarSWOR152_54_FD_187464 | JGI IMG/M metagenome (GOLD analysis project Ga0209636, IMG submission 187464) | Marine sediment microbial communities from White Oak River estuary, North Carolina - WOR-1-52-54 (SPAdes) (version 2) | ecosystem: Environmental > Aquatic > Marine > Intertidal zone >...
GAGAACTTTCAGCCCAGAGAATTCAACCGGACCCATGACGGCGGTCCAAGAAAATTATCGAGAGAAGATGTAGCGGGATTGTAGTGGCCCAAAACGAATACAAATCCGGCAGCAATCTGGAAAAGGTGCTTTCGCGCGGCGAATTTGCGGTAACCGCCGAGCTTGGCCCGCCGAAAAGCGCCGATTTCGACCTTATTAAGAAGAAGGCTGAAATTCTCTCAGGCTGGGCGGACGCCGTAAACATCACCGACAACCAAACTGCTATCGTAAGAGTATCAAGCATCGCTACCGGCAAACTGGCCCTCGACCTCGGCGTGGAGCCGATCATACAAATGACCTGCCGGGACAGAAACCGCCTTTCCATCCAGTCGGACATTTTGGGCGCATATCTTCTCGGTATTCGAAATATCCTGTGTCTTACCGGCGACCATCAATGTTTTGGCAATCACCCCGCCGCCAAACATGTCTTTGACCTTGACTCGATACAACTGATTCAGATGGTCAAAAATATGCGCGATGAGAAGGTTTTCGCTTGCGGCGAGGAAATAAAAAATTCAAAGAAAGCCCAAGTGAAAGAGCCACGAATGTTTATCGGAGCGGCAGCCAATCCTTTTGCCGACCCATTTGAGTTCCGAGTCATGCGCCTTCAGAAAAAGATTGATGCCGGCGCTGATTTTATTCAGACCCAGTGTATCTATGATATGGATCGCTTTGCCGACTGGATGAGGCAGGTTTGTGACCGGGGGCTGCACAAAAGGTGCAAAATCTTAGCGGGCCTCACCCCGCTAAAATCCGCGGGAATGGCTAAATACATGCGAGACCAGGTCGCAGGCGTAACTGTCCCCAACTATTACGTCGAGCGAATGGCCAAGGCCGACGACCCTAAAGCCGAGGGGATTGAGATCGTAACAGAGCAGATTCAGCAACTGCGCCAAATGGAGGGCGTGGCCGGCGTTCACATTATGGCCATTGAATGGGAGCAAAAAGTGCCGGAAATTGTGCAAAAAGCAGGGTTAAAGCGTAAACCGTAAAGCCAGATACCCAGTACGCTTTACGAGGTACGAAATATGAAAGTGAGGTTGATGTGGAAAAGATTGAAAGCAAGGATCTCGATTCTCAGTTCAAATATGACGTAGCCGCACATCCCGGCGGTGAGCATATCAAACTCTGCTTCGCTTGCGGCACATGCACGGCGGGTTGTCCTGTCTCGGCTGTGGATCCAGAGTACAACCCGCGGAAGATTATCCGGCAGGTTTTGCTTGGAATGCGCAAAGAAGTCCTATCCTCGCCGATAATCTGGCGGTGTGTACAGTGCTACTCCTGCACTGCCAAATGCCCGCAGGATGTCAAATTCAGAGATGTGACAAGGGCACTTCGCGAAATGGCGGTGGCAGAGGGTTATGCCGATGCTGATTTGCTCCAGGAAGTTGAGCGGTTGGACGAATTTTCGCAGAAACTCAGGCGGGACTTGGTAAATTTGCTGATAACTGATCGGGGCAAATTCAAAGAACTAACAAGCAAAGTAGAACAAATCACCAATGTGTGAACGCCAGGCGGATACGAGAGATGATTGCACCTGCTAAAAACAAAAAGGCTAAGCCAAAACGCAAAAAGAAGCGATCGGGAGCCCCGAAAAAAGTCGGAGCAGTGCTCGTAATCGGCGGCGGTATCGCCGGTATTCAGGCGGCGCTTGATTTGGCTGAATCCGGCCAGAAGGTTTACTTGTTGGAAAGCTCACCAGCTATCGGCGGCAACATGCCCAGGCTGGATAAGACCTTTCCAACGAACGACTGCGCGATGTGTATTCTCTCGCCAAAAATCGTTGAGTGCGGCCGACACCTGAATATTGACACAATCACCTGGGCTGATCTTGAAAAAATCTCAGGCACAGCGGGCAATTTCAGAGTAGAAGTTCGAAAACGCGCCAGATTCGTTGATCCCAATAAGTGTACCGGTTGTGGCGAATGCGCTGAAACGTGTCCTGTCAGTGTGGTCAGCGAATTTGAAGCTGAGATTGGTGAAAGAAAAGCGATCTTCCGTCCTTATCCACAAGCATATCCTAATACATTTGTCATTGACAAGGGTCAACCCGCTCCGTGTCGAAATGCCTGCCCCGCCGGAGTAAATGTCCAAGGTTTCATTGCTCTTTTAGCCCAGGGAAAATGTGATGAGGCCCTGGAGTTGTATCGCACTCGTAATCCATTCCCTGCTACGTGTGGTCGCATCTGTGAACATCCCTGCCAAGAAGTATGCAACAGAGGCAAATTAGATGAAGCACTGGCAATCCGCGACCTGCATCGCTTTCTGGCCGATCGCGAGATCCAGGCCATTCGAGAAGGCCAACTACCGAAACTATCCAAAGAATTAGAGGAAAAGCGAAAGGCAGAATTTCCACAACGCGGCAAAGGGCGCCAAGTGGCCATTGTGGGTTCCGGCCCATCAGGGCTGACCTGTGCATGGGACCTCGTCAATATGGGCTACAAACCTATCGTCTTTGAAGAACTGGATGTAGCGGGGGGAATGCTGCGAATCGGTGTACCGCGCTACCGCCTGCCTGTCGAGGTTCTCGATTACGAAATTGATGCCATAAAGCGAGCCGGTGTGGAAATCAAGCTGAATTCCCCGGTAGGCCCCGACCGGACATTGAACGATTTGCTGTCCCAAGGTTTTGAGGCCATCTTTATCGCTATCGGGACCCATAAGAGTCGCAGATTGGGTATTGAGGGCGAGGACCTCAAAGGCGTGATTCACGGCACCAGTTTCTTAAGTCACACCAAGCTGGGTCAGCCCATGGATATAACCGATAAGGTAGTTGTAGTCGTTGGTGGGGGCGCCGAGGCTGTAAATGCAGCACGAACCTCGTTGCGACTAGGTGCTCGCCAAGTCACGATTCTTTGCCCGGGTTCTCTCGGAGAAATACCCGCGGGCGAAGACGAAATAAAAGCGTGCAGGGAAGAAGGTATTGAATTTCGTTTTCAGGCCATACCTACACAAATCCTCGGTGAGGCAGGTCAAGTAACCGCTCTGGAATGCATTCGAACGGCCCCAAGCGAACTGGATGCTTCCAGCCATAGAGAACCTGTCCTCATTAAGGACTCGAAATTCACAATCGAAACCGATGTAGTGATTACCATGGAAAGCCACGAAGCCGATACATCTGTCCTCGCCGACCTCAAGGCGGTTCAAGTTACAGATACTGGTTTGGTACCTATATCCGGTACGGAGTTGAAAGGAGTCCGCGGCTTCACCGACCTCTTGCGAGCCGCGAGTCTTGGTGAGCTGGTTGAACTGGGCGAAAAGGTTATTATCATCGGTGGAGGAAACGTAGCTATTGACGTCGCACGTACGGTCGTTCGTTTAGGAAGCAGGGAAGTACACTTGGCCTGTCTTGAAGCGCCGGACGAGATGTTTGCCTCCGCTCACGAGGTCCAGGCTGCGAAAGAAGAAGGAATCGCAATACATAACAGACTTTCCCCAAAGCGCATCCTCGGCCGTGACGGACGTGTATGCGGCGTGGAGTTCAGAGAATGCATCTCACTTTTCGATACCGAAGGCAGATTCAGCCCCGTCGTCCGACCCGGTTCTGAGAGCACTATGTCTGCCGATTCAGTTGTTGTCGCCATTGGCCAAGCGGTGGATTGGGAGTTGCTAAAAGCCGCCGACGGCATACTGGAAACCAGAGCGGGACTTATCCAAGTTGACCAAGAGACATTAGCTACGAATATCAAACGGATTTTTGCCGGCGGAGATGTAGTCACAGGCCCGGATGTTGCTGTCAATGCCATTGTCGCAGGCCATAGAGCAGCCACATCTATTGACCGATTCTTAAATGGAGAAGATCTCCGGAAAGATCGTGACGATATAGAGCCACGCTTACTACCGAAAGATTTGGCTCCCATGCCTGATCGTTCCCATAAGCGAGAGCCCAAAGTGCCCATGCCCACTTTGGCCGTGGACGAAAGGATTAAGGGTTTTGATGAAGTTGAACTTGGATATAGTGAGGAGCAAGCTGTTCAAGAGGCAAAACGCTGCATGCACTGTACGGTATGCTCTGAATGTTTGCAGTGTGTAAGTGTTTGCAAGGCAGAAGCTATTTGTCACCAGCAGAAGGAGACAATTGAGCAGATTGATGTCGGTGCGATTGTGGTTGCGCCGGGTTTTGAAGAGTTTTTGGCCCAGCGTAAATATGATTTTGGATACAGCCGGTATCCTGATGTAGTCAGCAGCATCCAGTTTGAACGGATTCTTTCAGCCTCGGGTCCCTTTGCTGGCCATGTTAAAAGGCTGAGTGACGGCAAAGAACCCAAGAAAATAGCTTTCCTTCAATGTATAGGATCGCGGGATATTTCCTGTCGAAACGCATACTGCTCGTCAGTATGTTGCATGTATGCAATTAAGGAGGCGGTCATTGCCAAGGAGCATCTCAAAGAAGTGGATGTCACTATCTTCTTTATGGACGTGCGGGCCTTCGGCAAAGATTTTGACAAATACTACGAACGAGCCAAGTCACAATATGGTGTGCATTTTGAGCGGGCACGAGTCTGTGATGTCTACGAGAAAAACGGCAATGGCAAACTAACGGTCAAATACGCCCCTGAATCCGCACAGGTGGCTGAAGAAGAATTCGACATGGTAGTGCTGTCGGTTGGTCTGGAACCCAGTGAGCAACAAAGGAGGTTGGCTTCGAAACTGGGTGTCCGGCTCGATCCTAACGGATTCATCTGGACCAGCTCTCTACAACCACTTGAGACCTCGAAGCCTGGTATTCTTGTAGGCGGCACAGCGTCCGGTCCGAAAGACATACCCGAAACTGTTACTGAGGCAAGCGCAACAGCCAGCAAAGCCTCCGAGCTCTTAGCAGCTGTCAGAGGGACACTGACGGTTGAGCGTAAATTCCCACCGGAAAAAGATGTTAGCGAACAGGAGCCAAGAATTGGTGTGTTCGTATGCCATTGTGGAATCAATATCGGTTCGGTTGTCAATGTGCCGGGGACAGCAGAATACGCCAAATCTCTGCCCTATGTCGTCTACGCTGAAGATAACCTTTACACCTGCTCACAGGACACCCAGGAACATATTCGCGAAACGATCGCCGAACACAATCTGAACCGCGTGGTAGTGGCATCGTGCTCGCCACGTACGCATGAGCCACTTTTCCAGCAGACCTTACGCGAGGCAGGTCTTAATCCACATCTATTCGAGATGGCCAATATCCGAGACCAGTGTTCCTGGATTCATATGAATGAGCCGGTCGAAGGGACAGAAAAAGCAAAGGCCCTTGTGCGGATGGCAATAGCGAAAGTTGCCCTGGCTGAGCCCTTGGCAGCGGCAATGCTGGATGTTACCGGCTCGGCGCTCGTGATCGGTGGTGGATTGGCGGGTATGACGGCCGCCTCGAGCTTAGCCGGCCAGGGATTTCAGGTTGCACTGGTTGAACGCGAAAAGCAGCTCGGCGGAAATCTCAGGAACCTGCGGTCCACGCTCACCGAGCCGAACGTCCGGAAATATCTGCGGCAGCTTGAAGAGCAGGTACAAGAACACAAAAACATTACCGTTTACACCGGCAGTGAGATCGAGACGATAGAGGGATTTGTCGGCAATTTCCAGAGCACTCTGAAGACCGGCTCTAAAGAAAAAAAGATCAAACACGGGGTCATTATTGTCGCTACCGGCGGAAATGAGCACAAGCCGGATGAGTACCTTTACGGAGAGGATAGCCGCGTCGTGACGCAATTGCAGCTTGAAGATTTGCTGTCCCGCACCGAATCGATCCCGCAGGTAAGAAATGTGGTTATGATCCAGTGCGTCGGATCCCGCGAGCAAGGACATATGTATTGCAGCAGAGTCTGCTGCAGCACGGCTGTGAAAAACGCACTGAAGATTAAGGCACTTTCTCCGGAAACCGAGGTTTACATATTATACCGTGACATGCGCACTTACGGGTTTAGCGAAGAATATTTCCAGGCCGCCCGCGACAAAGGCATTATTTTTGTACGATACGAAGCGGACAATAAGCCCAAAGTCACAAACGAGGGTGTTCTGAAAGTAACGGCTCACGAGCCGCTTTTGGACCGCGAGCTGGTATTAGAGCCCGATCTACTGGTTTTGAGCAGCCGAATTGACCCCGACAACGGCAACGAAGCGCTTGCCCAAATGCTAAAGGTCCCCATGAACGAGGACAGATTCTTGTTGGAGGCGCACGTCAAGCTGCGGCCGGTTGAATTCGCCACCGAAGGCATCTTCGTAGCCGGCCTTGCCCATAGCCCGAAATCAATGGCCGAGACCATCGCCCAGGCAGAGGCGGCAGCGGCAAAAGCCTGTACCATTATTTCAAAAGACAAGTACGAAGCCGAGCCGACGATAGCCGCTGTTAACGAGGACCTCTGCGATGGCTGTGGTATTTGTGTGCCGGTGTGTGAATATAATGCACTGGAGATTGCGGACAGGTCGGGCGGCAAAGAAGAAGAGAAAATCGTGCAAATCAACGAAGCGATGTGCAAAGGTTGCGGCGGATGCGTCGCCGCCTGTCCGAGCGGCGCGATGGAGCAAAAGGGATTCAAGAATGAACAAATGCTGGCTATGATTAAAGCAGCCTTGGCTGACTAAGCCTCGACAGAGAACTCGCGATGCAAGACACACAACACAAGATTGTTTTCACCACATGTCCCTTTTGTGGATGTGGATTATATCTTGAGTCCGAAAATGAAATGATTGTTGGTTCATATCCCGTCTCGAATTGAGAAGTAGGAATCAAGCATGGGCCTTACAAAAGAGGCTTCTTTGGACACGGAGCGGTTGAATCAAGTACTGGAATCAATACCAGGAATCAGTGCTACTGACCTTGTCCCTGTCCTGCAGAAGATCCAAGAAGCCTATGGCTACTTGCCCGCCAGTGTGCTGATGAATGTAAGCAACCGCACGGGCATTCCTGCCAGTAGGATATATGGCGTGGCGACTTTCTATGAGCAATTCCACCTCCAGCCGCACGGACGCCACACAATAAGATGCTGCAGGGGCACGGCCTGCCATGTAAAAGGTGGCCGACACGTCATAAAAGCTGTATCGCAAACTCTGGGAATTAAGCCGGGTCAGACAACAGAAGATATGCAGTTCACTTTTGAGACCGTCGCGTGTCTCGGAACTTGTTTCCTGGCCCCGGCCATGATGATAAATAACGACTATTACGGCCACCTGACCACAAGGAAGATCAAAAGCATTCTCGAAACGTACACATGATACAAATGTCCGGCATAAAAATAGAATCACTGCGAGACATCGAACAATTGCAGCAGCAGCTCGCCGGCGAAAAGTCCGACTGCATAGCAAGGGTGTTGATCTGTATGACCGGCTGTAGGGCGCTTGGCGCCCAGGCTATAAGTGCAAGATTCCGTGAAAGACTAAGGGGCCTGGGGCTCGAAAAGCAGGTGGTAGTTGTCGAGACCGGCTGTATAGGTATGTGCGCCCGCGCACCGGTTATGCTCATTGAGCCATATGAGTATCTCTACGGCGGTGTCACACCCGAAGACGTTGACGAGATAATCACCGAAACAATCCAGAGGGGAAAGCCCATGGAGCGCCTTGCGGTAATTCAGGACGGCAAGCCTGTCGCCCGTTTCGGTGAAATCGATTTCTACAGCAAACAGAAAAGGCTGGTGCTCGAGAACTGCGGCCGAATCGACCCCAAATGCATCGAAGATGCCGTCGAACGATGCACTTATGTCACCGCCATAAAAGCCCTGACACAAAAGACACCGCAACAGATAATCGATGAGGTGACCGAATCGGGTCTTAGAGGTCGTGGTGGAGCTGGCTTTCCGACCGGCGTGAAATGGAACGCCTGCCGAAAATCACCCGGCGATGAGAAATATCTCATCTGCAATGCCGACGAAGGCGATCCCGGGGCTTTTATGGACCGGGCCCTGTTGGAAGGAGACCCGCACCGGATTATCGAGGGTATGATTATCGCTGCCTATGCCATCGGCGCAAACCAGGGCTTCATATACGTCCGGGCCGAGTACCCCATCGCGGTCGAACATGTCAATATCGCTCTCGAGCAGGCAAGGGCACTCGGACTTCTGGGCCCCAACATTGCAGGCTCGGATTTCAGCTTCGACATTGAGGTCCGTATGGGTGCTGGCGCCTTTGTCTGCGGCGAAGAAACTGCTCTTATCGCCTCGCTGGAGGGTCGACGAGGCATGCCGAAGCCACGACCGCCATTCCCCGTGCAGCAGGGCTACTTAGGCAAACCGACAGTCATCAACAATGTTGAGACATTCGCTAACGTTCCGCTGATCATCCGGAACGGAGCGAAATCATACAGCAAAATCGGCACCGAGAAGAGCAAAGGAACGAAGATATTTGCGCTGGCAGGCAAAGTCAATAACACCGGCTTGGCGGAAGTGCCTATGGGGGCAACGCTGCGCGAGATCATCTTTGGTATTGGCGGGGGCATCCCGAAAGGGCGCAAGTTCAAGGCCGCACAGCTTGGCGGACCTTCGGGCGGGTGCATACCGGCGGCATACCTCGATAGCGAAATTGACTACGACAGCATTCAGGAGATCGGCGCGATAATGGGCTCCGGCGGTCTAATCATCATGGATGAGAACACGTGCATGGTAGACGTTGCCAAGTACTTCCTCGAATTTGTTCAGTCGGAATCGTGCGGCAAATGCACGCCGTGCCGTGCCGGCACCAGGAAGATGTTGGCGATTCTTGATAGGATCTCCCGCGGCAATGCCGATATTGCTGAACTCGATGAACTTGAGCGGCTGGGGCAACATGTCAAAGAAGGCTCGCTTTGCGGTCTTGGGCAGACCGCGCCTAATCCGGTGCTCTCGACGCTACGGTATTTTCGGCAGGAGTACGAAGAGCATATCGTGCTTAAGACCTGCCGGGCTTCGGTCTGCGAAGGATTGGTTCGTGTGCCGTGCCAGCACAGTTGTCCAGCGGGAGTAAATGTGCCTGAGTACCTCGCCTTAGCAGCTGAGGGCCGATTGAATGAGGCGGCAGAGATAATCCGCAGGCGGAATCCATTCGTCTCGGTCTGTGGGCGTGTGTGTGACCACCCGTGTGAGCGGCATTGTAGGCGGGCTGAGATCGACCAGCCGCTGGCGATAAGGACGCTGAAGCGTTACATTGCAGACTACATGCCCGACTATGACAGACTAATGGTTCGACCAGTGAGCCAAGAAGCGGAAACGGCGATAATCGGCAGCGGGCCGGCGGGGCTTAGCTGCGCGTACTTCCTGGCGCTTATGGGCAGATCATCGGTCATATTCGAAGGCCAGCCGATACCGGGCGGGATGTTAGCTCTGGGGATACCGGAGTTCCGGTTGCCCAAGCAAGTGCTCGAAAAGGAGATAGATTTCATTCTCTCCCATGGTGTCGAGCTCCGTGTCAATTCGAGAATTGAAAACGCGCAGGAACTGATGAAACAGGGCTTCAAGGCGATTTTTATTGGAACCGGCGCGCAGCAGGGCAAGAAGATCGATATCGAGGGCATTGAACAGGATGGTGTAGTTGATTCGCTGGAGTTCCTCCGTGACAGGGCGCTGGGCAAGGGCATGGATTGTCACGGCAAAGCAATGGTCGTCTTGGGGGGCGGCAATGCGGCTGTGGACGCTGCTCGCTCGGCCATCCGGCTTGGGGCGGAAGAAGTCACAATCCTCTACAGGAGGACGCGCGAGGAGATGCCGGCATACGAAGAAGAAATTGAAGGGGCGATCAGCGAGGGCGTTGAGCTTGTAACGCTTGGCATTCCGAAATCGATCGTCGGTTCCAAGAACGCGGTAACGGGGGTGGAGTACGTGCGGGCAGAACTCGGCAAGGCCGAGGCCGACGGACGACGCAGGCCAATTCCAATCGAAGGCAGCGAGACCACTATTGCCTGCGATTTGGTTATCCCGGCAATCGGGCAGACTCCCTCGGTCGAACCAGCACGCTTCGAGAACGGGCCGGAACTGACGAAGTGGGGCACCATCAAAGTCGATCCGGTTACCATGAGCACAAGCGTGATTGAGATTTTTGCCGGTGGTGACTGCGTGACCGGACCGGCAAGTGTTATCGACGCCATTGCCGCCGGTCAGAAGGCCGCGGTGAGCATCGACAGGCTTCTGGGTGGAAGCGGAGAGCTTCCGCAGGATACGGGATTCTCTTGTGTGAGGCCAGACAAAGAGATGCTTGAGCAGGCACCGCCGCGACTCGAGGAGGAGGTTATTCCGGTCGAGCAGTGCAAGCGGGGATTTGCGGAGGTAGTTTTAGGGATTGACCGGGAGCAGGCGCTGGCCGAGGCCGGCAGGTGTTTGCGGTGTGATCTGGAGAATCAATGACGGATTGAGAATATGTCCGAAGTAGCAGTTACGATAAACGGTACCAGGCTTTTCGGTCGGGACAGCCAGACGATTCTGGAACTTGCAATCGAGAACTGCATTGATATTCCCAACCTGTGTCACGATCCGAGGCTGGAACCGACCGGAGCGTGTAGACTATGCTTGGTGGAGGTTGAAGGGCAAAGAAATCCGGTTACCGCGTGCACATTCAAGATCAGTCCTGACATGATCGTATGGACCGAGACGGACAAGATTCGTGAGCTGAGAAAGACCGTCCTGGAGCTGTTGTTTTATGAGCACCGAGGGGCATGCACGACGTGCGACGAAAACGGAGAATGCAAATTGCAGCGATATGCGTACGAGTACCAGCTTGACGACAGTGTATTCCGTGTTCCTGCAGGCGGTACCGCGAGGGAGAATTACACGACTGGCAACGAGGCGATTGAGTACGATGTCGAGAAGTGCATTCGGTGCGGCAGATGTATAAGGATTTGCGATGAAGTTCAAATGGACGCCGCATTGACGTTCAAAGGCAGGGCCGCCGGGGTCGAAGTGTCCACCTTCTTCGATATTCCTTTGAACGAGTCAACATGCGAGCTTTGCGGTCAGTGCATCTCGACGTGCCCGACAGGCGCGCTGTATGAACGCAAGGCCAAAGGCAAGGGCCAGTGTAAGGACCTTAGCCGAACCAGGACAACCTGCCCATATTGCGGGGTGGGCTGTCAGATCGATCTGAATGTCAACGAGAAGACCGGTGAGATTGTCCGAGTCACGAGCGAAGTCGGGGTGATACCGAACGACGGTAATCTATGCGTCAAAGGCAGATTCGCAATGGATTTTGTTGGCAATGACGTGCGGCTTACCACGCCGCTAATCAAACGCAACGGCGAATTCGAGGAGGCCACCTGGGACGAGGCCATTGAGCTGGTTGTAAAGAGGCTCGGCGAGATAAAGGCCGCGTACGGAGCAGACAGTATCGGCGGGCTCTCCTCGGCCAAGTGCACGAATGAAGACAATTACGTTTTCCAGAAGTTCATCCGGGCGGCGGTAGGTACAAACAACGTGGACCATTGCGCGAGGCTGTGTCACGCCTCGACGGTTGCGGGACTTGCAAAGGCGTTCGGCAGCGGAGCTATGACCAATTCTATAGATGAGCTTAAGAATGCAGGCTGCATATTCGTGATCGGATCGAACACGACCGAGGCACATCCTGTGATTGGCCTGGCGATCAAGGAAGCCGTTGTCAAGCATGGGGCGAAATTGATTGTGGCCGATCCGCGAGAGATTGATATGGCGCGATTTGCGACGTTGTATATGGCTCAGAGGCCGGGGACGGATGTGGCGCTGATTAATGCGATGATGCACGTGATCATCGACGAGGGTCTGCTTGATAAGCAGTTTGTCAAAGAACGTTGTGAGAACTTTGAGGCTCTCGCCGAGACGGTAAAGGACTTCACACCGGAGAGGGCCGAGAAGATCACCACGACGCCGCCTGAGAAGATTCGGCTGTCGGCGAGGATATATGCGAAGGCTTCGTCGGCGAGTATAGTTTACAGCATGGGGATCACTCAGCATACGACCGGCACGGACAACGTATTGAGCCTTGCGAACTTGGCGATGCTTACAGGGAACGTCGGCAAGGAGTCAACGGGTGTCAATCCTCTGCGCGGTCAGAACAACGTGCAGGGTGCGTGCGATCTGGGGGCTTTGCCCAATGTCTACCCGGGGTATCAATCGGTTGAGGACAAGGCAGTCAGGGCAAAGTTTGAGAGGGCGTGGGGGAAGGAGCTTTCGCCGAACCAGGGGCTGACGGTCGTTGAGATGATGCACGCGGTTGAAACGGACCAGATAAAGGCCATCTATGTGATGGGTGAGAACCCGGCGCTTTCGGACCCGAACCTCAACAGGACTCACAAGGCGCTCGCAGAAGTGGATTTCTTAGTGGTGCAGGATATTTTCCTCTCGGAGACGGCGCAGTACGCCGACGTTATTTTGCCTACGCTTTGCTTTGCCGAGAAGAACGGGACCTTCACGAATACCGAGCGGCGGGTCCAGCGTGTTCGAGCCGCTTTTCCGGGACCAGGGCAGGCTAAAGATGACTGGCAGATCCTCTGCGAAGTGGCTACGAAGATAGGCTATCCGATGGGCTACGACTGCGCGGGCAAGATACTGGATGAGATCGCTTCGGTCAGTCCGATTTACGGTGGGATGTCGTTCGAGAGGATTGATTCGGTGGGTCTGCAGTGGCCGTGCCCGGACAAAAACCATCCCGGTACAAAGTATCTGCACAAGGGCAAATTCACTCGGGGCAAGGGTAAGTTCCACGCGGTCGAGTTCAAGGATCCCGCCGAACTGCCGAGCAGGGAATTTCCGTTTGTGCTCTCAACAGGCAGGCAGTTGTACCAGTTCCATACTGGCACGATGACGAGAAAGTCAAGTGCCATCAACCAGGTCTCGCCGACGGGTTATGTGGAGATCCACACAGACGATGCGCAAAGACTCAGGATCGATGACGGCCAAAGCGTCGAAGTCCTTACTGCACGCGGCAACGTCACCACACGGGCAAAGGTGACGGATAATATCCAGAGAGGCTGGCTGTTCATGCCGTTCCATTTCCGTGAGGGTCCTGCCAACATGCTGACAATCGATGCATTAGATCCGATCGCCAAGATCCCGGAATATAAAGTATGTGCCGCAAAGATTGAGAAAATATAAACATAAAAAAGCTGTGGCTGATAAAGAAAGGGTAATATCATAAGAATGGAAGATACATTCAAACCTAAAATTATCGTTTTTTGCTGCAACTGGTGTGCTTATGCTGGCGGCGATTTGGCCGGGATAAGCAGATATCAGATCAAACCTTATTTTCGCGTTATACGGACTATGTGCAGCGCTCGCGTCGATCCCGAATGGATTATGGAGGCCTTCCGGCTGGGAGCAGACGGCGTGATGGTAGCCGGCTGTCACCCGGGCGACTGTCATTATATCGGCGGCAACTATCGCACACGCAGACGAATCGCCCTGTTGCGTTCGTTGCTGAGTCAGTTCGGGCTCAATCCGCAGCGTCTGGGACTGGCCTGGATCTCCGCTGGTGAGGCCGAAAAGTTCGCCATGACGATAAACGATTTTATTGAACGCGTTACTAAGCTGGGTCCGAGTCCCTATCGAACCAGTGCCGCAGATGCCGAGCCGGCCGGTCTCGTCAAGGAGGGCGCAGATGTCTGAAAAAATAAAAATCGCCATAGCCCAGGGTGCAACCTGCTCCGGATGTGACATTGCCGTGCTTGATTTGGACGTTGAGCTTCTCAAGCTGTTCGAGGTAGCCAACCTCACCTTTGCCCCTCTGGCTACAGACGTAAAATACAAGGACGTCGAAGCAATGGATGACGGCGAAATCACCATATGCCTGTATCACGGTGCCGTCCGCAACAGTGAAAACGAGCACATAGCCAAGCTTCTGCGCAAAAAATCAGTGATAATGGTTGCTTATGGTGCCTGCGCAGCTTTCGGCGGAATCCCCGGCCTGGCCAATGTCACCACGAAGAACAGGATCCTCGATACGGTCTACGACGATACCGCCACAACGGTCAACTCCGAACATACTCGCCCACAGACGCACTATGTAAGTCCTGAAGGTCATGAGCTGGAGCTGCCCGAGCTGTATGAGTCTGTCAAGGCCCTGGATGACGTGATCGATGTGGATTACATCATCGGTGCTTGTCCCCCAACCCGAGAGATGAACGTAAAACTGCTTGGCGTCGTTCTCGATTTCGTCCAGGGCAAAGCCGACCTGCCGCCAAAAGGAATCATCTTGGCTTCCGAAAGAACGCTCTGCGATGAGTGTCCAAGGCAAAAACCCGACAAGGTCTTTATCGACGAAATCAAAAGCGTTGATTACACGGAGCTGGACCCGGATAAGTGTTTCCTTGAGCAGGGGATCATGTGCTTCGGTCCGGCGACCCGTGCCGGCTGCGACTCCAAGTGTATCAATGTTAATATGCCGTGCCGTGGATGCATGGGGCCAACGGCGGCGGTGCTCGACCACGGCGCCAGTTGCCTCAGCGCGTTCACTTCGATTTTGAAGGTCAGCGGCTCCGAGTCAGAATTGCCCGAAGAAGAAATCGAAAAACTGATGGCAAAAATGCGCGACCCGTTAGGAACGTTCTACCGCTTTACGTTGCCAAAATCACTCTTGCAGCGGGTGGTAAAAGAAACATAAATAACCAGCGAAATACGACATGCAATATACGAGATACGAGCTATGAGCTATCCAAAGCTTGAAGACAAAAAATACACTGTCAAGGAAAAGGTTATCCGCATAGCCCCGGCCACTCGGCTGGAAGGCCACGCACAGATAAACGTCTTTCTCGATGACAAAGGCGAGGTCGAGGATACTTACTTTCAGGTCGTCGAACTGCGAGGTTTTGAAGAATTCTGCAAAGGCAGACCGATTGAGGAAATTCCCCGAATCACTACCCGTCTTTGCGGCGTATGTCCCTGGCCGCATCATTTGGCAGCAGTAAAAGCCCTGGATATGGCGTACAACGTCGAACCAACGCCAACAGCCAAAAAACTCCGCGAGCTGGGTTATTGTGCCCATATGCTTCACAGCCACATCGCGCACATCTATGCGATGTCTGTTGGACCGGATTTGATATGCGGCTGGGCGGCTGAGCCGGAAGAGAGAAACATCGTCGGTGTGATCAACGTTGTGGGACCAGAGATAGGCAAGAAAGTTCTCGTTAATAGAGCCTACAGTGCACAAATTCAGGAGATGATTGGCGGCAAAGCGACGCATCCGATTTTTGGCCTGCCGGGCGGAGTATCCCAGCCACTCTCGGCGGAAAATCGGGACAAAATCGCAAAA
>Ga0209636_10003936_pt1 | contig 15195 bp, 13 predicted proteins | sample DeeMarSWOR152_54_FD_187464 | JGI IMG/M metagenome (GOLD analysis project Ga0209636, IMG submission 187464) | Marine sediment microbial communities from White Oak River estuary, North Carolina - WOR-1-52-54 (SPAdes) (version 2) | ecosystem: Environmental > Aquatic > Marine > Intertidal zone >...
CGAAATTCCTCCACCTCTAACGTTGGCGTAAACGTCGAACTGCCCCCGGGTTTCGGTCACCTCAAAGGGCTGATCAACGATCATCTTGAGCGTCTCTCTACCGAACAACTCATCCAAGGTCCTGTTATTTACCTCGAACTTACCGTCTCCAGGCTCGAGCCAGACACGGGCAACGGATGTCTTTCGCCTTCCTGTTGCATAGTATCTATCGGCCATTTCTCCTCCAAAAAGTACAGTATTCAGGTACCAGCGGTCAGCCTTTGGTTTTCCTTAGTCCATAGGCTGATGGGTGATTGCTAAGCGCCGAACGCTCAAGGGTACGTAAGGAACTCCACCGGGATCCGCCTGTGGTTTGTTTCCAAACCACGATCTTCGTGATCCTAGATCTCTAATGGTTGAGGCTGTTGGGCCTGGTGGGGGTGATCAGGACCTACATAGACCTTCAGTTTTCTAAACATCTGTCTTCCAAGAGGATTCTTGGGGAGCATCCCTTTCACCGCCCTCTTCAAAACCCTTTCAGGCTTTGTAGCCAGTAACATCTTCGCACTTGTTGATTTTATACCGCCCGGATATCCTGTATGCCAGTAATAGATCTTCTTCTCCATTTTCTTGGCGGTCAAACGGATCTTGTCCGCGTTGATCACCACGACATAGTCGCCAGTATCGACATGGGGGGTGTAGATGGGTTTTGTCTTTCCCCTCAGGATTTTCGCCAGCTGGCTTGCCAACCGGCCCAGGACCTTCCCCTCTGCATCCACAAGGTACCAGGTTTTCTGTATGTCCTCTTTTTTTGCGCTAAACGTTTTCATGATTCCATTCCCATGGGTTCGATAAATATTGAAGATAAGGGATTCTTCCTCCGTTGTCAAGGTCAGGCGCCCGATCTCACTGGGTTTTCCAAGAATCATCCAAACAATTTGTGAATCCTTCTTTATCGCGGTAGCCGCCGACCTGACTTTCCCTTCTCTTCGAGAAACAACAGAATAGGGCTAGCTACAAAGATCGAGGAATAGGTTCCCACAATCACCCCAACCAGTAGGGCAAAGGCGAAATCATGGATGACACCACCGCCGAGGAGGAAAAGGACCACCACCACGACGAGGGTGGTCGCAGAGGTGAGTATGGTCCGGCTCAGCGTTTCATTGATGCTTATGTTGATCACCTCTCCAAATGCCTGTCTTCTCATCTTCTTCAGATTCTCACGGATTCGGTCGAACACAACGATCGTGTCATTCAGAGAATACCCAATGATGGTCAACAGCGCCGCAACAATCGGCAAGCTAAACTCCTTGTTCGTCAGTGAGAAGGCACCTACGGTGATGATCACATCGTGAATCAGAGCGGCCACGGCCCCCAGGGCAAATCGAAACCTGAGTAAAATGCAGAGGCCAAGCATGATGCAGACCACCAAGAGAATCAGGTAGGAAAGCCCGACAGAGTCCTTGAGGAGATAACATGGAATCCCGATCGAGATCGCCATGAGTGCGCTGGCTATCCACTTCATTTCGAACCGCCCGGAGATGTACACGGCAATAAAGAGGATGGCAAAGAACAGGGCAAACAAGGCCTTGTCCGTCAGTTCCCTTCCTGCTTTCGGCCCCACCATCTCCACCCGGCGTATCTCCACGGTATTGGAGCCGAACTTGCCCTCAAGGCTTTCCTTGATCTGATCTGATAGCCGCTCAAGTCCGGTTTCAGAGATCTCAACGCGGATGAGATATTCACTCTCACCAGGCTTTCCAAACCGCTGAACCTCAGCGCCTGGCAACCCCATGGCTTCGAGACCCTCTCGGAGTTGCGACACTGCCACCTGAGCCGGAACCTTAACCTGGATCAGAGTTCCTCCCTTGAAATCGACCCCAAGATTCGGTCCACCATGGAGGAGAAGGGAGAGGATACTGACGAGGATTAGAATCGCCGAAAGAACAAAGCCGTACCTTCGGAAACCAACAAAATTAACCCGGATACCAGGTTTTATAAGTTCCATAGATTCCCCCGAGGAAATGACCCCTTGATTTGGGCAGTCCTCTTATATGCTCACCGTCTTCATCCCGACCTTTACTAGGAGAAAATCAAAAAACAATCTCGAGACAAAAAGGGCTGTGAAGAGACTCGCGATGATGCCCACCGTGAGGGTGACGGCGAATCCCTTCACCGGTCCTGTTCCAAACTGAAAGAGCACCACGGCTGCGATCACGGTGGTAATATTCGCATCCAGGATGGTTAGCAGAGCTTTCGAATATCCCCCGTCAATGGCCGAGCGGGGCGTTTTTCCCGTTCGTATTTCCTCCCGAATCCGTTCAAAGATCAGAACGTTGGCATCAACGGCCATGCCGATGGTCAACACGATGCCTGCAATGCCAGGAAGGGTCAGGGTTGCTCGAAAGCCCGCCAGAACGGCTAGGATAAAGACCATGTTCAACGCTAGAACAAGATCCGCGATCGCCCCTGAGAGTCTATAGTAGAAAACCATGAAGAGGACAACCAGTATCCCACCGATAATCGCCGATTTCACCCCCCTCCGGATGGAGTCACTTCCCAGGGAGGGCCCGACGATGCTCTGATAGCGGAACTCAACAGGAGCAGGCATGGCGCCTGACCTTAGGACGATCTGCAACTCCCTGGCCTCCTCAACAGTCCCGATGCCGGTGATCTGTCCGCGGTCGGTGATCTTCGATCTGATGACCGGGGCGGACTGCACCTTTCCCTCCAGGACGATCGCGAGCCGCTTGCCCACATTCTTTCCGGTCAGGACACCAAAACGCCGGGCCCCCTTGGGATTCAGCTCGAAGTCGACCGCGACCTGCCCATACTCATCATAGCCGAGCCGTGCATCCTTGAGATCGGCTCCAGTGACCTTGGCCTCCCTCTCCAGAAGGTATGCCACGGTCCTTCCATCCTCTGCTCCCATGAGAATGACCGATCCCTCTGGGGGTTTTCCCGCATGCCGATCCAGCAGGCTCTGGGCAGTCGGAGCGGTTTCAATGACCATTTGAAAACTCAGCTGGCCTGTCCTTTCGATGATCCTTCGTGCCGCTTCGATATCCATCACCCCTGGCAGCTCGATGACGATTCGGTTCCGTCCCAGGGTCTGAATCGATGGCTCTCTGACCCCCTCGGGGTTGATCCGTCTCTCGATGACTTCCCTCGCCTGACTTACCGCCAGATCTGCGATTTGTTCTCTGACCTTATCCTGAAGTCTGAGAGTCAAGACTCTCGCGTCTTCAGAGGGCGTTCCCTCAACGGTGAACTCACGGTACTGATTCTCGATCAGCTCAAGGCCCTGATCCCTGAATTCGGGAGACAGGAATTTGATAACAATGTCGTTGTTCTCCGTTTTTTCGACTGACCGAGCCCAGATCTTTTTCTGCCCCAGAAGACGCTTAATGTCGTCTTTGATGCGAACGACCTCGTTCTCCACGGCCTTTTCGGTTCTGACCTCCATGTCTAGATGCATCCCTCCCTGGAGATCGAGCCCCAGAGAGATCTTCTTTGAGAAGATCTTTGGCCAGGACTCGGGGACCTTCCTCACCAGGGTCGGCACGAGATAGATCAGGGCCACAACCGTTACGATCAATACCAGCAAGCCCCTCCACTTAAGGCTTTTCTCCATGATGGGCACCCTCTTCCTACGTGAACACTGCGAGAACTGGCAAAAAGAATCCAAGATTTCCGGTCCCAACCGACCCCGAATCTTGGCATCTTGTTGCAGTGGCTCACCAAGATCAACCCGTCTCGCAACAAAGGGGGAAAATACCCCATATTCCTTGAAATTGCAAGTAAAAAGAAAGTCGAGTACTAGGCTCCCTTGACATCACCCCATGGATTCTCTATCATACCTTTAAACGGAAATCTTCAAAACGAAAGGAGAATTGCCATGCCTTGGAATGAAGATGATGACCGGGGAGGCTGGCAGGAGGGCCCCCCAGACCTCGGAGAGGTGATTAAGAAGGCGAGGGATTCCATTGGCCTTGGGAAGGGAGGAAGGTCCCTCTGGCCCATTGTGGTGGGAATTATTCTGGCAATCATTTTTGTCTATACAGCGGTCTTTACCGTTGCGACCGGCCACCGGGGTGTTGTCCTCCAATTTGGTAGGTATTCTCGGACAGTCGGGGAGGGTATTCACCTCAAAATCCCTTTTGGAGTAGAGTCAGTTCACAAGGTGCACACACAGAAGGTGGATACGGAGAGCTTTGGTTTCAGAACCATTCGACCTGGCATTCGGACCGAGTATGAAAAGAGCGCCGTGAGGGAGCGGGAGTCTCTTATGCTCACGGGGGATCTCAATGTGATCGACGTGGAGTGGATCGTCCAATTCCGGAGGGAAGACCCCCAGAAGTACCTCTTCAATGTCCGGGATCCGATCAAGGCGATCCGAGACATCAGCGAATCGGTGAACCGGCGTATTGTTGGGAACTGGAGTTTTGATTATATCCTCCAGAACCGTGAAGAAGTGAACAAAATGGCTCAGCAGGAGCTCCAGAATACTCTCGATGAGTATGAAACCGGAATTCGCGTCGTCAACGTGAGACTCCAGAACGTGCTTCCTCCCGACCCTGTGAAGGGCGCTTTCAATGAGGTAAACGAGGCCCAGCAAGAAAAGGAGAGACTCATCAACCAGGCGCAAGAGACATACAATCGAGAGATTCCAAAGGCCAAGGGAGAGGCAGACAGAACCATCAACGCCGCCCGGGGATTCGCCTTGGAGCGGGTAAACCGGGCAAAGGGTGATGTGGCCCGGTTCTCGGCCGTTCTCAAAGAATACCGAAACGCGAGAGAGGTCACCAAACGGCGCCTCTATCTCGAGGCCTTCCAGACGATCCTGCCCAATGCCAGGCAGATCTACATCATCGACAGTGAACAGAAAGGCGTTCTCCCGCTTCTTCAGTTGAATCAAGTAGAGAGGAAAGGAGGTGAGGCCCAATGAGACGAATGGGAGCTTTCATCGGGATTGTCATTGTTATTCTGCTGCTCCTCTTGGCTTCAGACGCCTTTAATTTGAGGCCCTTTTATACGGTTCGCGAATGGGATCAGGTGGTGATCACCCAGTTCGGAAAGGTTATCGGAGAGCCAAAGACCAAGGCGGGCCTCTATTTGAAGATCCCCTTCATTCAGGAAATCAATCGGTATGAGAAGCGAATCCTGAGGTGGGATGGGGAGGCCGAAGAGATCCCGACCCGGGACAAGCGGTTCATCTATGTCGATACAACGGCACGGTGGCGAATCGTGGATGCGCGAAAATTCAGAAGGGTTCTCAGCACTTACGCTCAGGCATACGCCAAACTGGATGATGTCATCGACGCTGTGGTCCGAGATTATGTTTCGGCAAATCCGTTGGTGGAGCTCGTCCGGAGCACGGACTGGACACCAACATCGGCGGGAGAAGGAGAAGAAGTTCTCTCCCCCTTCCCGGAAGCGACCGCCCGTGAAACCGTTGTTTTGGGTAGGGAGAAGATCACCCGGGCCATCCTGGCCGAGGCGTCGAAGGCCATGCCCGCCTTTGGTATGGAACTGGTCGATGTTCGCATCAAGCGGATCAACTATGTGGAGCGGGTCCGTCAGAAGGTCTACGAACGGATGGTATCGGAAAGAAAACGCAAGGCTGCGCAGTTTCGATCAGAGGGAGAGGGCAAGAAAGCAGAGGTTCTCGGACGAATGGAAAAAGAGCTGAAATCGATCGTCTCGGGAGCCTACCGGACGGCCGAGGAGATCCGCGGAAAGGCAGATGCAGAGGCTACCAAGGTCTATGGGGAGGCTTACGGCCAGGATCCCGAGTTTTACGCCTTTTTCAAGACCCTGGAGACTTACAAGGAGGCGGCCTATAAGAACGCCTTTGTGATCCTTGGAACCGATTCTGACTACTACCAGTTCCTAAAGACCATCCCGAAATGAGCTTCGCTCGTTTTGGTCCTCTCTTCTGCGCGGGGGAAATGATGCAATCAATGGATTGATGGGGCAGACCTTTTATTGTATAGATACGAGCGGTAAGCAGGGTTTATTCTGTCCACGTCCTTTCCCCATTTGTCTGGATGCTTAGGTTCCATTGGTAGTCCAAAGGTGACTACTGGTTCCTTAAATGTGAAGCCTGACTAAGCTATGATACCTTCGTGCGGTTTACACTCGTTCTGCCCTGCTTCAAACTGGTTCTTCATAAGGAGTAACTTTCCCCGGAATAGCCCCAAAAGGCGAGCGTCCAAAAAATCCTTCAAAGTAATCTGCGCCTGTTGTGGAAAAGAGCTGATGATGGAGGTCCCTCCCCCTCAGGGAACGGCTCTTCTTTGCCTGGATTGTTACAACAGAGAAGGGAAAAAATGAACACGAAAATATACGTGGGCAACATCTCTCTCCAAACCACCGAATCCCAGCTCAAAACCCTTTTCTCCCAGGCTGGAGAGGTTATGTCTGTCAAGATCGTAAAGGACCATCAAACCGGTCGATCCAGAGGGTTCGCATTCCTGGAAATGTCTACCCGAAGGGAAGCCCAAAAGGCCATCTCCATGCTGAATCGAAGAGGTTTCATGGAAAAAGAACTGCTGGTGAAAGAGGCCAGAGCCCGCCGCAGCTTCCGGGGGAGCGGATGGTAATATGGAGAGGAGATTAGGGACTCAAGAGTCACACTTTTTTGACGGACTCTATCCATAACCCCCGTGGCCTCCTATGCGCCCAGCAGGTCCCGTCGACCCGTCCAATCGGAAAGAGGCGGGAGCATTTAAAGAGAAAGTCCGTCTCATCATGACCATTCCGAAGTATCTGTACTTCTTAAAGAGCTAGGTCTATCCCTTCTTCAGGTGTTGTGAGGAAACACGGGAAGAAAGTTGATTATTCAGGCGGTTAGAACGGGTAAAGAATTCGTGTTTCAAGTGTTGTATGGATAAGAATTAGCAGTTACAGTGTCCTTTCAGAAATCTGAAAGGCTCTTTCAACCAAAAGGGAGTAGCGAGAGTGGAGATGGAGCCATACAGCAATCAGTTTATCAGCAATGCGGACAGGTTAGGAGTGTTTGAGGAGAAGGAGAAATTTCAGTTTGATCAGGAGGAGTCTGAAGACGCCAACAAAAAGAAGGACCTAGATGGCGAAGATAACGACTCCACCCCGTCCAAACATTTTTCGTACTCCCCGTATTCCTCTGTGGGGGCCTATTTTCGAGAGATGGGGGGAGTGCCTCTCCTGAGCCCAGAGGAGGAACGCGATCTGGCGAAAAAGATCGAAGACAGGGAGAAACAGATAAAGACCCTCTTGCTCCAGAGTCCTGTCGGCCGGGAGTGGATCACCCGTGTTGCGAATCAAATGGAGCGGGGCGAGATTCGGGCTAAGGATGTCCTGGAATCCTCTAAGAATTCCACTAGACAAGAGAAGGAGGATGATTTACCCCTGAGAAACCGATTTCTCTCTTTTGCGAGGCAGGTTCTCGAGCTCTGCGCCGAAAATAACTATCTCCGGGAGGAAGTCGACGATGTCGGGGAGCAAGGATCCGCCACCCTGGCAAAGATGACAGGAAATCAGATGGCCATCGAAGGCCTTTTCGATCAGGTCCGCATCAGGAAGGGCATTCTAGGGGATTTGGAGGTTGGCCTCCGGGAGCGAGTCGATCTCATAGAACGTGATGGGGGAATCTCCTGGCCTGTTGCCTTTCGGCAAAGGCTAAAGAAAAATCTCTCGGCAGTGCAGAGGTCTAAACAGGAAGTTAAACAGGCAAGGGACGATTTTGTGAGGGCCAACTTGAGGTTGGTCATCAACATTGCGAAGAAATACGTCAACCGGGGTCTTTCACTGTCTGATCTGATTCAAGAGGGCAACATCGGCCTGATGAAGGCGGTGGACAGATTCGATTACCGCAAGGGGTACAAGTTTGGCACCTACGCCTCCTGGTGGATCATGCAAGGGATCAACAGGGCCATCGCAGAAAAGGCGAGAACGATCAGGGTGCCAGCCCATGCTATCGAGAATGAAACGAAGGTGGCGAAGACCTTTCGCAGTCTTCTCAATCAGCTGGGCAGAAAGCCTACGCCCTCGGAGGTGGCAGAGGCCGCAAATATGTCCTTAGAAAAAGCAGAAAAGATTCTTCATATCCTCATCGAACAGCCCATTTCCCTGGAGGCACCTGTGGGGGATAGCGGAAGGCAATTCGGAGATCTCATTGCCGATGAGGATGCGGTCTCGCCTCTTGAAATGACAATTCAGACCAGCCTCACTATGGAAATCAGAAAGGTTTTCGCCTGTCTGACACCAAGGGAAGCCAAGATCCTGAGAATGCGTTTCGGAATCGATGAAAAGAGGGAACATACTCTGGAGGAAGTGGGACAAGAGTTTGAAATCACCAGGGAACGAATCAGACAGATTGAAGCCAAGGCCCTCCAAAAACTGAAACAACCTAAGAGAAAAAGCAGGCTAATAGGTTTCTACGAATAAGACCTGTGGGGAGTCTTCCTCTGGGCTTTTCAGAAAAGCCGAGATGACAATCCTCTCGGATATTTGAACCCGCAGGATTGCATATATTTCCCTCTGGCATGACTCTTAAGGGTGAAGCCTATGTTGGGTTTCATAGCGTCTCGGATCAAGTCGGCAATCATCTTCCGATTGGAGTAATTATCAAGTGGGCGGACTTTCCAGCGGAAGTCTGATCCAATAGCACTTCTAATCCACGCCTCGAATTCTTCCCATGTGCTGGTCAGGTATTCATCCATGCTTAAACACACTCATTGCCTCACACTACTTGATAAGCTGCTCACCACAATCAACACAGTATTTATTCCTATCCAGCCGCTTCCTCGCATGCTCTTCCTCATTGCACTTCTTCGCGAGAATGTTTCCGTTTACCACTTTGCCGCAGGCCGGGCAGTAACGGACTGGTGGGTTCGTGCGGCTGTGATTCAGATTTGGACAGGTGTCTCGTTGCATTTCTGTTTCCTCCAGTCAATTCAAATTTACGGATTTTCTAGTATCTCGGCAGTTTCTATGCGCAGTTCCTTCTTGCTGAAAGGCGTTATGCTAAACGCTGCATTTCCCGTGTCTTTGATGCATTGACCCTGATGATCTCCTGTCGGCCAATTGCCAGCAGCATCAGCACGGCAGCACTTCCTGAACTATCCCAGAGGAGCCCCCCAGGTGCTGGTATGGCCTCCAGGTGGAGGCGCTACTAATGACCTATGTCTCACCCTTCATTGGCACATTCAGGTAGGAATTTCGGCCTCTTCCGAGAAGACATTGTACACAATGCATTCAGAGATTTCAATCGATTGATGGCTGCTGCGTCTACGGGCGTTAGAATAAGAAGTTGAGGTCGGGATAAGCTTCAGACTCTTTTAGAGTGGGTATTTATCTAGCAAAAACTTAGGCTGAAACCAAATATAGGAGCTTCTCGAAAAGTGCAATGGCAAAGGGAAAAGCTTACGGAAACTGACCTGGGAAGGATTTGGATGGAAAAACGGGCCAAGACGGAGTAGGATTTGGCTGATGAGAACAAAAATTAAGCTTGACTTATGCGTCCCTGCTTAATAACATGGAGGTCCTCTTTTGACCGAAGAGCCGCAAACCCTCAAAGAACTTGAGGAGGCTTTTCAGGCGCTTTGCAAGCTGTGAGTTGTCGAAAATAGAGGAGGATTAATGAAAGTTCTATTGGTTAGTCCACCCATGGGTTTTTCCTACTACAGTCTAGGCATAATGCGCCCTCCTCTTGGCCTAGCATACCTTGCTTCAGTCTTAAGAGACCATCACCAAGTAAAGATGATTGATTTCAGTGTCCAGAAACAAGACTGGAATAACTATCCGTATAGTGAGTTCGATATTGTAGGCATCTCAGTTGATACTGCAAGATATCTTATCTCTCTCAGGATCGCTAAGCTTGCAAAAATTCAAGGAGCCATAGTGGTCATGGGAGGCATTCATGTCAGCTTTTTAGACAAAGATGCCTTAGAGAGCGGAGTGGTGGACTATGTCGTCCGAAATGAAGGGGAATACTCGTTTCTTTCCTTGGTCAGATTCTTATCTAAGGAGATACCTTTCGAAGAAGTGAGAGGGGTTTCCTATCTTACTGATGGCGAACTCAACAGAACCCCTGATGCTCCATTTATTCATGATTTGGATTCCCTACCTTTTCCAGCAAGGGAGCTTTTACCTCTCAAACTCTACAAGGAAAAAATGCATGGTCGCCTCACGACTACACTGATAACTTCCAGAGGCTGTCCCTTTAACTGCGACTTCTGCTCCGGATCTCGGTTTTTTGGCGTTCGCTGGAGGGCAAGATCGGTTGAAAATATTTTCGAAGAGATGCAATTGCTGCATAAAGAATATAATTACCGGGCTCTCTCATTTGTTGATGACAACTTTACCTTAAATCCTAGTCGTGCTATCAAGCTATCCGAAAAAATAATGGGGCAAGGATGGGACCTGATCTGGGGAGCATGGTCACGTGTGGATACTATAGCAAATAACCCTGACATGGTTCGAATGATGGCCAAGGCTGGACTGAAATGGACTTTCGTCGGATTTGAGAGTGGTAGCCAGGAAGTGTTGAATGGATATGGGAAAAACGCGCGCGTCGAAGATGCCTCAAAAGCAATGGAAATTCTAAAAGAAAATGATGTGAGAGTGACAGGGAGCTTTATCCTTGGGGCTCTGAATGAAACTAGAGATATGATGAAAGAAACCATCAGCTTTGCAAAATCGCTTAACCCCACTACGGCTCAATTCTCAATACTAACCCCTTATCCTGGAACCAAGCTCTATGAAAGGGTAAAGGATCGACTTTTAACCAAAAATTGGGAAATCTACACCGGCATACATCCTACAATAAAGCTTGATCATGTATCCCCTCAACAATTGAGAAGGCTTTTTTTCATGGCTTGTTTTTCCTTTTATGGGCGACTGGGGAAGGTTTTTGAAAACATGTCTTATATTCACAAAATATTTCTCAGCGTCTTAAAGCTGTTAGCGTCCAAACTGTTATTTGAGAAGGCTAAGCTTGTTTCCTGATTCCCTTTTGTATGCTAGGAAGTATTCTATGCTCTGCTTTGGAGGGGGCAGATTTTGGCGCTTTGGAAGAGGGAAGCAGCAAAACTCGCTTTTACTACACCCAAATTCGAGTACGGCCAACGTGTTTTTGTTTACTGGTCGCTCCATTTCCCATATCTTTCCCTGAGAACCCGATGGAGGATCTTTCCAGTCCCCGTTCGGGGCATCTCCTCGTCCTTGATAAAATCGACCGACTTGGGGATCTTGTAACCCGCAATTTTACCCCGACAGAACTGAATCAATTCCTTGGCAAGATCCTGGGAGGGGACGTGTGTGTCGTGAAGAATCACGACCGCCTTGACGGCTTCCCCCCACTTCTTGTCCGGAACGCCGATCACCGCCACGTCCTTGACCGCCGGATGAGGCCCGAGAACGTTTTCAACCTCCGAGGGATAGACGTTTTCTCCACCTGTGATGATCATGTTGGCCTTTCGATCCACTAGATAGTAATAGCCATCCTCGTCCCTTCTTCCCATGTCACCGGCCGTAGACCACTCGCCTTCAAAGACCTCTTGGGTCTTTTCCGGGTCTTTCCAGTATTCCTTAAAGACAATCGGAGTCCTGGCGAAGATTTCTCCAACTTCCCCATCAGGAACCTCTCTTCGGTTCCCATCGAGAATCTTGATCCGATCTGTCCCGAAGATCTCCTTTCCAATTGAGCCGAGTTTCGTCATCTGGTCCTCGGGACGCAGAAGGGTCATCAGGCCCTGTTCCGTCGAACCGTAGGCTTCCCACAACTCGGCATTTTTGAAGTACTTCATGATCTCAATTTTGGTATCTTTCCGGGCAGGGGCCGAAGATATGAGGAGTTGACGGATGGAACTGACATCGTATTTGTTTTTTACGGCTTCTGGCAGGGCAAGCATCATGATGTAGTGGGTGGGAACCAGGGAGGTAAAGGTGATTTTTTCTTTGTCAATGGTCCTGAGAAGATCCTCCGGGTCGAAGCTTACCATGTTGTACACAAAGCAGGAGGCGCCCACATAGGTGTATGCAAACGAATAGAAAATGGAGTTTATGTGGCACATGGGCATCACCAGCATGACCCTATCATCCGGCCTGACCCCCACATTGATGTCGTTCAGGACATATTGGGCGATGTTGCTCTCGTGGGTCCTCACCACGCCCTTCGGCCGTCCCGTTGTGCCTGACGTATACATGATGTTCCAAATATCCGCGGCATCCACCACGACATCCGGCTGGGTTGGTGCCCCTTTTCCCATGAGATCTTCGTAATGGACATATGCATCGGGCGCCTTGCCACTTCCCATATACACGTAGTTCTCCTGAGAAACAGGAAGCTTATCCCTTATGCCAGCGATCATTTCGACGAATTCCTCTGCCACCAGAAACGCCTTGCACTCGGAATGGTTGACAACGTACTCGATCTCTGGAGGGGCCAACCGAAACATGACAGGAACCGTGATCTGTCCTCCCTTGGCAGATGCCGCATAGATCTCCATCCATTCGACACAGTTATAAGCGAGAATGGCAAAGCGATCCCCATGGCCAACCCCCATGTCTGCCAATGCATGGGCCAGGCGGTTTGATCTTTCATCCCACTCCTTGAGGATGTACCGTTTGAATTTATCGGCAATGGCCTCCTTGGTTGGATTGTTCATCGCCTGAACCTTGAGAATCTCACCCACCGGCAACCATTTGCTAATCGTCATGATCTTCACCCCTCCTCTCTTGGCTCATCTGGGGAAATTCTAGCCAACGTCCCCCACTTTGTCAAACCGATTCCTTCCGCCGCTGAAATAGGGAAAGTCTACTGGAGGGGTATTCAAGGATGCGCAGGATCGGTCACCCTGAGAGACCGACGACTGACTCACACGTCAGCCTCTTCACGGACTTCATAGGCTTCCTGGTAGGAAGAATTTGAGGTAGGAAAGCAGGACGGATGATTTGGCCACCCGCGGGCATCTATCGGATCATTCGAAGGGATTCCATTCTTGGCTTTCTGAAGTATTCAGAAACTCTAGTACACCTGCCCTGTCGACTTATCGAAAAGGTGCATTCGATTCATGTCAACCAGAAAATCTTTCTCAACGTGAGGCTTCGCATCTGTCTGGGGATCCACACAAACGGTGACCTGGTTGGACCCACAGGAGGTCAGAAGGATCACCTCTGAACCGACGGGCTCAACAACCTCCACCATAGCCCTTAGGACCTCACCACCCGGAAAGGATCCTCTAAGGTCTTTGTCGTGGATGTTCTGGGGACGGATCCCTAAGACCGATTCCTGATTCTTCATCTTGCGAAAGCGGTCCTGAAGGGACTTTGGCACAATCAACTTGAAGTTTTCTCCTTGGAGAATTAAGGAGCCATTCTCCTCGATCACACGAACGTCCAAGAAATTCATGGCCGGACTGCCAATAAATCCAGCCACAAACAGATTATTAGGATTCGCAAAAACCTCGAGGGGGCTTCCAATCTGCATGACACGCCCCTCATTCATCACCACGATTCGGGAGGCCAGTGTCATGGCCTCGATTTGGTCATGCGTCACATAAACGATCGTCGTCTCCAGTCGATCGTGGAGTTTTGCCAATTCCCCTCGCATCGCAACCCGCAACTTTGCATCCAGGTTGCTCAGGGGTTCGTCGAATAAGAATGCCTGAGGCTTTCTAACAATAGCCCGCCCCATGGCCACACGCTGACGCTGCCCACCCGAGAGTTCCTTGGGCTTTCGTCCAAGCAATTCTTCGATTCCCAGAATTCTTGCCGCCTCACGCACCCGAGAGTCGATCTCCTGTTTAGGAAATTTCCGCAGCCGTAAGCCGAAAGACATGTTCTTGTAAACATTCATGTGAGGGTAAAGGGCGTAGTTCTGAAAGACCATGGCAATATCGCGGTCCTTGGGGGGAACATTGTTGACCTTGCGATCCCCGATATGAATATCGCCCTGGGTTATCTCCTCCAATCCAGCAATCATCCGAAGGGTTGTGGTCTTACCGCATCCCGACGGCCCTACCAGAACTAGGAACTCTTTGTCCTGCGCAGTCAGGTTGACCTGATCAACCGCCAAGACATCTCCAAATCTCTTAACGATGTTTTTCATATATATTTCTGCCATGGTGACCCCCACTTTGAGAAATAGACTATTCCCGTCATCGCCAATTGCCAACGACGAGTTACTTTAACACTGTCTGGAGATTTTAGCAATACTTTGTTTTGCGAGAAAAAGCAAGATCATGAATCAATCCAATCAAAAACCATCCTATCAAAGGCAGTTAAACGTTTTTTCCGAAGTCGCTTGGGCCAGGGCAATGGCTCCTAGCACACCCGCCATTCTTCCCAAGCTGGGTGGCACGATGTAGTCATCGATCTTCTCGAGGATCTCCGGCATCCGCACATAGTCATTGAGCAGTTCTCGCACCTTCAGCCGCACCAAAGGCAAGAGCTGGGGTTGCTCCATCACCCCGCCACCCATCACAATCCGCTGGGGAGATAGGGTACAGATGAAGTTAGCAAGGGCCAGGCCCAGGTAGTGCGCCTCCAAGTTCCAGGCCGAATGACCATGTGGCAACCTCTCTGGTGGCTGACCCCATCGCTGTTCCATTGCAGGCCCAGATGCCAATCCCTCAAGACAGTTCCCGTGAAACGGACAATGGCCGGGGTAAGGATCGATTTGGCGGTCGTGGGGGATCCGAATGTGACCCATTTCCGGATGAATCAGGCCGTGCATCAGCCGGCTGTTCATCATGCCCCCTCCGCCTATCCCTGTACCAATGGTCAGGTAGATGAAGCTGTTCAGCCCCTGCGCAATACCCCACCGATGCTCGCCCAAGGCGGCCACGTTCACATCGGTGTCAAATCCCACGGGGATGTTCAGACCCCGTTGAATCCGTCCGGCAAAGTCTGTGTGGGCCCAACCCGGCTTCGGAGTGGAGGTGATATAGCCGAAGTTGGGCGAGGCCGGGTTCGGGTCGACCGGTCCAAATGACGCGATGCCGACGGCAGCTAGCGGCGTCAGCCGCTGCTGCTCTTCGAAGAACCCAATTGCTCCGTCGATCGTCTCCTCCGGCGTTGTGGTCGAGAAGCGCACCTCCGCTCGGATGTCGTCGGGGGCCGTACCGACCGCACAAACGAATTTTGTGCCACCTGCTTCTATTCCACCATATACATTACCCATTGCAACCCTCGTTTCCCAGGATGCAAGCTATCCCATCAAGATGGGTA
>Ga0209636_10003937_pt1 | contig 15193 bp, 11 predicted proteins | sample DeeMarSWOR152_54_FD_187464 | JGI IMG/M metagenome (GOLD analysis project Ga0209636, IMG submission 187464) | Marine sediment microbial communities from White Oak River estuary, North Carolina - WOR-1-52-54 (SPAdes) (version 2) | ecosystem: Environmental > Aquatic > Marine > Intertidal zone >...
CCACGTTGCGGGTGATGGTGTTGCCCGTTATTACTGGACACGAGTGGTAACGGCACTTGATCCCGCCACCTTTCCAGGAGCTCGTATTCCCCACAATCGTATTGCCAACGATGGTCGGAGAAGAGCGCACAAAGCAATAGATCCCACCGGCATCCTGGGCCGTATTCTCCCCGATCGTGTTGCCCCTGATGATAGGAGAGCACTCCTCACAATTGATCCCGCCGCCAAAGCTGGCTGAATTTCTCATGATCATGTTGCTGACAATTGCCGCCGGAGAGTGATCAAAGCACTTGATCCCAGCCCCTCTGTGCGCCCAGTTCTCCGCTATCACATTGCTTTCGATAGTCGGAGTTGAATAGCTCGAGGCGTGGATCCCCCCACCGTCGTGACTAGCTCCATTCCCCACAATCGTGTTGCCGACGATTGTCGGAGAACCGTGATCATAGCAGGTCCCCAGTCGGCCACATTCCCTCTGATGGTATTCCCAGCGATAGTGGCAGAGGAATAGGTGCAATAAACCCCTCCTCCGCCGCATTCGGCCGTATTCCCTGTGATCGTGTTGTCGGTGAGGATGGCAGAGCCGTGCTCGCACGAGACCCCGCCACCCCATCAGGCCGAGCCATTCTCCGTAATGGTGTTGCCCACGATGGTGGGAGACGAGTTGTCGCAGCGGATGCCACCGCCGACAAACTTCGGCCACGGCCCGGCCGCGTACCCGTTCCGAATCGTGAACCCCTGTACGACCGCGGTCGAATCCTCCCCACTGTGGAAGTAAAATCCACGATGCGAATCGAGCGAATCTCCCTCACAGTCGATGCTGGTTACCTCGGGACCGTTCTCCGACATCACAACCATGTTAACGCCGCCGAAGTCCAGGTCCCGGTTCCCGCCACCCGTGTAGGTCCCGTCGGCAACCAGGACTGTGTCACCCTCAGCTGCGGCATCGATCCCCGCCTGGATGGTCGGATACTCGCCGGGGACGTGCAGAACCGTTCCCGAGACCACCACGCACAGCCAGAGGATGAGGCTCGCGCCGAGCAAACCTATCAACCGGTTCATGGTATTCCTTTCATTCGAAAGACAGCCGCCATCACTATGCTATCATAGCATTTCGCCGGTAGCGCCCTGCTAGGGCCCTACCACTATGAACGCGAAGCTGTCATCATCGTAGAGTGTCGATGGCGGCACCCCGATCCGGGACCCATACCCATACATCCCGAACGGCGCGAGCCCGGGCACTATGTGATTGAGGTGACGCTGCTCGGTGTGATTCGCCGGCAGGGCATACTGGTCCGGACCCATCACACGGAACGGAGTGCCGTTCGGGAGGGTTGCCTCCGTCAGCACCCAGAACGGCTCAGGTTGTGCCCAGCGGTTGATTACCGTATACGTCACTCCAAGCACCTCTCCGGGAGAGACCTCCATCGTATCCGGCGTCAGATAGAGCGTCATATAATCGTCCTGGTCGAAGAAGCGCGCACCCATGTCGCTGCGTGTGCCGTCGGGATCGAGAGAGTCCGGATGCCCTGCGTCGATACACGGTGAACCCCAGAGCAGTCGATAGTCTCCGCTATTGGGCAGGACAAACATGGGATCGTCATCCAGGTTTCCTTCGCCCCAGTAGAGATTGCAGTTGAGACCCACGTATACCGCAGACGAGCCGCCCTCGACGTCGCTGAACTCGACGGTGATCGAGCTCGCACTTCCACTGTAATCATCGAGGTATATCTCCAGCCCAGAGATCGCGCTGTCTGCCCATAGTACAGAGTTCATTAGGATGGCTGAACAGTAGTAACAGTAGATACCGCCGCCGTACAGACCGCCTGCATTCCTGCTAATCGTATTGCCCATAATCGTCGCGAGAGACCCGACCCAGCACGAAATCCCCCCGCCGTGCCTGCGGGCCGCGTTCGCAGCGATCGTGTTCGCAGCGATATCCGGCGAACAGTACATCCCACAATGGATCCCGCCGCCACCGAAAGCCCCGTTGCCCGTAATGGTGTTGCCCCGGATCGTTGGCGCACATAAATAATTGAGGCAGATCCCGCCGCCCCCACCGTAGGTCCCCAACACGTTCTCTGCAATTCTGTTCGCCACGATTTGTGGAGATGATTCGTAACAGAAGATGCCGCCTCCGCCCACTTCGGCCCTATTTCCAGTGATGCTGTTGCCTACGATCGTGGGCGAGGAATTCCAGCAGATGATGGCGCCACCAGAGCCCTGCGAAGATTCTCCGTACGCATACCCGCCTCGTATCGTGAACCCTTGTACCACAGAGTTCGGGCCCTCTCCATGTGTGAAGTAGAAACCTCGGTGCGGGTCCTCGTGGGTACCCTGACAATCGATAATCGTCACCTCAGGCCCGTTCTCCGACATAACAACAATCGCCTTGCCCAAGAAGTCGATGTCCCGGTTTCCCGTACCAGTGTAGGTACCGTCGGCTACGAGCACCGTGTCACCCTCACCTGCGGCGTCGATCCCCGCCTGGATGGTCGGATACTGGCCCGGGACGTGCAGAACCGTCGCCGAGGCCACCGCGCACAGCCAGAGGATGAGGCTCGGGCCGAGCAGACCCATCAACCGGTTCATGGTATTCCTCTCATTCAAAAGACAGCCGCTAACACTATGCTGTCACAGCATTCCGCCGGAACAGCCCTGCTAGGGCCCTACCACTATGAATGCGAAGCTGTCCTCATCATAGAGTGTCGATGGCGGCACCCCGATCCGGGACCCATACCCATACAGACCGAGAGGCGCAGCCCCAGGCACTATGTGATTCAGGTGACGCTGCTCGGTGTGATTCGCCGGCAGCGCATAGTGAGCCGGACCCATCACAGGGAACGGATTGCCATTCGGGAGGGTTGCCTCGGTGAGCACCCAGAACGGCTCAGGTTGTGCCCAGCGGTTAATGGCAGTGTAGGTGACTCCAAGGACACCTCCCCGCGTGACCTCTAGCGTATCTGGTGTAAGGTAGAGTGTCAGGTAGTCGTCCTGGTCGAAGAAGTGCGCACCCATGTCGCTGCGTGTGCCGTCGGGATCTGTGTAGTCGGGATCTCCCGAATCGACGCACGGTGATCCCCAGAGAAGGCGGTAGTCGTTCTTATCGGCCAGCAGGAACAGGGGATCTGCTTCGATATTCCCCGCCCCTTGCCAGCCGCCCTCCACGTCACAGTAGGTCACATCGATCGAACTCGTCTCGTCCACGTAGATCTCCTGATCGGTGGCGGCGCTGTCGGCCCAGAGCACCGTATTGAAGACGATCGGCGAACAGGCCCAATAGCAGCAGATCCCCCCGCCGAGGGCCGCCCTGTTGGCCGTAACGGTATTCGCCTTGATGACCGGCATCGCGTGATAGTAGCAATAGATGCCGCCGCCCTCGTCGGCTGTATTCTCGACAATGGTGTTCCTCTCGGCTATTGGTGACGAGTCAGAGCAGTACATCCCCCCACCGGTGAACGCCGCAGTATTGCCCGAGATCGTGTTCAACCTGATCACACCCGAACAGGTGTAGTCATAGAAGACCCCGCCGCCATAGAAGTCAGCCGTATTCCCGGTGATCGTATTCCCCTCGATAGTCGGCGCCGAGAGGTGGTACACACAGAGCCCTCCGCCGCTGTGATGTGCTGTGTTCGCAGTGATGGTGTTTCCTTGGATCGTCGGCCAGGAGTCGATACAGCAGATCCCGCTGCCACTGTAGGTCGATGTGTTCCCGGCGACTATGTTCGCCCTGATGATCGCTGCCGAGGCACCATCACAGAAGATGCCCCCTCCATTGTAGGCTGCTGAGTTACCGGTGATGATATTCCCCTCAATGCTCGGTGATGACCCGAGACAGTAGATGCCGCCCCCATCGTACACCTCTATGTGTCCATTCGTGATCGTCAACCCCTGCACCACTGAGCTCGCGTCCTCGCCGCTGTGGAAGACGAAGCCACGGTGTGGGTCTGCGGCGCTCCCCTCACAGTCGATGATCGTCACCTCCGGACCGTTCTCCGACATCACGACCATGTTGACGCCACCGAAGTCGAGGTCCCGGTTTCCATCACCGCTGTAGGTGCCGTCGGCAACCAGGACCGTATCGTTGTCCACTGCGGCGTTGATACCCGCCTGAATGGTCGGATACTCGCCCGGGACGCGGAGAACTGTCGCCCAAACAGACAAGGCATATCCCAGAACGAGGCTTCCGCACAGCAATAGTATCATCCTCCTCATCGTCCCTCCTCCCCCTGTCATAGTCTTCTCTGACCGCGAAAAGGAGAACACATCGAAGCACCTTCCCTACTCAAACGGCGGCGGCACGATCGCGAACTCAAAGCAACCCTCGGCCCAGATCGACCCGGGATGGGCCCCAGTCCGAACGCACAATCTGTAGGGGCTCCCATACGGCGCAACCTCCGGTATGTGCACGCGCTGCCGCACACCATACACACCGTAGTTGCTACCGACCACAAACTCGACAGGCCCGATGACTGGATTGCCCGCATAAGGGTTGCCGCTCAGAAGGTATCCATCGGCCCAGGCCTCAAAGATCAGAGTGCTATCTGTGAAGTTGATAAGATCGACGGCGAACCGCAGGTCCTGTCCGGGGGGGATGTGAGTGGTGTCTGGTATCACCTGGACCGCCAGAAAGCTTGCATAGTGGAATCCCATATCCGTGCGCCAGACATCCCAGACGCCGTCCGTTCTCGTTGTCCCTCTGGGAATGACCGATTCCGGATTCCCGGTGTCGACACACGGGCTCTCTTCCGGCTGACCAGCGACTGTCTGGCTCAGGTACCAGTCCCAGAGCGGACCGGAGACAAATAGCGGATTGGCATCGATGTTGCCTTCGCCTGGCCATCCCCCCTGTACATCGGAATACGTCACTGTGACATCGCTGTATATCCCCAGTGCGATCTCCGAGGGGACATCTGCCCACAGGATGCAGTTGGCGATCGTGGGGGTGGAGGAGGCCGTGAAAAAGGCGCCGCCGCCATCCTCGATGACGGTATTACGCGTAATCGTATTACCCACTATCTCCGGAGACGACATGAAGCAGAATAGACCCCCGCCGTACTCAGCCGTGTTGTTCGCAATCAGGTTGTCGACGATAGTCGGAGAAGAAGAGGAGCAATAGATGCCCCCTCCATACACATCAACCGCATTTGCCACAATGACATTTCCTTCGATGGTCGCGGAGCAGTCGAGTCGGCAGAAGATCGCACCGCCTCGATTAGCGGTATTCTGGGCAATAGTGTTATGCTTGATGCTCGGCGATACGCTACCCCTGCAATAGATGCCTCCGCCTAGACCTTCCTCACCGACTGCCGCATTCTCCACCATTCTGTTGCGTTCGATTGTTGGCGCCGCGTGATCACAGAAGACCGCACCACCTCCGAAGTCCTCTGGCGGGGGCCTGTAGGCATACCCGTTCGTTATCGTGAATCCTCGCAGGACGGAGCTAGATCCCTCCGCGCTGTGGAAATGGAATCCGCGGTGAGGATCGAGCTGGCTTGCCTGGCAATCGATGATGACGGCTTCCGGCCCGTTCTCGGACGTCACCAGGATCGCTTTACCATTGAAGTCAACGTCGCGGTTCCCCTCACCGGTGTATGTGCCGTCCGCCACGAGCACCGTATCTCCGTCCACAGCGGAATAAATCCCGGCCTGAATCGTCGGATACTCGCTCGGCACGCGTAGAACTGCCGCCAACGCGTTCTCCTGCAGCACGAGCATCTGAACCGCACACAACATCACGACCAGTCTTCTCATCGTCTCGTTCTGCTTGTTACGCCCTTGTTCCGCCCGATCGGGGTGTACTACCACTGTGCAGGTGCGTACGCCAGGACGCAAAGCACAAGTGCTCCATTACGAGTAGGGACGACATAATGCTTTGGAACCCGGATCCGAGAGCCCCGCCCATTGCCTATTCTCGAGACGGCGGGAGGATGTCGAAGACGAAACAGGCCTCCGCCGAGACTGAGTCGGCATGGACCCCGGCCCGAACGCACAGTGCGTAGGGCCCCCCGTAAGGCGCCTGTACCGGTATACGCACCGACCGCCGCACACCGTTGAAGCCGCAACCACCGCCCAAGCTGAGTTCCACAACGCCCAGCACGGGATTAGCTGCGTACGGATTGCTGGTGGGCAGATAGGCGTCAGCCCAGGCGTCGAATGTCAGTGTGCTATCTGTCACGTTCACCATGTCGACAGTGAACCACAGTTCCTCGCCGCGATGCACCTGGTGTGTATCGGGAATCGCGCGAATGGATAGCACACTCGGGTAATGGTAGCCCATATCCACAGGCCAGAAGTCCCATCTATGATCGGTCCTCGTAGTTCCCTGCGGCAGAGCCGAAGTGGGATCTCCTGTATCGACGCAAGGGCTTTGCTGTGACTGTCCCGCGGCGATCTGGCTCAGAAAGTAGTCGCTCCCAAAGCCCACCACGAAGAGAGGGTCCGCGTCGATATTTCCTTCACCAGGCCAGCCTCCCTGCACATCAGAGTAGGTCACTGCAACCGAGCCGCCGTACCCTACTTCGATTTCCGAAGGACTGTCTGCCCATACGATTGAATTGGCCAGCGTCACGGACGAGCCACTACCGGCGCAGTAGATCGCCCCACCCTCCTCAGCTGCATTCCCGGTCAGGGTGGTGTACCTTACAAGCGCAGAGGACCCGCTGTAGCAGCAGATCCCACCGCCCCGGTACGCCCCCACGTTCAGAGCCACAGTGTTGTCGTCGAGTATTACCGAAGAGGAGAGCTCGCAGTACATCCCTCCACCACGATCCCCGGCATGGTTCTCGATTATCGTGTTCCAGATAACGGTCGGGGAAGCGTAAGAACGGCACATGATCCCACCGCCACAATTGTAGGCTACGTTCTCCGCAATCGCATTATGGGACACAGTCGGAGAGGAGTATTCACGACATTCGATTGCAGCTCCCCAGGAGGCAGCGTTTCCCGTCATCGTGTTGCCGTGAATAAGCGGAGAAGAATGGTCATGGCAATCGATACCAGCCCCGCGATAGCCGTTATTCCCGACGATGCTGTTGCGCTCAATGGTCGGCGACGAGCTTATGCAGCAAATCCCCGCGCCGCTACTGTCCGCCCAATTGCTCGTGATTGCATTAGCCATGATCGGTGCTGAAGACTGCATAGTGCAGTAGATCCCGCCGCCGTTGCCGGCCGAGTTATCCGAGATCGTGTTCCCTTCGATCGTCGGGGAAGATTCCGAGCAGTGCACGCCGCCGCCATCTCCGCTGGCCGTATTCGCTGTGATGGCGTTCTGCTGAATGAGGGGAGAAGAGTGGTTACAGCTGTAGATCCCTCCACCGTGGTTCAAGTGTGCTATGTTCCAGGTAATCGTGTTGTTTCTGATCGTTGGAGAGCCGTCGTCGCAGTACACTCCCCCACCCCAGCCCGCCCCATTCGCTACAATCATGTTGCCATTGATGACGGGAGACGCCTCGTTACAGCAATAGACCGCTCCGCCGCGAGTAGCCGTATTCCCCGTAAACGTGTTGCCGACAATAGTCGGCGAAGCCTGATCACAGCGAACGGCGCCTCCCTCGGGAACCCATCCATTAATGATCTGGAACCCGTGGAGCACGGAGGCTGAGGTCTCCCCACTACGAAAGTGGAACCCGCGATGCCAATCCGAGCCACTACCCTGGCAGTCGATGGCGGTCGCCTGTGGCCCGTTTTGCGAGGTCACGATAATAGACTTGCCGAGAAAGTCGATATCCCTGTTTCCCTCGCCGGTGTAGATCCCGTCAGCCACCAACACGGTGTCCCCGGTGCCTGCCGCATAGATTCCGGCCTGAACGGTTGGATATTCACTCGGTACACGTAGAATGGTGGCCGACACACTGAAACAGAGCCGAAGGGTCATGCATGTACCCACCAGTATCACGGCTCTCTTCACTCTCGTCTCCCTTCGACGCGAAACCTCGAGGGCTCGTCCCACGAGCCTCTGTGCTCAACCTGAACTCCTCGCCGGGATGTTGGTGTGACGATACAGGTGAACTCGTCCTGGTCGTACACTATTGGTGGCACCCCTATGCCGGACCGATACCTGTAGGTGCCCAGAGGGGCCCCCAGTGGCACGTAATGACGAATGTGACACAGCGAGATCGTATTACCAGGCAATACGTGTTGGATCGGCCCGCCCACACTCAGGGTATCCCCGTTGGGCAGGATCGCCTGTGAAGCCAACCAGAACGACTCCGGGTGCGCCCACCGATTTATTACGGTATACGTGATACCGAGGAAGGTACCACGGGCAACTGCTCTGCGGTGTCGCGTCAAGTACAATGTAAGGTAGTCGGTCTGGTCAAAGAAGTGACCTCCTATGTCGCTTCGCGTCATGTCTGGATCGAGCGAGTCCGGGTGCCCTGAGTCGATGCACGGTGAGTGCCACAGGAGGCGGTAGTCCCCCTTCGCGGTAAGCACGAACATCGGGTCATAGTCTCTATTCCCCTCTCCCCACATCACGGTGCAGCCTGGGGCAACGTATGTCGAAAAGACACGATTCTCCGTGTTGCAGTAGCTGATGCTCGTTGAACTCTGCTCCCGTAGGCAGAGTTCCTTGCCCAGACATCCGCTGTCGCCGCGAAGGATGCTGTTCATGATAGTCAACGAAGTAGACCAGCAGTAGATACCCCCGCCCTCCCCGCTGGCGAGGTTCTTTGTAATCGTATTGCTGTACAGACTCCCAGAGGCGCCTCGGAAGCCGATTCCACCACCTGTCCCGTAAGAGCTGTTCCCGGTGATCGTGTTACCGCGGATAGTCGCGGAGGAACTGCGACAACGAATCCCACCGCCGTCCTCCGTAGCACTGTTACCCGAGATGGTATTGTACAGAATAGTCGAGGAAGAACTCTGAGAACAGACAATCCCACCGCCACTCCCGTTGTAGACCATGTTTCGTATGATCGTGTTATCCGTCACCGTCGCCGACGATACTTCACAACAGATCCCGCCGCCACGCTTATCTGCACCATTCTCGAGTATGGTATTTCCGGCGATGACCGCAGAGCCGTACCAGCAGTGGATCCCGCCGCCATAGTCGGCCACATTCCATTGGACGAAGTTATCCTGGATCACCGCGGAAGACTGATAGATGCAAATCGCGCCACCATGGCCGCCATAAGGCCCTGGGGCTGCATTGCCACTGAACGTGTTCCCAGCGATGACAGGGCACGACTGCAATTCGGAGAAGAGACCGCCGCCGTCGTAGGCGCTGTTCTCCGTTAGTGTGTTGCCAACAACAGCGGGAGATGAGTGATTGCAGTATATCGCCCCCCCGTAATTGGCGACATTACAGGTGATCACGTTATCAGCGATTCTGGCAGAACAATTCCACTCGCAAGCGATTCCGCCTCCGTTGTCGCCGGCGTTGTCGCGGATGATGTTATCCATGATCGTCGGCGAGGAGCCCCAGCAATAGATCCCCGTGTCATGAGCATTGGTGATAGTGAAGCCACGCACCACGGAGCTTGAGTCCTCGCCGCTGTGGAAGTAGAGCCCCCGGCAGGCGATGTCTCTACAGTCGATTACTGTGGCCTCCGGACCGCTCTCGGACATGAGAACGATTGCCTTCCCACCGAAATCGATATCGTAGTTCCCGGGACCGAAGTACGTGCCGCTCGCCACCAGTACCGTGTCTCCTTCCATCGCGGCATTGACTCCCGCCTGGATGGTTGGATAAACCTGCGGCACACGGATGACTGTTGCAGGAGCGGCGGAAACGAGGCAGGCCGCGGCAACACCTATCGCCGCGCCTAGTCTGATGCCGTTCATCTCGCTGACTCCCTTCCGGGTCCCGGAGGCTTCCCCGAAATAGCAAAAGAGCGACCCCTGACGCTCGGTGTCGCTCCCGAAGAGCCTACTTAAGCGGTTTCATCCCACGCCTATTCCCGAGGCCACCGGGCGTTGTCTGCCGGTCACTGCCGGCAGACATCTCGGGAATCTCGTATCTATCTCGTGTGATTATACACCCTTTCGGCAGGCTGGTCAAGGCAAATCCACAGCACTGCCCCCACCTCACCCGGATAGGCGCCCAAACCCACTCTCCACACCCACCAGCCTGGACCAGACCCTCTCATGAATGCAATCGAGGTGCCCGGTGACCGAGCCCCAGCCGCAAGCCTCCAAACACTCGCGTTGGTCGATCTGAATGCTCTGACGTCCGGCGGCAGGATGGCGTACCTCCATCGCCTCACCGGGCCGCATGTCCGGAACATCTAGATCAAGGACATCCAGTATCTTTTTGCGAACCTCAATCGCGGCGAGTACATGGACAGTCACAGATTTGCTGCAGTGACGGTCCTCATCGACCAGGTTGGCACATTCGGCGAGACGCACAATTGTACGGAGATATTCTTGAGCAACTACCACCTTCGCGGCTCTGTCATCTTCGAGGAAACCCGATGAACGAGCAGCGCCTTTCACAAGCAGCCCGGCATCGGTCATCCGCAGAGGCCGGGCGCACAGAATGGACGAAATCAGGCGACGCTTGCTCTAATGTGGTCAGCCGTGGCCTCAGCCCCTGATACCCAAGGCTGCGAGGGCAACCCAACTTCCCTCAGAAGTTCTGAGAGGTGATATCTGAGGCTGACCGGCAGGTGTCGGAGCTCTTTGACGGTTCAGGCCCACGCTGCTTCCAGGCGGGCTGTGTGAGACCAGGCCCCCGGGTTATTGCTCGACCACAGTGAAGGTAAAGCTGTCCTCGTCGTACAGCGTGGAGGGTGGCATCCCGATCCTGGACCCATACCCATACAGACCGAAAGGCGCAGCCCCGGGCACTATGTGATTGAGGTGACGCTGCTCGGTGTGATTCGCCGGCAGGGCGTACTGATCCGGACCCATGACAGGGAACGGATTGCCATTTGGGAGGATCGCCTCCGTCAGCACCCATAACGGCTCCGGCTGCGCCCACCGATTGATCACGGTGTACGTCACCCCCAGGGTGCCTCCAGGCGAAACCCGGGTCGTATCGGCCGTCAGGTAAAGCGTAAGGTAGTCGTCCTGATCGAAATAGTAGGCGCCCACGTCCCTGCGCGTGCCATCAGGATCAAGCGAGTCCGGATTACCTGAGTCGATGCATGGAGACCCCCAGAGCAGGCGATGGTCGCCTTTCTCGGCCAACACGAATTCCGGATCGGCGTCGATATTGCCCTCCCCCGGCCAGCCACCCTGTACATCACTGTACGTGATACTGATCGAACTCATGCTGTCCAGGAGAATCTCACTGGCTGTCACTGCGCTATCCCCCCAGAGGATGGAGTTCATGACTGTCGCAGAGCAGTGCCACGCACCGGTGAGCCCTCCACCCTCATCGGCTCTGTTCCCGGTGAACGTGTTGTTTCCGATGGCCGGGAATGAATACCAGCTGCACGAGATCCCCCCGCCATCCGTGCTGGCTGTATTCCCCGCGATGACATTGCCGTCGATGGCCGGAGCCGAGGCCCAGCAACGGATCCCCCCGCCATAGAGACTCGCTACGTTTCCGATGATCGCGTTCCGCATGATGGTCGCCGTGGACTGCCAGCACGATATCCCGCCGCCCCGCTCGGCCGCGTTTCCTGTGATCCTGTTACCGACGACAATCACAGCGGACTCATCACCGCAACGGATCCCCCCTCCGTGATAAGTCGCCGCATTTCCCGTCATCGTGTTACTCACAATCCACGCGGAACTGCCCCGACAATATATCCCCCCGCCGTACCCCGCAGAATTTCCACATATGGTGTTGCCCACGATCGTGGGCGAGGCGTTCTCACACAAGATCGCACCGCCGCAGTCGTCCGGCCACGTGTCACCGTATGCATATCCATTCTGAATAGTGAAGCCTCGCACGACTGAATTCGCACCTTCGCCGTTGTGAAAGTAGAATCCCCGGTGCTGATCTGAAATAGTCCCCTCGCAGTCGATAATGGTCACCTCCGGCCCGCTTTCGGATACGACGGTAATCTCCTTGCCGCCCACATCGATGTCTCGATTTCCATCACCGGTGTAGGTCCCACCAGCCACCAGGACGGTATCTCCATCTGCCGCTTCATCGATTCCCGCCTGGATGGTCGGGTACTCCTCTGGAACGCGGATAACTGTCGCAGGGGCGCTGAATACAAGGCTCACCGAAGCGACAATTGCAGCCACAGATTGCCATGTCCCCCTCACGCTTCTTACCCTCCTTGGCACAAGCGCAGTGCAACAGATAGGGCGCAAAAACAGAAAACGGCCCGTCATGCTCGGTGCCGTTCTCCAAGAACGCATCGTATCCTATCGCAACACAGCAGCCCTTCCCCACGTCACCGCGCATCTTCCGCCGAACGGGCCTCAATAGAATCCTCTGGAATCCCTCCTACTCACAATCACTCAACCTCTCACTGACAGACCTCTCAAAGAATGACCGGTGTATCGCTCTTCTGCTTCGCCCTATGATTCTATTCGCACGCACTCTCAGTGTCAAGAACGTAATCCGAAGGGGCGTGCCAGCATTTCTCGTGACGAATCGATCCCGCCTGCTGGCCTGGGCGTCCGCTGCACTTTTGAGGACCATTCCATCTGACCATGCCTACCTGATCAGCGTGGTCTCCATCTCGAAGACGCGCGTCAACGGTATCGTCATCTCCTCCGGGCCGGTCCCGAAAATGCTACCTGCTGCTGTGCCCTGAGAGGTGTCCCTGACCAGAATGCCCTCTTTGTGCGCGAAATACCAGATGGAAGTGCCCTCTATCTCACCCTCGGTGCTCCAGTTCGAACCCCTTTCTTCCCCTCCACCCTCAAAGCTCCCCGTGAACGGAGCCGCTATCCTGACGCACTCCAGTCCATCTACGGTCTCATATCCCTTCACGGTGTTCACGACTCTCACGGTAATCGCGATCTCACTACCACCACTCTCTTCGGTAACCGTCCACTCCGATATCCAGGAGTCTCCGCGCTTCACGGGCCTGCCTGCCAGGTCAGCAAAGATAGCCTGGAACGAAGGGATGAGACTGCGCGTATCGCCGACCCCCAGATCATACTGGAGAGACTCCGTGTCGGGCAGATCCTGCTCCTCCCCCAGGACGGAGAGAGCCATGTGAAAGCTCTTCCCTATCACGCTGCTCACTTCCGGGGTGAGCACCTGTTGCGGAACGGCGATGGCGACACTCATGGTATCGATAGTGATCTCGAGCTGATAACTGCCATCTTTCATCCCGCGTGATGCTACTGAGAACGTGTACGTTTCATCCGATGCGATGTCTACCGACTCCCCCGCGATCTCGAGACTCTGCGTGACATTGTTCGACACCCGGTACTGAAGTACCTGGTTCTCCGGCATCCGGTATTCGAGCATGAGGCCTGTCTCCAGATCTCCCCACGGCCCTTTGCGTGCGGCACACCCGCTCAGGACAGAAATGGCCAGAACCGCCATCACTACTGGTTGCCACGTCCGCCGGATCCTTCTCCGGATCATCTGCTCCCTCCTCTCCGTAGGTGCTGGACAATAGTCGTGACTCACCACACCGGCTCTGTGCGCCAGGCTCATCGCGGCGCGGCCGGATGTCTCTTACCACCCTCGGCACATTCCACGTCGCCGGCATCGCGCTCGCGCATGGGCGCTCATCTCGCAGGCGACGGCGCGGGTCCCGCACTATGCCCCTTCACCCTCCTCCATCCGCTCCAGCTTGAAGATCACCGGTCTGAACCAATCGGTGCAGCCCGTGATGGCAGTGCCGGCTCTCTTCATGCCAGGCATGTCGCCTCCAACCTGGATAGTCAATATATCTTTGCGGATATCGGCCCAGGCCCAGGGACAGAACCCCTCCGGCACCTTCGCCAATTCCTCGTGGCCTTCTATCACGAATTCCTGACCGTCCCTGAAGCACTCACAGGGGCCGAGTCCCCTGTACGTGTCCTCCAGGTACTCGTCGATCAGATCCTGATCGAGCGTCCTCTTGAGGACAGTGATCTTGCATCGAGGCACAGAAGCCGCCATCGCACCAACTCCTCCTCACCCGGGGACGTTGGTAGGTTCTCAAGGTTACGATCCCGCCCGGGGACGTTGGTAGGTTCTGAAGGTTACGATCCCACCGCACAGGCCAGTGCCGGGGACGCCACCCGGGGAGGTACCTAGGTTTGAAGATTATTATCAAAATCGATCAGAATTTTCTGCCGAGCTCATACGCCCGTTCGAGGTTCTCCTTGCGGACGGCCGCATCACCACCCACCATACCTCCGAGGATCTCCATCTTTGCCTGCTTCACCCCTACTCCGAGCAGCCGATCGTTGATCATGATCCGGCGCATGCTCTCTGCGATGCCGATCTCCTCGAGGTGTTCAACAGTATGCCCCGCAGGGCATACGACAAGGGCTTTCTCTACGTCGATCCTCGAGGTCACATGCTCGCCATCCGCATAGAGATACGCATACCCATACGTGAGTACTCGGTCAAACCAACCTTTCAGCTTCGCGGGACAATCGCTCCACCACACCGGGTACACGAACGCCAGGCCATCCGCTTTGTCGATCTTCGACTGCTCCGCCTTCACATCTTCAGGTACAGGAGCTTTGGGATCCAGCGCGGTCTCCCGTTTGTATTGATCCAGGTCCATATCCGACTTGAACTCCATTTCGTACAGGTCGCCTATCTCGACTGAATGCCCGGCATGCTCGAGCCCCCGCACAAACTCTCCGAGCACCTCCCAAGTAAACGACTCCTTGCTGGGATGAGCGAAAACGACGTACACATACATCGATCTTGCCTCACTCTCGTGCTGGTTGGCTCGTGAGATCTCGATTTCGATCGGGAACCGAATTCGACATCCCGCATTCTACCCGAGCGAGGGTGCGATGTCAACTTCTCTTACCGTCGCATGGTCTGATGCCCGCACCCCGACCTGGCGGCCTGGCCACGTCGCGGGATCATCTGGATCACCTGGATATGAGCAAAGAACTGCCGGCCACCTCAGTGACCGGCGAGTGTCGCTTGAGGCCCACTTAAGGGCCGGGAGACGTTCATGTGTCTGCCGCTGACGGACTATCCGCTGCCGGCCGTTGCCCGGCTATCTGAGTCCGGATCGGCACCTGACTCCCGATCCCGGCGAACCTGTCGATTAACCCTCGAAGAAGACGACGAACTCGCCCACGACCTCTTCGACGAATGTGGTTCCGCCGAGCTCGAATGAAACGCCGATGGTATGGCCACCTGTGGCAGTCGGATTGG
>Ga0209636_10003939_pt1 | contig 15190 bp, 14 predicted proteins | sample DeeMarSWOR152_54_FD_187464 | JGI IMG/M metagenome (GOLD analysis project Ga0209636, IMG submission 187464) | Marine sediment microbial communities from White Oak River estuary, North Carolina - WOR-1-52-54 (SPAdes) (version 2) | ecosystem: Environmental > Aquatic > Marine > Intertidal zone >...
TAAGTATTCTCCTTTAACTTACATGTTTTCAAGTGTCTAATATTATTTCGGTTCATTTTTATTCCTTTTTGAAGTATAGTATCGCCGCACCGATTCCTGCCACTGCGAGTACTATGCCGACACCTAGCCAGAGCCACGGGAATCCTTCCTCTTCTTCTGGTGCTTCTGTAACCGTTACAATCACGGTGTCGCTAGCACTGTTACCAGAAGTGTCGTTAACACTACAGATAAAGATGTATGTTCCAACGATAAGATCAAGGTCAATCGTGATAGCTCCACCACCCCAATCACCAAACGCTATGAGAGTGCCGTTCATCGTAATATTATACATGTGAGGATTAGCATCTCTCGGTTTCCAAGTAATACTGTAACCAGTTTCACCTTCCTCATAAGTTATATCAGCTGGCTCATCGATGATCGGAGGAGTAATGTCTGGAGTAACTGTCACAGTAACACTGTCGCTAGCACTAAAGCCCACTGTGTCGTTAACGGTGCAAGTAAAGATGTAAGTTCCAACAGAAAGACCGTCAACATTAACCATGATATCTCCACCATCCCAAGAACTACTATTCAAAAGGGTGTCGTTCCGAGTAACATTAAACATGTGAGGATTAACAGGATCCCTAGGATGCCACGTGATATTATATCCCGTAGAACCCTCCTCATAAACTATATCGTCAGGCTGATCAATAACCGGAACATCATGAAAAACCTTAACCAACCAAAAATCATAACCTCTACCATCGAAAGAATTTGTACCGCCTGCTATTATGTATCCTCCGTCACTGGTCTGCTCAACACAATAACCCCAATCTTCATCTGTTGCTCCGTAGGTTTGGTTCCACTTCTCATTGCCACTTGCATCAGTTTTAATCAACCAAACATCACCCTCTATATCACCGAAAGATGTTGTACCACCTGTTATTATGTATCCTCCGTCACTGGTCTGCACAACAAAAAAACCCATATCCACATCTGTTCCTCCGTAGGTTTGGTTCCACTCCTCAGCACCGCTTGCATCAGTTTTAATCAACCAAACATCACCATCTGGATCACCGAAAGAGCCTGTATCGCCTGTTATTATGTATCCTCCATCACTCGTCTGCCTAACACAATAAGCATAATCAGCGCCTGCTCCTCCGTAGGTTCGATTCCACTCCTCAGCACCGTCTGGATAGGTTTTAATCAACCAAACTTCATCTCCATCACCGAAAGATGTTGTGCTACCTGTTATTATGTATCCTCCGTCAGTGGTCTGCACAACACAACGACCCCGATCAATGCCTGCTCTTCCGTAGGTTTGATTCCACTCCTCAGCGCCACTTGCGTTAGTTTTAACCAACCAAACTTCAGATCCACCACCGAAAGAGTATGTCCAGCCTGTGATTATGTATCCTCCGTCAGGACTGGTCTGCTTAACACAAAAACCCCAATCAGCGCCTGCTCCTCCGTAGGTTCGGTTCCACTCCTCAATGCCGTTTTCATCAGTTTTAATCAACCAAACTTCAGATCCACCACCGAAAGAGTCTGTTGCACCTGCTATTATGTATCCTCCGTCAGGACTGGTCTGCTTAACACAAAAACCCCCATCAGGGTCTGCTCTTCCATAGGTTTGGTTCCACTCCTCAATGCCGTTTTCATCAGTTTTAATCAACCAAACATCTTCTTGACCAGCACCGAAAGAGCCTGTAAAGCCTGTTATTATGTATCCTCCATCACTGGTCTGTGCAACACTATAACCCTCATCAAAGTCTGTTCCTCCGTAGGTTTGGTTCCATTCCGTTGCCCCCTCGTTGCTGTTACTGTTTCGCCCTTCTACCATAATTGTTGTTTGTGTAAGTAGGTTTGGAGGAGTTGCTGTTTTTGGTTTTTTTGTGATTGTTGATGGCACTGCTAAAACTATTGAAACTGTAAAGAGCAGCAATATCCCTGTTAGTATTATTTGTTTAGCCTTCTTTCCACGGTTTAAAACCATCATTTATCCCTCAATAAAATCCTAAAAAATCCCTAAGAGTTTAGGGACTGTGGCACAAAAATTCGGAAAAAGGAATTTGTAAAGTATGGTTATCGTTTCCGATCTTCCCTAGAACATTTTACACCCGATATATTTCCGCTAAAACGGTTAAACAAGACAATATTACTCCATTACACCTTATTTCGTATAATAGGACATCGATTGTGCCAAAAAGCATTTAAAAAAACCGTTTAAAAAGTTTTGGGAGCATTAATAGTCTTTCTGAAGGATCGTGATTGAAAAGATAATGAAAATGTCGTGAAAGGTTCATTTCACGACAAAAAACAGAATAACAAAAATCGTAAACGCTTTATGAAAAATGAACTATTTAACCCATTCCGAAATACGAAAAATGCTACTTGTTAAACTATTCTAAAACTTATCTATTTCAGGGTTTTTGACCTCTTTTTTGGGCTTTTTTTGTTTTTTAACTTCTGATACACAACGACGGTAATAAGGTAGGCTTGACTTGGGTTGAGGCGCGTTTCTTTCATGGGCTGATTGGGAGCCACATGGTGACCACCACCCCTTCTAGCCAAAAACCTTTGAAACCTTTCACATAACTATAAAAAGATTATAATAACCCCTTCTTTCCTTAATGTATTAAAGATTTCAAAAATTTCTGAATTTTTTTCATCGTATAACAGTGTATGTTTTTAGGAATAAAGGCTTTATATCTTCATAATGAGGAGCTTTTATTTTGTTAAAAATGAGGAGAGTGGCTGTAAAATGGATGAAAAACCAAGAAAAGCAGTTCCCGTGGAACTTGAAAATTTTAAAGACTTTATACGAATGATTGCGTCAACTGGTAGGGGATTCACAGAGAATGTTGCCCACATTTTAGTCTATAAGGACGGAGAAGATTACATTTTTAGCATGTTAACCATCTTACCTGCTTATTATAATCTTAGAGGACTGCCTATCCTAATTTATGCGCGTACAAAAGAAGAACCAAAAGGGTCTTTTGTTAAAATTCGTGCAACGCCAAAAGAAGAGGTAGGGTTTAGTTCAGACACCACAGACACAACTTTTACCTATATCCCGCTTATACATGTCAAAAAATTACCAGACTTTCTCAAAATATAAAAAAAAGGAAAAAACCCTTTTTTATCATTCTTTCTCTAAGTCTTTTTGGCTTTTTATGGGTAGAAGGTGAATGTTTCCAACTTTCACCCTGTTTAGATATTTTTTGGCCGTTTGATAGCATTTTTTCACCTGTTCGAGGGGCGTGATACCCATATCAAGGAAAAACAGTTGAGGATGAAAAACAAGGAAGCTGTAAGGTATGTCTGGGTTTAAATCTGCTATAAATTTCACTATATTCTCCACCTCTCTTTCATCAACGTAACCTGGAACAAGGAGGGTGACCCCCGTAAGAACAGGCACATCCTTCCTCTCCTCATAGAACTCTTCGTAAACCATGCGGAAATTCTCATAAGTTTGAGAATTATCAGCACCGCTTAACACATAAGAAAGGTTTGGGTCAAAACATTTCAAATCAAATTTAATGTTCCCCCCACTAACAAAGCAGAGCTCTGCTGCCCTTTTCACAAGACTAGAGTTACCCGTCCCGTTTGTCTCATAACATATTTTAAGCTTTCTATCAGGACATTTCTCAAGACTCAACCTAGAAGCTTTAAGGGTAAAAGGCAGTTGCGGGGTCGGATCCCCCCCAAAATAGCAAATACAACTAATCTTTTTATTTTGACGTATCGTTTCACTAAACTCCTCCACCGTTACCGGAGAAATACCCTCCAACCTCTTATGGCTTGGATTTTGACAATACAAACAGTTAAAATTACAACCAAACATGAAAACCGCATAGTTAAAATAACCCCTATCACCCCTTTCAGGTGAAAAACAATAATCTGGATATCCCACCCCCGTTCCAGCGGGGCAAAACCACGTAGAACAACAGTTCGTAGGATGCGGATCCAAATAAGCATGAAGAAGACCCTCATTAGACCCTCTTGTATAAACGTCCACCAATTTCCCATCTTTTACAGTTTTTAACCCGCAAAATCCCCTCTCTCCTTCCCCGATTTTACAAGCATTACTACATATGCCACACAACTTACCATCAGGCGACCTTGGGGGTCTCTCAGGTAAACCGTATTGAATCCTTGATTCAGCGTGAGTTTGTAAAGCTATCTCTTTCGCCTTCTCAGGCTCAGAACGAACACAATCAACGCAAACTTGCAACGCCTTCGCTATCAACACGCTTGAACGCCCACAAATAACACAAATAGAACTCTTCGAATAATCATCCACCGCCATAAAAAATGCACCACGATAAAAAAAGTATTATGAGGATTTTTATAATCTTTCTTTTAACCGTTTTTGAAAAGAAGTCTCCAAAAATCAGTTACTCCCCACGTCTCAAGGATCAGCTACCCCTCAAGGTTAAATATTTTTGAAAACAAGTTATAAACATGTAAGTGTTTCTTTTAACCTTTCTTTAAAACCTGTTGAGGCTTTAAACTATCGGAAAGAAGAGAAAGGAGGAGTTGATTTTTTTTTGTCAGAAAGAATAATGCTTTCAAGACTTATAGTTCTAATACAAATTATAGTGATCCCTGTATATTTCTTTGCTTTTGTATGGATTTATATGCCTGACGTTTCCATTCCCGCTTTAAGCGATGGAGCTTCACGTTTCTTGGTGGATGGTCTTGCCCCCATATTTTTCTCCCTTCCATGGCTTTATGGGACGTTTATATACCGTTATAAGTTTGCTGATGCTTATTCTAAAATGGGCGAGGCTGTAGGCCAGTTACCGTTAACTTTCCGTATTTTCTACACTTTCAATCTTTTTTTAGTGCTCATATACTTCGTTTTCCCCATATTTTCGCCTCTTCTTGCCATAATAAGCGTGATACTAGTTTCATCTTTGGTTAGTAGATTGGTTTCTAAGGATGAAGAGCAGCCCAATAAGTCCGTTCGTTATCTTATTTTAATCCTGTTATTGCCCTTGATAGTGTTAATAACAATCGGTTTTTACAACGAACTACCCGAAATATGGGAAGTTTTAGGAGACAGCTGGTTCGACAATTTGGACACATTTTTCGGAGCAGGCCTAATACTAGCTGACTCCATAGCCATCGGCAGTTTACTCTACCTACTCTACGAAGGAGCATCCCAAGTAGACCCCACAATAAAAATACCAGAAATCAGAATCTCCTTCATAGTAGCAATCATATTCACCATTGCAAGTTACCTATACTGGTATACCGACATCAACGTAGACCCCCTCCACATAGTCGGCCTAACACTCGCCTCCTTCATCTTTCTTGTACGATGGAAAAAAGGCCTAAAAAAAGAAACAACGAAAACAACCATGTCCATAATAGGCCTCCTCACAATGCCCTTATTCATAGGCGCAGAATTCCTACGCCGGTACAGCGACGTCGCCCGTACCTCAGTAATCGCTTTTGCAAGCATCATGTACTTCATAATCTTCCTCATAGCATGGAAAAAAGCACAAAACATCCCCTAAAAAACCATAAAAAAACACTAAAAAAAATAACAAAAAATGGTGAGGCTGTCTTTTCTCCCCATATATCCCTATTTTAAATTCTCTTCAGCATTTTTTTCCTTCTTTTTCCATGAAAATTATATTGTCTATAGGTGAAAAGCTTATAATGTAAAACCTAACATTTTTTAAACATCAAAGAAGGACAAGAGGCAAAAAGATGTTAGAAAACGTAGATAGTGCTAAAATAACAACAATCGTCGACAACGATACAACACAACCCATGCTAAAAACTTCTTGGGGTTTATCTTTTTTCGTAGAACTTTTCTCCAATGAACCTCCGCAAAAAAACGTGGTTTTAGCTGATACAAGCGGTTCCTTCAAAACCTTCGCTGAGAACACTTCCGAACTTAACGTTGACCTCTCCCAAGTAGAGGCTATTTTGATCACTCATTGGCATAAAGACCATTATGGCGCCCTTACCAAAGTATTAGAACTAATCCCTCAAGGAATACCTGTTTACACTCCTCTAGAAAACCCTGGAGAAGAAAAAGCTATTAAAAAAGCAGGAGGAACCCCAATACCCTCAGAAAACCCTACAAACATCGTTAAAGGTTGCATAACTACAGGAAGAATAAAAAACGAAAAAACCATCGCAGAACACAGCCTGGCAATAAACATAAAAAATAAAGGCTTAATGATCCTTGTAGGATGTTCTCACCCAGGAGTATGCAAAATCGTTCAACAAGCACAAAAAATAACCGAAAACAAACCCGTATACGGGGTGGCGGGAGGTTTCCACATTTCAAGCAAAGAAGAAGGAATAAAAACAAGTGAATGTCTAAAAAAAGCAAACCTCAGACTGATCTCGCCATGCCATTGCACGGGAGAAACCGCTAAAAAAACAATGAAAGAAATAATGAGAAAAGAATACATGGAAAACGGCTCAGGAACAATAATAACAATCTAAAAACAAAAAATCAAATAGGGTTTCTTCCTTAAAAGATCTCTTCTTCGGGTTTTTCGTTTGTTTAATAAACCTTTTATAAATCCTTCATAATCATATTACAAAAATGGTGTTTTTCTGGGTTAGATATGAATAGCTTGGTTAAAGTTTTTATTACAACGCCTTTAAAGGCTTCAAGCGAGCTTGCTGCCCAAGCTATAAGAAGCGAGAAGTATGATGCACTTTTTTTAACTTTTCATAAAGATATCGAGTACTATCTTTATGACTTGGCTGAAGGAGAGCCACTCGAAACAATTGTAGAGAAAATTTTGAAAAAGAATTTAATTGCCGAGCCTTCTGCTGCCTGGATATATTGGGCTGAACCCGTGCTAAAAGCCCTGGAAGGCCTTTTTAAAATCAACCCTAGCGTGGAAATTTTATGCGTAGAAGAATCTTATGAACATGAGTATGCAACTACTTGCAAGGTAGATCTTGCCGTTTTAGAGTTCAAAGGAATACTGGGCAGGGTCGATATTGAACAATGGAGGAAACTTTTACACGAGTATATTCTTTTTTCCCTACACTCTTCTCAGAAAAAAGTGGATTTCATAGCAGAAGAAGCAAAAAAACACAGGGAGAGTTTATGTATCAGTTTTAATAGCGGAAGCATCAAACGTCTCTTTAAAATACTAGGAATCAAAGTTCAGCTTAAATACACCATGAAACCCTACTTCTTTTTACCCCCCCAAGTCTTACAAAGGGTTATAAGAAAAGAGATGATTTGCGGAGAAGCTGTGCCTGATAACGTATTAGAAGAGCTAATAGAACAGGATATTGACTTTATAAGCAACTACTTGCAATCCTCTAAAAACATTGATGAAGCATATGAAAAATGGATAAAAGTTAAAAGACCAAAAAAACCGTTAAAAAAAAAGAGGTTTAGAGCTGTTAGGGCAGGGACTGTCCGAATTTACGCCTGCGGAGACAGAGCCTCTACCGAGAGAGATCTCGGCAAGTTCAGTCGTTGAAACAGGAATCTCCCTACGATAGCTGGGAGTAGTTCACAAAGTTATAAATATCACAAATGAAAGAATATAAAGTCCAAGAGAACCAGTTTATTAAGTATAGATATTCTGGAAGTAAAACGGGGATAAAAATGTTGGAAGTTAGAGATCTTAGCATTGAAGTGGGAGGAAAAGATCTTTTACATGATATTAACATAAATATTCCAGAAGGGGAAACACACGTCTTATTTGGTCCTAATGGATCAGGTAAAACATCTATTATAATGGCAATTTTGGGATTTAAAGAATACAAAATTACCAAAGGTAGTATAATTTTTAAAGGTAAAGATATTACACAATTACCTACACACGAACGAGCGAAAATGGGAATAGGTATCTCTTTTCAAAGGCCTCCTTCGATACCTGGGTTAAAAACCCGTAAAGTTGTTGAAATATGTGCTAAAAATAGTAATGGGGATGTTAACGTATCCGAATTAGCAAAAATGCTAAACTTAGAAAAATTCTTAGACAGAGATCTAAATATCGGGTTTTCAGGCGGAGAAATAAAACGATCTGAAATATTGCAATTGTTAGCGCAAGATCCTGATTTGGTTTTATTAGATGAACCGGAATCAGGAGTTGATTTAGATAATATTTCACTGTTAGGTAATATGATAAATCATCTTTTGCTTAAAGATAAACCATGTTATGAACGAAAAAAGCTAGAATTTAAAAAGTCTGGTTTAATTATTACTCATACAGGTCATATTTTGGATTATGTTAGATCAGACAAAGGGTATGTTTTATGCGAAGGAACGATTCAATGTCAAGGTAATCCAAGAGAACTATTGGAAAATATTAGAAAAGTAGGATATGAAAAGTGTTTCGAATGTCCAATTTAGATGATTTTAATTTAAAGGCAAAAAAAGCAAAATCTAAGGAAGGTTTATCGGTGGACTCTATATCTATTAAAGCTTATAAAGCTAAAACAGAAGAGAGAGCGTATATTGATGATCTTGATAGCTTACCATATGATGAAAAACAAACCATGCTTGAAGCAGGCATAGATACAACTCAAAAGCAAAGATCCGGCACGTTTGTACAAATGGATCATTCTGTTATCCATGCTTCCACGTTAGAGAAAGGATTAGAAGTCATGAGTATTAAAGATGCATTAGCTAAGTACGATTGGTTAAAGGACTATTGGTGGAAAACTATTGCTGTAGATAATGATAAATATACGTCACAAGCAGAATTAGAATTACATAACGGGTATTTTCTGCGAGCATTGCCGGGTACTAAAGAGATATTTCCCGTTCAAGCATGTTTGTATTTAAGCATTGAGGATCTTAAACAAAATGTCCATAATATTGTCATGGTGGAAGAAGATGCTGAATTACATGTTATTACAGGATGTTCCGTAGGGTCTCATGTTAAAAGTGGTCTTCATATTGGTGTTTCTGAATTCTACGTTAAAAAAAACGCTAAGTTAAGCTTTACCATGATCCATAACTGGGCAGAGAACGTTAAAGTGAGACCAAGAAGTTACGGAATAGTCGAGGAAAATGGTATGTTTTTATCAAATTATATATCTTTGAAACCAGTATCTGATTTACAAATGTATCCTACTGTGAAATTAGTTGGTAAAAATGCAATAGCTAGGTTAAATTCTATTCTTGTAGCCCAAAAAGGATCTAATCTAGATGTAGGTTCGAGAATAATATTAGACGCTGAAAATTCAAAAGGTGAAGTTATTTCAAGAACGATAAGTAAAGGTGGAAATATTTGGGCGAGAGGGCACCTGATAGGTAAAGCCAAAGGCATAACAGCACATCTCGAATGTAACGGTCTTATACTTGATGAAGAAGGATCTATTAGGGCTATTCCAGAATTAGAAGCTCATTTACCCGATTTAAGAATGTCTCACGAGGCTGCAGTAGGTAAAATAGCCCAAGATCAGATAGAATATCTCATGGCAAGAGGATTATCTGAGGATGAAGCCACAGCTACTATTGTTCGGGGATTTTTGGATGTAGATATCAAAGGCTTGCCACCTCAATTAAATAAACAAATTAAGAAAATAATTGACATTGAAGGTGAAAAGTTCTTATAATTTAAAAAAGGCCCATGATAAAGTTATTTTTTGTAAGTTTTGTTTAGAATTCCCCAAAAATAATATTTAAGTTCTTAAATCCCCCTATTTTTTTCTTAATTCCCATCTATCTAGGCAAATCTCATGGGCATAACAGTTATCTATCTCTACTCAAAATAGATATTCTGGACACTGTTCCTAGGACGATGTAAGTTGAGGACAGAGAGGTTCTCTGCTGGTAATAAATAAGCTTTGTTTAAGGATTTTTTATGGCGGGTTTATGTATGGGTAAAAAAGTTGAAAGGATAGAAGTTGAGGGTTTTAGCTGCGAGGTTCGTTATGGTGTAACTTCTAGGGTTAGGCAGCGTCTTACTGTTTTAGATCATTTTTGGCGGGATTTTATTGACCAGAAGCCTTTAAAGGAGGCTATTAACTTCATCTTAAATCTTAAAGGGTTTGAAGATTATGTCCGTGAGAGTGTTAAGGAGTTTGTAGCCTACCCTGACGATCGTATTCTGATTATAAGAAGTGTTGGTGATCCTGAAAAGGATGTTATTTTTCAAAGACGTTGGAAGATAGCGAAATATATCGGATGGTTTCCCCACATTACTTTTCTAAACTTGGAAGAAAGCGAGATAAGCGCCTATGTCAACAAAGAAATATCAGACATTGAAAAGCGAAAGGAACTGCTTGGCAAAATAGGCGAAAAGGTTTCTAGTTATTCTATGACGCCGATAACCGTTGAACCTATAATGAGCAGTCCGAGTAAAAACTCTCTCCTTTTAAAGGCAGGGGAAATAAACATCCTCTTAGACTGTGGATTTGACGAAGAAAAAGCAAAAGAAATGATTAAAGAGACTATTAATATCGGCGATATAGATTTAGTTTTGGTTTCCCACGCCCACTTAGATCACATTTATGCACTTAAATTTTTATTTGATGAAGGGTGTCAAGCACCTATTATTGCTACCCCGATGAGCGTTGATCTCGCTATTTTAGGGAGCGGTTTTAAAGATTACTCTATTTTTGAACCCTTTTTTAGGTACTTTGTTCCAGCATTTTATGATGAAAAGATCCAGATCGGCGGAACAAAAAAAGAAGAAGAGAAAGAGGGGGAAGGTGAAGGGACGCCTTTGGAGATAACCGCGCTGAAAGCTGGACACATACCGGGTTCTGCCATGTTTCTCTTAAATCTTAACGGCTTTAAAGTGCTTTATACGGGGGACTACTATCTTTTGGATCATTTTCCTGTAGATGGGTCCCTTCAAACAATCAACAGGATTAAAGAGGAAAGGAAAGAGATAGATGTTTTGATACTTGACGCTTCTTTTGCTCATAAATCTACAGCTCCGAAGGATGAAATTAAGAAGGCCCTTCTAGAAGAGGCCGAAAGAATAATCAAACGGAAAGGCAATGTCCTCATAGGTGCAGACTCTTTAGGGTTATCCCTCGACCTTATAACCACCTTTTTTGATCACTACCCAGATCCTTCAAAAAGCCCCCCAATATACGCCGAACCAATAGTTTTTGAATGTATGAAGTGTGTAAAATCAAGATTGCTAAGCATTAGTAAAGGTTTTCAGGAAAAAATTTTAGACGAACCAGATCCTTTTTCAAGTCCTCTTGTCCGAGAATTAAAAACAGCAGACGACCGCATAAACGCCATAACCTCCCCCTCCATCATTATAAGCGAACCAAACAACTTTTCCAACCTCCCCATAATGACCTTCCTCTTTTACCTTGGAACTGACGAAAAAAACCTCATCGTTCTCACAGGCATGCAAAAGAAAGAACCAGGAACCTTAATTGAGCAAGGGAAAACTGAAAAAATAACAGTAAAATACACACCCCTCGCCCTAAAAAAACTAAAAATGAAAAAAGAAAAAAAGAAAAAAGAGTCAAGAAAAGGAGAAGGCGCGGAAGAGGAAGAGTTAGAAATCACCACCATAGACATAAAAGCCCAAATCTTTAACTTAAAACACTCGGATAAAATAACGAACTTACACCCAGACAAAGATCAAGTAATAAACACAATAAAAACCATCAACCCAAGAAAAACAATATTCTTTCACAATAGCTACGAAAACTTAGAAAAAATAAAAACGGAGATGGAACCAATCATCAAAGACCCTATCTTAATCGCAAAAACAAAAACACAAATAGCCCTAAAAGAATAATAAGGCCCTATCTCTGCCCTTTTACTTTCCCTTATTCTGGTTTCAATTTACTAACTGTCCAATTTTTATTCGGTTTCTTTTAGTTTGATATACATTCTTTGGAGTTCCATTATGAGGTTTGCAAGGGCGCCTGCGGGTACATAAAGTGTTTCGCCATACTCTCTTTTTCCATCCTCTAATATGCGTACTTCTTGGATGCTTATGTTGCCACTAAATTCTTCTCCTTTAACCTTGCGCTTACCCCAACGCGCTATGGATATCCCTCGACTGTCTGAGATTCTTATATAGGAACTTTCAACAGGCTTACTCAAGGAAACAACCTCCTTTTCCTTTTAATAATAAGGATTATTTAATAAGGATTTTTAAATAGGAGAGAGAGTTCTTTAAAAGTAATCCTCAAAAAATTTTCCTTTAATGGTTGAAAGAATGAGGCCTTATTCCTTCCTGAAATTATTAGAAAGTTAAGAGGTGTTTTTGGTATGAGCTTGAAAGGTAAGTTCATTGCCGTCCTTGCAGAGAACGGTTATGAGGATCTTGAGCTTTGGTATCCCCTTCTTCGAATGAAGGAGGAAGGGGCAGAAGTTGTGGTTGTAGGGTCTGGAACAAATGATGTTTATCAGAGTAAACATGGGTATGAGGTTAAAGTTGATAAAAGTGCAAAAGAGGTAGATGCGAAGGATTTTGACGCTGTTTTAATCCCTGGAGGCATTGCCCCTGACCGCCTTAGAAGATACCCTACTGTCGTAAAATTCGTCAGAGAAGCCTTTGAACAGGGGAAGGTTGTGGGAGCTATTTGTCATGCAGCTTCAGTCTTGGTCTCTGCTAAAATATTAAAAGATCGCACAGTAACCTGTTTTATGAGCATAAAAGACGACGTGGAAAACGCAGGAGCAGCTTACGTCGACCAAGAAGTAGTAAGAGACGGAAACCTCATAACTTCTCGAGTTCCCAAGGATTTACCCGCCTTTTGCCGAGAAATAATATCGGCTTTAATAGAAGAAAAATAATGATAAAGAAGTTAGATAGAATGGGGTCTGTGTCGGTTTTTTTAAGAAAATGAAACCGGTTGTTTTCATTTAAGGGGTAGCAATTTTTGCAGTCAAGGGTCATAATGTTGGTGGACTTGGATTACTTCTTCGCCCAATGCGAGGAGATGAGGAATTCATCCATCAAGGACAAGTCTGTGGTTGTATGTGTGTATTCTGGTCGTAGTGAAGAGAGTGGAGCTGTAAGCACTGCAAACTACATAGCTAGAGAATATGGCGTGAAATCTGGGATCCCTATCTATTCGGCGAAAAAGAAACTAGAGGATAAGGATGCTGTATTCCTACCCGTAGACCACAAGTTTTACTCAGAAATTTCAAAGAAAATAATGACAATTTTGAGGAGTTATGCAGATCGTTTCCAACAAGCTGGAATAGACGAAGCATACTTGGACGTGAGTCAAAAAGTTAAAGGAAACTTTGAAGAAGCAAAAGAACTAGCCCAAAAAATAAAAAAAGAGATTAAAGCCCAACAAAAACTCACTTGTTCCATAGGCATCGGGCCAAACAAGCTTATAGCAAAAATTGCTGCCGATGTCCAAAAACCTGACGGTTTAACTATAGTCAAGCCTGAGGAAGTTGAAAGCTTTTTATCACCCCTGCCAGTCAAGCGCCTTATCGGCGTTGGAAGAAAAACAGTCAAGAAAATGGAAAATTTGGAAATAAAAACTATCGGCGACCTAGCAAAGTATGACATGCAGAAATTGATAACACTTTTCGGGAAAAGTATGGGCGCTTATTTCCACAATGCCGCGATGGGAATAGACGATAACCTTGTTCAAGAAAGAGGTGAAGCTGAATCCATAAGCAGAATCCATACTTTGCATGAAAATACACGAGATTTGAAAGTTATCTTAGAAGAAGCAGATCATTTGTGTGAAGAAGTTCATGAAAGGCTTGTAAAACAAAGTCTTAGTTTCAAAACTATCGGAATAATCATGATTACGACAGATCTGAACATGCGCACCCGATCTAAAACCCTCAAAAGCCCTACGAATGACTTGGAATCTCTCAAAAAAACTGTAAAAGAACTCTTTGAAAAAATTATTAACGAGACTGAACTTGAGGCAAGAAGGGTAGGCGTTAAAGTCTCAAATTTTGTTAAAGGGAAAAGAAGACAGAAACAGATAACGGACTTTATAGGGATTGCTAAGAATTAAAGTTCTATGAAAATGCCCTTTTAGGGGGGAGAAGTTTTTAAAACGCCCTATATAGTAAACTATATATAGATTACTATTCGTTAATTAATCGCCAAAAATAATCAACGTGATAGACATGAAACTAGAAGAAAAATTTCCCTTTGAAATAAAAGAAGAAAGAAAAGAAATCGAAAACCGGAAAATAGAAAATGTAGAAGGCATGACAATAGCTGGAAAAACGTTTGCCGAAAGACTAGAAAAGACAAAAGGTCTCTCAGACATATTTGAATTAGTAAAACGAGGTGTACGAAAAGTCTTAGGTTTCGGTAGGGCCGGTCTTAACTTAGGTCTAAGCGACTTAGGAGCACCACAAGGAGGCTTCATAGGAGCTTTCTACCCTGTAGGCTCAAACATAATCGTGATGAACAAAACACCACTAAGAAGAATAAGAGAGACAAACACTACCCTCTACAAACCATACGTTTTCCATGTGCTCCTACACGAATACATACACAGCTTGGGCATGACAAACGAAGAAATGACGAGAAAAATAGCCTACGAAATAAGTCACAAACTTTTCGGACAAAATCACATAGCAACGAAGATGGCTAAAAACATAGTCAAATTTCTACCGAACCTAGTATACCCTGACGCCTCTTGGACTCCTCCCACAATGGGTCTAGTAGAACTCGTAGAAAACTTCGATAGAAGCAACATAAAATACTATTCTTAAACAAATAAGAAATTTCTAAATGTTCCCTCTTTTTTTAACTTTAAAAGCTTATAATTAGAAAAATAAAAAATAGGAAGGCTAATGTTTTTCCTCAACTTTTTTTTCTTTTCCGCAATTTTATTCAAGTCTTCTAATAGGGCGTTTAAGTCTATATTTCTAGTATAGGCAACCGCGTCAAGTTTTAAGCCTCTAGAAATGAAACAATCCAAACAAATATCATATTTAATCATTATCTCTAATCCGTCGTCTCCAAATTCTTCAAAGATCCTGTGAAGATTCCAATCCTTTGTAACTTTATCACTCAATAAAAACAGCCTACCTGATCCTTTATTTTTTAGAAAAAGGTTTTCTAAATAGCCTATAGTTTTTCAGTTATCCTTTTTATTTTTAATAGCTTCATTTAAATCTTCTATTAGAGAATCTAATTCAATCTCCCGGACAACTGCTAAGGTCCCAAGCTTTATCCCTCGGAAGACAAGACAGGTCACACAAATATCATATTTATCAAGTACTTTAATTCCTTCTTCTCCAAGTTCTTCTAAGATATCGTTAACGTTCCAATCTGCTGTTATT